>Ga0102954_1000328_pt1 | contig 14560 bp, 17 predicted proteins | sample SalPonA_C_H2O_MG_FD_78511 | JGI IMG/M metagenome (GOLD analysis project Ga0102954, IMG submission 78511) | Water microbial communities from South San Francisco under conditions of wetland restoration - Salt Pond MetaG R2A_C_H2O_MG | ecosystem: Environmental > Aquatic > Non-marine Saline and... | reverse complement strand
ATGCGATCGCTCTGCGGCTGTCCTCGCGTGACGTACCAAGCCCTCGCAACGTTAAACCAGTCGGCTTGGCTGATCTTAAACGTGCGCCCAAGGTCAGATGTGATATGCCTCTCAAGCTCGTATTTCGTGCCGTTGTGGTAGTCAGTCGGACTAATCGGCGAGACTGCATCATAGACGGCGAGATGCTTTAGCAGATAAGCGACTTCATCCCTTGACAGATGACGGTTTAGCCAAGATTTACGAGTGCTCGGCTCGTCGTCTTGCTCTGGTGTTAAAGCTCTGATGCCGTCATAAGCTGCATACAGTAAACAGATCGCAGTGATCGCGATCATGATTGTTAAGGGGTCAACGTAAATCATTTATTGAGCTCCTGAGCTGCTGTTAAAAACTGCTCTGATGTATAGTTTTTAGTTTGTGTGAGCTTGTTGGCTGCTGTAGCCAAGCTCTGTGCAAGGTGAATCGATGGTGAGACATAGCCTGTAAGCACCCTCGATAAGTATGAGCGACTGACCTGCGCCTCTGTTGCCAGATGCCCAAGGTTGTATCGCTTGGCGAATAGGTCTGCTTTAAGTCGCGTTCGTAGATCCATGTTTGTCTCCTGTATAAAGATCATGTGAATAGACTTAAACTCTGCTTTGTGCTGTGTCAATATTTATTTTGCACATAGGGCAAATATAGTTTGACCTAAGACAGCATCACATTTATACATAGAGCACACCCTTTAAGAGGAGGCACTATGAATAAAGCGCTTACAAACGCGCAACTGATCAAAGCAATCGGGCTCGACAAGAGCACCAACCCGACAGCGAAATATACTCTTTTGATATGCGCGCATGTGTGCATGGATTGGCGAAAAAGGTCTGCGGCGATCAGTGCAGACGATATCGCAGAGGCGAGCTCGCAAAGCTCGAGACAAGTCAAGCGACACTTCAAAGCGTTGATTGAAGCTGGCTGGCTTCAAAGGCGATCAGAGATAAGATCTAAAGGCTTGCATCATAAGTCTGTCACGACATTAAACATAGCCAAAGCTCAAGAGATTCTTGATGGGCTCTGCGATGTGACAGAATTGGTCAAACCCGATGTGACAGAATTGGTAAGCCACGATGTGACAGAATTGGTAAAGCCTGATGTGACAGAATCGGTAAGCGCCAAAAATGTCACAGCTGATGTGACAGAATTGGTAAGCCACGATGTGACAGAATTGGTCAAACCCTTACCAAAAATGTCACACATATCAATATATACCAATAATAAACAATATAACAACAATAGAGAAGAGGTAGAGCCGGAGCTAGAAAGCGCGCGCGAGGATCGCGAGCCGAGCAATGAAGATCAGCAGAGGGCAGACCTTTGGGATAGCATCATGAGTGATCCAAAGCCTGAGATCACAGAAGATCTGCGCGATGGTCTGTGGTACGTCTCAGACATCTACGACGAGCTTGAGTACAAACGTAAAATAATGTGGGAGATCAATCATCATGAGCGACCAGACATAAGACGAGCGCTCTGGAATCACTCAGATGGTGACAAGCTCTATACTAAAATGAAGCATGAGAGGATAGCACCACGATCTGCGATCGATTGGGTCGGTCTTCAAGCAGCCGGTCATATGCCAAAGATCAAGACACCTAAAGCGCCTCCTCAAAAGCCAAACAGCTACACTGTGACACCTGATCGACAAGCAGAGATCCTCGCAGCAGATCAGGCGTGGCTTAACATCATCAACAGCAAAGGTAATGATGAATGGTAGACTATCAGAGCATCGATGCTGAGACTTTCCCTGAGTCTGAGTGGCAGAGCTCATCAGGCATGCTCTCGAGCACTCCACTACCCTACTGTGGCGGCTGTAATGAAGGGTGGACTTTTACCGAGCGCGACAATGAAACAGCACAGACAGCAAAGCGCTGCAACGTCTGCCACCCTCTGCGCCGTAAATTAAAAAACATAGAGCGAGCTCGCTTGCCTTTTACAGCTCATCAGCACACCCTTAGTACGTATGAATGGGATACAGACAATCAGCGCGAGCGAGTCGGCGCTGTGCTCGACTGGATACACGGGCGCACAGATCCTGTTGATAAGCCCTCTGTTCTTATGTACGGCAGGCCCGGCAACGGTAAGAGCTCTATCCTTCACATCCTAGCTAAACATGCATGCTTCGCAGGTAAGAGGGCGCTGTACATAACTCATGAAGGTCATTTAATGGACTTAAAAGCGAGCTTCAATCAAGAAAGGCGATTGCAGCTGCATGAGATGCTCGAAGGTGTTGACCTTCTCTGCTTTGATGAGATCGGCGGCATGGGCGGCGGCGGCAACTGGACACAATGGAGCAAAGCGCAGACGCTAGAGATGATAAGTGCGATACATGACAGATGGGCATCTAAAGCGCTGTCAGTAGTCGCAACAACTAATTTACACCCTCGCCAAGTGCTCAAGCAGCTCTTGGACAATAACAGCGCAGCGCGCTCGAGGCTTGGGCAGATGTTTGGGAAGCCTGTTGAGATGATAGGGCGCGATCGTCGCGAGGCTGTTGCCGATGGCTGGGACTGAGTGCATATTACCTCAGTTAAAATTAAAATTGACTTAAGTTAAAATAAATTGTTGACAGAGAGCAAAAGGAGTGATAAATCTTATATCAGATGGTGAGCAAAGGAGCTCACAGAGACACAGCCCACAGGGCAAGACGAATGGAGGCAGCATGAAGATCCCAGCAAACATCATCGACGGTACAGCAAGCATCAAGCAGCTCAAAACATGGCTCTACACGATTGAAGCTTTCGAAAATGAAGAGGCGCATCGCTGGCATGATGTTGAGACCAAAGGTGATCATATCTTTATGTCTCACCTCTCAGACAGTGCGATCGCAACTTATGAGCGCACAAGCGGTGAGCTTAAGATCTTGACTCACATTCTCAACACAGTTAAATACAAATACGTCGGTGATGAGCTCGTCACTGTGCCTTGGGTATCAATCGCTAATGTTTATCAGGCTGAGACACTTACCAGCATCTGCATCTCTGAATATCTTATATAACAAGACGAGCCTTAAACACTAAAGAGAAGCCGGTCACAAGATCGGCTTTTTTGTTTTCTGCCTAAAGCATAAGGTAAACCTCTAAAGCACAATCTCTAAAAGTCTCGGCATGTCTTCGACCTCTTCAACACATGCGCGCACTGCCTCTGCATATTCTCTGATTTCTGCTTGCGCATGGCTATCAAGTCGCAGCTTTAAAAAATGTATCAGCGCATGAAGCGAGCACGACCAGTAACATTCAGACAGCAGCGAAACCGGCAACACGGTGCGCGCTTGCTCTTTGCATACACCTAGACTCAGCAACTCTTCATACGCTCTATGTGCATGATCAATCGCTCGTATGTAGATCATCTCAGAGCGCAGCGCTTTCTCGTCATCTAGACGACCGCCAGAGCCTTGCTTTATGCTCTCACTCTGCTCTCGCCAGCCGTTCGACTGCCAAAACTCGCAATTGAATTGCACATATCTGCCGCTTATTTCGTTCCATGCGCAACCGATTTGATGCTTCATCCACTGCCTGAGAACAAAGATCGGCGCTTTAATATGAAAGGTGAATTGCACATGCCTAAAGGGTGACGTGTGCCTGTGCGTCCATAGGTAATTGACTAAGCGCCAGTCTTTATCGCTCATCACGAGCGTCTGCTTGCCCATTGATACTCGGGCACTATTAACAACGCTCAAGGGTGAGCCCATACCATCGACCAGCTGCACCGAGCCTCTGCCTATTGTAATCTCATTACTTTTCATTTATGATCCTTTTATCATGGTTGATGTGCGACTGTGGTTTGTATGTATTGATAAAGGTGCAGCGCTCTTCTAGGGCGCTGCGCCATCCCTTCAAGGTAACAAGTATGAATAAAATCTGGCTTATCGGTCATGTCGGGCAAAAGCCCGAAGCGCGCGGCGCAGAATCTCAAGTCGCTGCTTTCTCTCTCGCTGTCAAACAGTGGCAGAAGGGCGGCGAAAAAACAACGATCTGGTTGCGCTGTGTAGCCTTTGGTAAGGCAGCTCAGAACATTTTGACCCATGTAGACAAGGGCTCGCACATCGCAGTCACAGGCTCGATCAAGTACAAGACATATGAGCGCGAGGGCTTGAGCAAACAAGAGGTCGAGATCTCTGTTGATTCTTGGGAGTTTTGCGGATCAAAGCAGAAGCGAAACGAGATTGGCAACCAGGGCCCGGCTGTCAGCTGGTCGGGTGGCGAGAGCTGGTCATGACACACAAGCAGCGAGCTGAGAAGGTTGGCGAGCGCCTCGTACATCTAAGAGGGCTCATGATGCACATACTGCTCAAGCATTTCAGGCTAAGTCTTGCAGATGCAGAGGATGTTTACAGCGAGTCTTGTATTTACATGCTTGAGAGGGGCTGCCTGTTGATAGATGTAGAAAAAGACTTTGATGCAGCAATTACGACAACTGTTAAGCGTCGAGCGCTGAACCTTATTAGAGATAGCAAGCGCATGCACGTTGGCATCTTTGCGCCCGAAGGTGAGGACTATGGCTATCTCGCAGATGATAGAGCAGACCCGATACACATCGAGCAGGAGATTGATCGCGAGAAGGTCATGAGCCTGCTTAAGCTGTGGTTTATTCTGCCGAGTGAGCAGGCTGTGCTTAACCACCTCGATAAAAGCATGAGCATGAGGCACATGTCAGAGCTCACAGGCTACAATCTGCACACGCTCACAGGAGCGTTCAGACGCATGAAGCAATTTGCGAGAGACTTATGAGCAAGAATGAACGCTTAAAAGCTATGGCGGCGAGAGAGCAAGGGCGCACAAATCGCACAAGCGCGCGCGAACCTAAACACGGGCCATATGCTAAAAAAAACAAAGAAAAGGTTGAGCTCCTGCTGTCTCTGCTCGCCGAAGGTCACAGCATCGAAGCGGCAAGCGTTGGCGCAAATATACCTCGCCGCACGATCTATGACTGGATCGAAGCGCATGAGCAGTTTGCCGACGAGCTCCAAGATGCAAAGCACGCAGCCGAGGGTCACTTGCTTAAGTCGCTCTTGAGCGTAGCTGCTCGCAAAGACGATGCACAGACTTATCGCTGGTTACTCTCTAAGCGCCGACCTGACATCTATGGAGATAAGCAAGAGCTACAGGTAAGCTCAAAGTCAGAAAACGGCGTGCCAGAGGTGCTCGCCATGCTCGAGCAGACCAACCACCTCGTAAATGAAAGAGCTGGCTCGGACTCAGACGACGAAGCCTGAGCCCGAGCCAAAGCAGCAGGCGCAAAATGGCACAAGCGAAACTTAAAATCAATAGACCTCATCTGCATGAGACTTGGACACCGGAGCAAATGCGCGCAGCTGTTGTGCGTATTCACAATCGGTTTCAAGGCTTGGTGCAGTCTGTGATCGAAAGCGCCGACTTTGCCAACTATCGCATAACTAAACAGCCACTCGAGCTCGGCAGACCAGCCTGGCCCGATCCTGCTGAGTATTGTGATCTAGTCTTGGCTCGGCGATCGGGTGCGAGTGTTGCTGCTATCGAAGTGAAGACGAGACATGTAAAATATGGAGAGCAGCGCCAGTCGGGCGAGATCCTCGAAAGCGTGTTGGATCATATGGGCTCTAAGCTTTATCAGCTGCAAAGGTTAGCTTATGAGCACGATGCTCTCTGGGTCGTTATCCTCGGCTTGTATCGCGTGCCGTTTCAGGCTGCCGCCATCAACTATCGCACTGAGTTTGAGGTAGTGATGATTTGGGGAAGAGACGTTGGCAGAGATAGCCCTATGTCGCGCGCGAGCTTTCCTAGTCTTGATATGTTTGATCGGGCGATCTGTAGCTGTGTAGACCCGATTGATTTTTGGTCACTTGCCTCACTGCCTCGACTGCCTTTACCCGATCGAGACACGACAGAGCTTGAGGAGCTCGTAGCGCACAGCAAGCTCAAGGCGAAAGCCAAGCGCGCGCTTTTAGCGATTATTCAGTGGCCCGAAGAGAGTATGCCTCTGCGCACATATCTGCGCGAGTTTAGCTCTGAAGATTGCTCAGAATACGCGCTTAAGCATTATGTGCTCAACTTCATAGATGCAGGTGTAGTGATTGGCTACAAAAGGGCAAGCGTGCGCATCGTTTGGCAATAGACGAGCAAGCGCTGCTCGCTTACTTGATCGAGGTTGATCGTGGGTGAGTTTGCATTAAATGACTTACAGCGCGAGGTGATCGCAGGCATACGCAGATCTGATCGGATTATAGCTGCTCGATGTGGTTGGGGCTCTGGCAAGACGAGCTCGCTAATCTTTGCGATGTGGTTTTTATCTAAGATCAGACCAAACACGACAAGCCTGCTAGTGACAGACACAAACGCTAGATATAACTCTGTACTCATGCCCGAGATAGAGAAATGGCTAGCGCCTCGAGGGTGGGTTTATAATCACACCTTGAGGCAGTGGACTGATCAGCACACAGGCAGCTCGGTGCTGTGTCGCTCGTACTTTCGACCCAACACTAGAGACAGCAGCCATAATCCTCTTGAGGGTATAAACGTTACATCAGGAGTCGCTCTTATTGATGAATGCCAGACCCTCGGCGCAGAGGTTGCAAATAAGGCGCTTGGTCGTTTGCGCTCTGGGCCTTCACCGACTTTAATACTGGTCGGTCTGCCGGTTGCAGATGCGTGGTGGTGTCAAATGGCAGAAGATGCAGGATGCTCGCCGCTTCTGTTCACAAGCTATGTTAATCAAAGCAATCTCTCAGACGAATGGTTTGAGGCAACAAAGCTCTTACCACCTGACGAGCGCGAGGCGATGGTGCTCAACAAGCCCAAACCTCCGAGCGGCTTGGTCTATCAAGAGTTTGACAGCGAGCGGCACGTCATAGACGACTTTGTGTATCAGCCTGAAATGACTGGCAGAATCGCCATCGATTGGGGGTTTCGTAAACCTTCGGTGCTTATCATCGTGTATGATGAGGCTCGCGAGGCTTCAGTGATCGTGCATGAAATAAACCCTCAAGAGGTAACAATCTCACAGTTGAGCGAGATGATCTTGCGAGTTGCCTGGCCTCGAAGTGATAAAGCCAACGCACCGAGCGCTCGAATATGGCTCGATACTGGATGCGCAGACAAAGCAGGCAAGGCTCGCAATGATCAAACAGGGCGCAGCGCTTTTAGAGAGATCGCCAAGGCTGTCGGGCAGGGTGGCATAGGCATGCCCTTGCGTCATACAACAGACCCAGTGCGCACCGATATTTTGAACGGAGTGCAAAAGCTCAAGAGGGCTTTTAATCAGTCGCGCTACTTAATCACGCGCGAGGTGTGGCGCAAAGGCGAGCGCGCAACAGGCAACAGCTTGCGAAAGGCGCTCATGTCTTATGCTTGGGATAACAAAGAGCAACCTAGAAAAGACGGTCGCGAAGATCCTCTTGATGCGCTGCGATATGATGCCATTTTTCACTATTGGGCAGACGCTATCAGCAAAGCATCTTATGCTAGACGCAAGCCGAATCGCAACAAGCGAGTAGGCATACACACATCATCTAGGAGCTTCTAATGGCAGACCCTGCACTACCACCCTCGCTGATTGAAAAGGTGCTTGACCCGAACAACCTTGTCGCAGTTGTTACAGTTGGCTTGATGTACATGCTCTACAAGTTTACGAGCAGACGCTTTGAGCTTGAGGCAGAAGAGCAGAAACAGATAGTCGAGCGCATAGACGACTTGCATGATGAGATCATGAAGCTCGAGGGCAAGGTTGAGACGCTCCTGCGAGGTCGCGATGTCTAGCGAGTACCCTGCGCTCGATAGAGTTGATCTGACAGCCGAAGAGAATGTGAGCTCCTCTGTTGATCACCCTAAGCATTATCACTCGCAAAGCGGCATCGAGGTTATAGACGCGATCGAGGCTTGGGGCTTGGGCTTCTGCCTTGGCAACGTGATCAAGTATGTGGCGCGCGCTGGATATAAAGACAACGCACGCGAAGACCTACAGAAGGCGCTCTGGTATTTGATGCGAGAGCTGGCTAGGTATGAAGACAGTTAAAGGCTAGGCTTGACAAATCGCAGCTATATCACAACACTAGCTATGATATAGAGAGACGAGGCTTTAATGCGTAAGCTTGATTATGAAGCATCAACAGACGAGACACCTCGCCACATGCGCGCGCTTCACCCTCGGTTTAAAACTAGAGGCATAAGCGGCACGCAGCTCTCTGGCGGCATGATCACAGGCTATGAGCGTAATGCTCATGTGACCGGCTTGAATTGGGTAAGAGAAGCCGAGGACATGCTGCGCACAGACCCTGTTGTGCGTCGATCATGGCACATGCTCAGACAAACCCTGCTTAGTGCGACGTGGCGCTTTGAGGCAGGCGATGAAAACGATCCTTTATGCGAAGAATATGCACGCTATGCCAATGAGTGCTTCGGGCTCGATGGCTATGCAGGGCAGATGTCTGCAAGCTGGGAAGATCAACTCAGCTACCTGCTTGAGTTTGTGCCGCTCGGTTATCGCTACGCAGAAGAGATCTATAAAGTCGGGCCTGATGAAAATGGCAAGGTCAAAGTGTGGCTCGATCTGTATGCAGATCGTGAGCCCTCGGCGCATCTGCGCTGGCTGTCGCGCGACAATCAAAAGCTTGATGGTGTAATGCAGATGGTTGTAGGAGTCGGCAAGACTCCAGAGCCTATACCTTCAAACAAGCTGCTTATGCTCACACTTAACAGAACCGGCTCTAATTTCGAGGGCTGTGGCATGCTGCGCCCTGTGTGGTGGTGGTGGCGCACTAAACAGCGCATCGCTAATCTAATGTGTGTGGGTGCTGATCGTTGGGCAACACCTACGCCTAGAGTCAAGGTTGATAGATCTGCCGCGGAGATGCAGGGCTTAACTGACTCTGATATTAATGCCATGATCGACGATGCAGAAGCACAAGCCCAAGCTTTCCTCAGTGCAGAGCAGAGTTACTTGATCGATAACCCTGTTGTCAGCTTTGATCAATATGCGAGCGCTCCAAACCTATACGCGCAAGGGCCTCTTGAAATCATTAAAGAGTGTGACAATCAAATCTCTCAAGCTTTCCTTGCTCAGTTTGCAAACCTCGGCATATCAGACACAGGCGCGCGCTCAGTCGGCGAGGTTCATTTGTCTGTATTTAGACGAGCGGCGATTAATCTTTGCGATATCGTCGCCTCTGCTGTTTCGGGTGTAGACCGAAGAGGAGCTGGTACGATAGGGAGGTTGATCCGATGGAATTACGGGCCGGTCGATGCAAGCAAGCTGCCAAGATTAACACACACAGGGCTCGACACAGACGACCTCGCAAACAGCCTCGCAATGCTTCCACAGCTTGTTACGTCAGGTTTACTGACACCAGACGACGAGCTCGAGCGAGCTATAAGGGAACGACTCGGAGCTGGCGACCTACCAGAGGAGGCACAGCGATCAGCCATCGAGAGAACAGTAAGCGCAAGTAGCGGCATCGCTGCGCTAGCAGAAGCAGCACAGAGGAGGCGACGCGATGGCGCGCACTAAAGCTCAGACACCTGCACCCAAGCGCGACCAAATCAAGGGCAGCGACAAGAACCCAAAGGGCTCGGCATCTGGCAAGCGAGGCAGCATAGAGATAAGCGAGGCAGTCGAGCGCGCGCTACGTAACATGATCGACAAGCACAACGATCGCTATAAATCAAAATCTAAAAAGGTTGATATTGGTGCAGTCAAGGCAGTGTTTCGCCGAGGCGCTGGTGCGTTCTCGACATCACACAGGCCCGGCATGACTCGCAACCAGTGGAGCTATGGAAGAGTCAAAGCTTTTTTAAAGCTCGTTGGTACAGGCGAGCGCAAGGAAGCCTACACAGGCGACCTCGATCTGTTGCCAAGTGGACACCCTCAAAAGACAGAAGCCAAAGGCGAGGCGGCTCTGCTTACTCCTAAAAAGTATGATCATATAGACTTTACACCCCCACAGGGTGCTCGCAAGGCAGCCGAAAGATCTCTGAGGAGACGAGCGCAGAAGCCTCAGAGTCAACGAGGTATGACACCCGTAGGCATTGCGCGCGCACGCGATCTGATTAATGGTGTTAAGTTATCGCCTGAAACCGTTAGACGCATGCTCGCATATTTTACTCGACATGAGATCGACAAAAAAGGCAGCACTTGGGCAGATTACGGTAAAGGTCGTCAGGCCTGGGATGGCTGGGGCGGCGATGCCGGTTATACTTGGTCGCGAAAGGTGGTTGATCAAATGAACGCAGCAGACAAAAAGACAGCGCTTAGAGCATATGGCGAGGCTGTGCAGCTCAGTGAGCGACCAGCGTACGAAGTGCCAGAGGGTCTAACCGTCGGCAAGCCATTTAAAACACTAGCGCTAGGTCAAGTGAGCTCGCGCATGAATGGCGAGGCAGTTGGCGCGGCTGTGTCTGATGAGCTGCTTGAGGAGATGGTGCGAGTCTATTATGAGCGCAGATCAAGCGACCCTGTGATTATAGACTGGCAGCATGCGACCTCGCCATTTAACGGCGGCACGCCTGCGCCACCTGAGTCAGGCAACGCACTCGGCATGATAGTAGATCTCGATTTAAGAGAGGATGGCTTGTATGCTGTGCCAGCTTATAACGAGCGCGGCTTAAAAGTCGTTGAAGATGCAGGCGGCGTGCTTTGGTCGTCGCCTGAATACTTACATGGCGAGATATTTGATCGAGCCGGTGGCGAAAAGGTTGGCGATGCTCAACTGCTCGCGATCACTCTTACACCCAGACCTGCCCAATCGCATGATAAGATTAGCAGGGTAACACTCACAGAAAAGGAGACGATCATGGATCTAGGGTCTATGTCAGTTGATGAGCTCCGGAGCGCCCTCGCTGCTAAAGATGCGATGGTCAAAGAGCTTGAGCAAAAGATTAAGGACATGAAAGACGAGGCAGAAGCCTCGCTTTCAGGCGAGCTCGAAGCCGAAGAGAAGGCAGAGAAGCCAGCCGAAGAGGATAAAAAGGCAGAGCAAGAGTCTATGGGCTCAAGCTATGACGACGACAAGAAAAACAAATTGAGCGAGGCGACACAGTTGAGCGAGTCTACACCTAACTTGCTAAATGAGGTCATGCAGTTGCGTGCTCAAAACAGCAAGCTCTCAGAGCGCCTTGAGGTTATCGAGGCAGAGAAGCGCGACGTAATGCGCCGTGAGGCTGTATCAAGCTTGCTACGCGAGGGCAAGGTGTCACCTGCAGAGCAAGACGCAGCCGCGAGGGCTTGGGACGTGCGCGAGCAAATGCCTGAGTTTTGGCAGATGTTCAGCGAGCGCTCACCTGCTAGCGCTGTACCTCTCACCGAGATCGGGCATGGGGCAAGCGGTGAGGAGCTCAACAAAGCCACCCTCGCCGAGCAAGTCAAAGCGCTCGCCACTGAGAAAAGCATCAGCTTCTCTGAGGCGTTAAGCATTTATCGTGAGACAAACCCAGACGCTTATAACAGCGTCTTTAACTAAAGGAGTGATCAGCATGAATCAGATCATCAACACTTTTATCTGCGCATCTGCTGTGACAGAGTTCGCGCTGGTTGCTATCGATAGCGCTGGCAAGATCGCAGTCGCAACCGATCCAACAGCAAACACTATCATTGGAGTAGCACAGCGAGCAGGCAGCGCAGGCGATGCCGTTGACGTTGTTATTTCAGGATTAACTCGCGTGATTGCAGGCGGCTCGCTTACTCTCACCTCTGACACTGTGTTAAGCGTAACAACTGCCGGAGCTGTGCAGGCTGCTTCGTCTACTCATTATCCAATCGGCTTTACAGTGCCAAACATTAACCAGCTTAGCGCCTCGGCAAATGAGCAAATCTTGATTTGCTTCAACCGTGGGCTTGCTCCACTCGCTTAAAGGAGGTGATCTAAATGGCTAGTTCATATCGCAATATCCACCCAGTAGATGAGATTTTAAGCAACCTTGTTGCAGAGGCTGTGCCAAGCGACGCTCAACTGATTGCAGATAGAGTCTGCGAAAATGTACGAGTACCACAGCGCTCAGGCACACTTCTGATCGAGACAAGTCGCAACTTCATGGGCGCAGGCGCAGGGCTCGATCTTGAGCGTGCAGCAGGCGCGAGCCGTGTGCGTATCGGTGGCTTTGATCGCACCAATACAACCTACTTCTGCAAGAATTACGGTGCTCAAGATTCCATCGCTATGGAAGACATCGCAGACTCGCAGTATCCAGGCTCTGAAGAGGCTCGCCTTGTCAAAAAGGTTAGCCGAGTAATGAAGCTCGCAAAAGAGAAGCGAGCAGCAGACGTGCTCTTTGATGGTGCTAACTTCAACACTGCGACAAGTACCGCACAGTTCGGCGCTAAGTTTGACGCAGCAGGCTCAACACCTCTCACATATCTGCATGAGCTCAAAGACGTAGTTTTTGAGAACGCTCACGGTATTACACCTGACAGCCTTATTTTAGGTCGTAGCCTCTTTAGATCTCTCGCTCGCTCGCCAGAGCTTAGAGGGTTCTTTCAGTCTGGTACATCAGGAGTCGCGAGCGGTAACCTCATTCTGCAAGATGAGGCAGTGATTAACACTCTTCGCGATATCCTCGGCATTCCTAATATTCTTGTCGGGCAAGCTCGCCAAGACACAGCGGTAGCAGGTGCAACCTCTAACGAGTCATATATCTGGACTGAAGACACCTTGTTTATGGGCATCCTGCGCGGCTCTGATGCTGTGCAGTCTCGCTCAGGTGTACGCATGGGCCCGATTGCTGCTGCTAACATGGTCTTTGAAGATGTGAAGGCTGGTCAGTATGACGAGCTAGATATGACTCGCCGCAATGTCTGGGCAGATGAGTCACACCTTTACAAGGTCGTAGATGGCGATCTTGGCTTTGTCTTAACAGACTGCCTCTAGAGGTCGCTTGCTCTGCTCATGTGGTCGACCTCATGCAACCTTGCTCGCTGAGAGAGAAGACGCTGATTTAAAGGCGATCGATGATCTCAGAGCGCAGGAGCGTGCATCATCTGGAGCGATCACTGAGATACTCAGAGCTAAAATTAATGAGCTTACTGTTGAAGTAGCAGCAGAAGCTCAGATGCGCCGAGCTCTTAAGAGAGCAAAGCGCGAGATGCTTTTTGGGTTTCAAGCTGCTGTAGAGCTCACATCGCCTGAGCAGCTTTTAACCCTGAGACGCGATCAGCTCTTAGAGTTGATCGTGCGCAGTGGTCTAGGCTTGGCTGTCGATGATTTCATTGATGCACAAGGCAAGATCACAGAAGCAGCGCTTGAAACTATTAGAGTAATAGTAGCAGGCGCAGAAGTATCAGACATACCAGACGTTGAAGCGGTAGGTATCGCAGCGGCGCAGAATGTTTTTGAAGATGTCATACTACCTGACTCTTTAGCGGCTGTCAGATCAGCTCTACAGAGCATGACTGTAGGCGTAACGCAAAGCTCTGCGATCACATCGTTAGAGCAGGCGCTTAAGAGCTCAACAGGTAGACAGCTCACAGTCGCACGCACTCAGCTGTCTTCATACGGCAGAAGCGTGACAGCAAGCGCGGCGCAAACGTACGAGTTAGACTTATATCTTTATACAGGCCCGATTGATGGAATAACACGCGACTTTTGCAGACCCTTAGTTAATAAGGTTGTAGACGCTCGACAAATGCGACGGCTAGACAATGGGCAAGGTTTAGCTGTGCTAACATCAGGCGGCGGTTATAATTGTCGGCACAGTTGGTCGCCAATTACTGAAAGCTTTTTAGAAGCGGCAGGGCTTGACAAGGCAGACGCAGGCGACATCGCAGACGCTAACAAAGGGGGCAAAAGATGATTAAAACGATTACTGGATTGACTCAGGTATTTGAGTGGATAGCGCCCGGCCCTCTATCTGCAAGCCCTAGCCTTGTTGTCGGTGGCGAGACTGCGACGCTTTCAGCAAGCAGAGCAGATGCGACAGTATCAGCGATCGCCAACGATAGACGCACCCTGACTGTAAACAGCCAAGCGACAGCGCTACAGGCAGACCAGATAAAGGCTTATCTAGTCACAGAAGGCGACTGCATTTATGCTGTCAGTGTTGTGCGAATGGTGGGCACGACTGCGATTCTCGCCGAGCCGTTACCTCGCGAGATCGATCTAAGCTCAAGCGCGCTGCTGGTCTTCGGAATGTGGTCTGCAGACATACCGACAGCCATTACCGATGTTACTGGTTATTATCCTTACACCGTAAGCTATACCATCGACAGAGGGCAGAATACTGAGCGACGCATTGACAAGGGACAGCTTAAGGTCACACCTAGACCATTTGACACAGGGCTGTCGCACGATGACCTTGTAGGCATCTTTCCTCAATTAGCTGACATGATACCTCGCAGACAGTCGAGCTTTAATCCACAAATCAAAGCTGCACTTGATGAGCTGGTTTTGATCATTAGAGATCATCTTAAAGACGAGCCAGACATCACAGAAGATGAGATTTTCAACGCTCATGCGTTCGCAAACGCACACGCATACTGCACAGCGGCAAGAGTCTATGAGATGATTAATCAGCTCGACACAGCGAACATAATGCGAGAGAGGTGTATGCAGCTGCTTGATGTCGCT
>Ga0102954_1000327_pt1 | contig 14566 bp, 15 predicted proteins | sample SalPonA_C_H2O_MG_FD_78511 | JGI IMG/M metagenome (GOLD analysis project Ga0102954, IMG submission 78511) | Water microbial communities from South San Francisco under conditions of wetland restoration - Salt Pond MetaG R2A_C_H2O_MG | ecosystem: Environmental > Aquatic > Non-marine Saline and... | reverse complement strand
GAGCGCATCAAGAGAAAGATTTACCCGACACGTAATGAGGCGAGAGCGGATATCTTCAATTACATCGAGCTGTTCTACAACTCTTCCCGCAGACATGGGAACAACGATGGCTTATCGCCGATAGAGTATTCAAAGCAGTATTTAGAAAAGCTGATAGCTGTCTAGCAAACTAGGGCCTTGCCACCTTCAACATTTTCTTGATTAGATAACCATCTTGCATCTTCCACAAGATCCTTACTAACAAAAAACTCACCCGCAGGCCCTAATCTAACATTTATCTTTCTATCAAGTGAGACCAAGTTCTCGAGAATTTTTCTATGATTTTCTCTATACGGCCACTTATACCTTAAATTGTCTGCACCAACATCAGCAGTACAACAAGGACAATGAAAATTACACTGTCTAAAGTAATTAGGAAATCGGACCATTAATGTTTCATTATTCATACATCACCTTATTTCCCCTTTATAACAATTTTGAGCTAAGTAGCCGCTTAACCCATTCAATATATTCGTGACCATTTTCAATCAGACTAGTTTGTACTGTAGCTTCCTCGAATATAGAATCGATGTTTCTAAATAAATCATTGACAGTTGAGAAGTACTTAATCTGTTGATAACCAGAAAAGACTAAACCCGTTTCTCTGTTCGCCTGCTCCATCAGGAAACAACCACACTGCAAGGCCTCTCTCACTTTCCCTTTACACTGTTCTCGAAATGAGTAGGTTTGGGTGTTCACTACAATTTTCGTGCGTTTTAATAACGTGGTGTACTCCGCTGTGGGCAGTGGATTGCGGTTTTCACCCGATACACCTCCGATATGATGGAAGCGGTCGCCATAGTGATCTTTTAACAAATCTATCCAGTACCCTCTTTCGCCCACTCGACTGCCGAAAATAGCAATATCGATATCTTTCTCGATTGCCGGATCATAATAAAATAAACTGGGATCAAACCAAGTGGGGTGAAAGATCACTCGTTCAGGGTTAGGATGGCGATCATAGGGCGGTATTTTTTTGTGCATGCGCTCGAGCCGTGTGCCATTGGAGTTTTCGATGACGAGATCGGCGTAGCGTAGCACCTGACGCTCGTATTCGAGATATCCCGCCTCTTCGTTTTCTTCGTCATAATCCCACCAGATGGTTAAAATCTTAAGATCTGGAAGTTGCTGCTTTAACCTTAGAAAAAATTCTGCTGACAGATTCTCGTTTACATGGGTAGGCGTATGCACCAACAACTTCGGCTGAAACGCAAGCACACGCTGTTCCAGTTCTTGCGCCCAAGCATCGAGTCGTGCTGACATATAATCATCACCATAGAGGCGGTGACACTCAACGTCCGGTAATAATACTTCTAGCTCTGATAGAATATTAGACTCATAAGCACGACTAGAAATGATCGTATGCTGAGCATATAGAGGAATATCTTTTGGCCCGACAATAGGCAAAGATTTTAATGTCGTTCCCCATAAATCTGAGTTTTTATCGGCGATGGCAACGACGTTCAACTGTGACAATTGTTGCCAATATTGGGTGGTATGAGCACCAGCGCCATAAACCACAACGGGAGCAGTCTCAATGACACTTTTTGCTTTTTCGATCGACTCATCTATTAACGCAACACTCTCCGCTTCATCCCATCCAAAATCATAGGTTTGCGTCTCTCCTAATAAGCCAGACTGAACCATAGGCTCACGCACTTCAAGCTTGCCAGCGGAGTCGTCATAGCACTTTGATTCAAAGCGATGGATCGCAAAAAACGTTTTAGGTTGCTGCTGCATAATCAAGATAATACCGATAAGTCTTCTCTAGACCTTCGTTGAAAGAAGTTTCTGGACGCCAGTCATGGGAAAAGCAACGCTCGCTATCTAGCGCTTTATGAGGCATTCCATCTGGCTTATTCGTATCCCAATTGAGTGCACCCTGGTAGCCAACTATGTTGGCAATGGTTTCCCCTAATTCGCGTATGGAGATAGATTGTCCACCTGCTAAGTTAATCGCTTCAACACCTTGGTATTGCTCTACGAAATGCAGCATGCCTTGTACCGCATCATCGATATACAAAAACTCGCGTGTAGGTGACCCTGTCCCCCAAAGCGTGACTTCAGATAATCCTTGTTGCTTGGCTTGGTGAAAGCGGTTAATTAGAGCAGGAATCACATGGCCGCGTTCATCATCAAAGTGATCACCTGGGCCATAAAGACTGGTCGGAACCAGCGTGAAAAAGCCTTTTCCATGTTGAGCCGCATAATATTGAGTAAGGCGCATCGCGGCTAATTTCGCCGTCGCGTACGCTTCGTTCGTTGGCTCAAATGGTCCGGTCAAAAGACTGTCTTCTCGCAGGGGTTGAGCGGCTTCACGAGGATAATAGCAATTGGAGGCTAAGTTCATTAGACGGGCAACGCCGTGCTCTGCGGAAGCACGAATCACATTACTGGAGATCATAAGATTATCGTAGAGAAAATCGACTGGCAGGGTTCGATTAGCTTCGATGCCTCCTACTTTGGCCGCAGCTAACATTACAACATCAGGCTTTTGCATAGCTATGAAGTCATGTGTCCGAGCCTGATCACGCAAGTCTAATTCAGCTTTGGTAGCTGTGATCAGGGTAGCATTACGTTGTTTTAAAGCGCGAACCAACGCTTTTCCCACCAAACCAGTATGACCGGCAACGTATACACGTTTGCCTGTGAGGTCAAAATGCTTACTTTGAACCAATATTAGACATTCGAGAATTTTGAGTTAGAAATCATACGGTAACCTTTGATCAGCTCCGCTATACCCTGATCCAATGAGTGATCTGGTAGGTACCCCGTCGCTTCAATCTTATCGTTTGAAACAATGTAGTCACGCTTATCAGGATCTTCACCAATCGGCGCTTCTAAGAAAGTAAAGCCAGGCACTTGCTGTTGAATGCGTTGGCACAACTCCAGTTTCGACAAGTTGGCATCAGATAGACCGACGTTGTAGGCCTCGCCTTGCATAGTGTCAAAATTCTCAAGACCATGTACAAAGGCTTTTGCCACATCGCGGATATGAATGTAGTTACGCTTAAAGTGCGACTCGAACAATACCAATGCACGGTCTTTCACAGCGCGGTAGACAAAGTCGTTGACCAATAAATCCAAGCGCATACGTGGTGAGAAGCCAAACACGGTTGCGAGGCGGAGGCTAATCGCGGAGCCGTGCTCTAATACTGTTTGTTCCGCTTCTACCTTGGATTTTCCATATAGGCTAATAGGGCGCAATGGTGATTCTTCAGTACAAAATTTACCTGATTCACCAATGCCGTAGCCGCTATTGGTAATCGGCATTAGGATGCGCTGATCTTTACTAAGTAGCTTAGTCAGCATCACCACCGCATCACGGTTTGTGGTCACAGTACCGATTTGATCACGGTCACATAACGGTGCACCAACAAGCGCCGCTAATGGCACGACCACCTCTGAATCTTTCACCAAACGCTTCATAGTGGCTTTGTCTCGCGCGTCACCGCGCTCGACATTAAAATTCGGATGCGCAACCACTGCGTTTAAAGAGTCTTGACCAAACATAAAGTTATCTAACACGGTCACTTTATGACCCAACTCCAGAAACTTAGGCACCATTGTTGAACCTAGGTAACCCGCGCCACCCGTGACTAAAATATGTTGTGCCATGCTTACAACTCCTTCGCAGCGTTGTCGAGTACGTCTTTTAATAAGTGTAATTCTTTACTCAGATCAAATGCGTGATTGCCGACAAAGAAGCCGTAGTCGTGGGCAATATGGGCATTTACAATAGGAGTCGCTTCCGAGTAATCGTAGTACTTGATGACATCGTGTTTAAGGAAGCTACCTCCCGTAATGATACGGAAGCCAATTTTTGCTTCTGTTAACGCCGCAAAAATCGCTTTACGGTCTAAATTCATTTCTGGGTTCAGCACAAATGTGAAGCAAAAACACGATGATTTGCCATTCTCTTTTTGGATAATGAAACGTTCATCGTGACCAAATAAGTCTTGAAATAACGCCCAGTTCTTACGACGCTCTTCAGTAAATGCTGGGAGTTTTTTGAGTTGCTCTAGTCCAGCCGCTGCATTCAGCTCAGTCGGCCGAACGTTGTAACCTGGCAGAATAAATCGGTAGGCTTCGAATAAATCTTCGCCTTTGCGCTCATACAGCAAAGAGTCTTCCGGCAGATCGCGAGTCCAGCCATGGGCACGTAGGCAACGACAAAGCTGATACAGCTCTTCGTCGTCAGTTAGGATCATGCCGCCTTCTATGGTCGAGATATGATGAGAGAAAAAGAAACTAAAGGTGTTTAAATCGCCGTAAGTCCCTGTTTTTTGGCCGTTCAATTCGGCATCCATGGATTCACAGTTGTCTTCCATAAAGTACAGATCATGACGGTCTACTACATCACGCATCACATCCAGTGCCGCTGGGTTACCTAAAATACTGACACCTAAAATCATTTTTGTCGCTGGTGTAATCGCTGCTTCAATCAAAGCAGGATCCATATTTAAGCTTTCTAAAGCGATATCAACAAAACGTACTTTCAGCCCATATTGCTGCAGTGGGTGATAAGTGGTTGCCCAACTTAGCGCCGGAACGAGTACTTCGTCACCACGCTGTAGCGGATTGTCCTTTTTAAAAAATAATGCTGCGATGGCAATTAAATTAGCGGACGAACCTGAGTTCACCATAATGCCGTATTGCTTATTGTGATACGCAGCAAATTTTTGCTCAAACTCGGCGACACGAGGCCCCATCGTAAAAAAGCCCGAATCCATAACGGTCTGCAGGGCATTTAGCTCTTCTTGCCCCCACGTAGGAGCCGCTAAATCGTATGACATTAAAAAGGTCCCTTAAATTGAGCTTGATAAGCTAATTGACAACTTTCTAAGCTTGGTTCCCAGTCTTGCTTTCCGGTAACCATGTGATACACCAACATCGCGATAGTTCTGGGATTGGGGTAAAAAGCATCTTCTAACGATGGAGTTGTTGGACAAGTCGTTGCTGCAAATCCAATACGCTTCATATTAACTTTTCGCGTAATTTGGTCACTCTCTGCTACTCTGGCCAAAACTTCCGCTGAGAAACCACAATTCAACCAGCCATTATCAACAACCAGTAATCTACCTGTACGATTTACGGATGCCTCAATCGCAGCAAAATCCAAAGGCGAAATAGTGATCGGATCAATAACTTCACAGTCAATACCAAGTTCAGCAAGCAATTCAGCTGCGCGCATGGATTCCATTACCATGTTCGAGACACCTACAATGGTAACATCTTCCCCTTCACGTAAAATTCGAGCTTCTCCGAACTCGACAGTGAAGGGGTGCGCTGGAACGTATGCTTCCGTGGCATAGAGCAGCCGGTGCTCCATGATTAAAACAGGATTATTGTCACGTACTGCCTGGATTGTAAGTCCTTTAGCGTCATACGCATTTGATGGTGCCACGACCTTAATACCAGGCACATGAGCAAACATTGAGTGCAATCCCTGCGAATGCTGTGCACCCTGCCCCCAAGACTTGCCAATCATGGTACGAACCACCAATGGAACTTGAACGCTACCGCCGTACATGTAGTGACTTTTCGCGGCAATATTAACTAATTGATTCATGCATAACATTAAAAAATCCATCCGGATATGCACATGGATAGGCCGCTGCCCAGCCATTGCTGCACCGATAGCAACACCTGTCATCGCATCCTCTGAGAGCGGCGTTGTGAACACTCGCTCTGAACCAAATTTTTGAAGCAACCCCTTTGTCGATCCTTGAATGGCTCTGTGATCATCGATATCTAGACCCATCATAAATACACGATCATCAGACTCCATCGCCTGTTCCGCACCCTCACAAAGCCCTTCAAAGTACTTTAATAACCGAGATGTGTCAGGCGTATACATGATCAAATAACTCCTCAGAACTTGGGAATGGGCTGCTTTCAGCATACTCGAGAGCAGCCTTGAGATCAGCTTCAATCATTGCATCAATACCGGCTTTTTCTTCAGCGGAGATGCTATTCCCTAACACCCGGTATGCGTCTTTAGCTCTCCATTCTTCACTTTCTGATTCGGAGCGGTATCCTTGGTTATAATCTTGATTTGGTCCTACATGTTCAAACCAACGATGAGTGTGGCATTCCATGAAGACGGGGCCAGAACCTTCACGAAGTTTTTCGATTGCATCGCCAGCATATCGGTGTATCGCTAACGTATCCGGTTCTATGAACCGTTTACTAGGAATTCCATAGGTGGACACGCGCTCAGTCAGTGCGTCAGCAGCCCAACGTTTATTCAATGGCTCATGAATTGCTAAGCGATTGTTCTCTACTACAAATAAGATTGGAAGTTTATGCAAAGCGGCAAAATTTACACTCTCACTAAAGCAACCCTCTTCGGTAGCACCATCACCCATAAATACAACAACAACGTCATCACGGTTTCGCTGTTTTATCGCTAGGGCGTGCCCTACTGCAACCGGTATGCCGGTACCGACCACAGCCGACATTCCTATTACCCCCTTTGAGCTCTCAACCAGATGCATAGAGCCAGCACGACCTTTTGCACACCCCCCAGCCTTACCATATAGCTCCGCCATCATGGCGTTGAGATTTCCACCTTTGGCCAGATATACACCATGACCACGGTATGTGCCTGATACATAATCAGATTCTTTCAAATGATCGATTACAGCGGCAGCAATATATTCTTGTCCGATTGCGAGATGAACTGGGCTTTTAATTTTGTCCGACGGATAAATTTCCGCAATGACCTCTTCTGTTCTTCTTATTAAAGCTATGGAAGCGTACAACCTCGCTTCCGTTGTGGAATAGGAGATCATGTTAACCCTCTTGCCAGCGTCACGCAGCTTAGGCTACGCGACTGTTTCTAAAAATTTAAAGACGCACTGCTTTACTTAATATGTCGGTTAAATCAATACCATCCCAAAGCCTATTAAACGTCAATGCTTCCCCACACTGCACAAACTGCCTTACATTCGAGTGCATTGCCAGCAGAGCCTGCTCTTGCTCTGTAACCCCAGCAATTGATATCGACTGAAGATTATTAGGAAGCATCTCAACAATTTCTTCTATGACTCCAACTTGGCTCTGCCCAACCACACCGGTTAAGTGCTGATAAGCTCCTTGTATTACAGGAGAGTCAAGCACGTGAATATTACCCCGGTAGATTTCATAGCTCCCCATGGAACATAGGTACTGACTGGCAACAAGTTGATCATTTTTGGAAAATCCTCCCTCCACGAGACAGTCAACCGATTGCCAAAAAAGCTGCTGAAGCGCTTTGTCTGTCTTGTACCAAAATACCCATTTCGGTGAAGCACAGGCACGCTGCTGGAACGTAGTGACGTCTCGTGCAAAACCCTCTGCGATTTTAGGAACTTTGTGTGCATTCGCGGAATTTAAATGAAGGATACTGATAGAATAACGATCAGGGAAAACCCACTCCTGAGATTGCGCTGGCAGCATCGTTTGGCGAATCGATTCGATACTTTGATCACTGCCCCACAACATTCGGAGTTGACACCAAGCGCTCAGTTTCTGAGTCCAATCCGATATTTTGTCATAGCTAATAAATGACTGCTCCCTCAAGCCACCAGTATGCTCGTCCAAAATTGCCATTAGTTTGAATAGATCTCGTTGATCCCGTGTCAGGTTCTCACTAACGCGAACTACTGTTTGGTTTCCCATCAAATAGGAAAGCGCCCAACTGTAAGCGAACAAGCCTTCAACGTTGGAGGGCGAGACAATAAAAACCCTACCTATTGGTGTGCGTAGTACCTTTTTATCGCTCGTGTGTGACAGCTGCCATTGTCGAATATGCGATGCACGCAACCAAAAGCCTAAAGCTTTCAGAGTGGCACTGTAATCTCCAGACAATAGTTTCTTTGATAGCGTTTCCAAGAATTGAACACGGTCACCGGAAAACGCCCCACCCACTGTCCTAGGCAATTTCAAGAATTCAGAATTCCCAGCCCAAAGTTTAATGCTACAAGACATCGCTACAACCCCGGACTTCTGACTTTGGAAGGCGTCCCAGCACTTCAAAATAGCGCCCTTTACGCCCGCAGGGGCAATCATCCTCTCCCAACAAACGACCAAGGTCTTCGGTTAATATCGAGTGTCCCGGATAGCTCTTAGGAATGAATGACAACACCTGCAATAAGCCTGTTTCACCAGAGCCGAGAGCCTCTAATGTTAACTGATCGCGGATAATGACATCCGCATAAATGGGGGCATGCAAATGTCCTCTCTCGCATTCCACGAATACAGTGCCAATCTGCTCTACCATGCCATAAAAATTATGAATAGCCACGTTCTCACCAAGAGCCTGGCGGGCGGTGGTCTTGAATACGTCATTGGATACAGCCTGATCTTGCAGCTTCTTCCAACCACCAGAATGAAACATCAAAGCCTGCGGCAATTGGTTTAAACGATTTGATGCATGAAGATGCTGGATAAAGTGCTGCCAGACCATGAAGGTGAAACCAAATATAAGAACCGGCTCATTTGCATATTTTTCTATAAAACCATCAATCGCTTGCCAATCAGGTGTCATATCCGAGTTTAGAGCATAAGTATGATCGCGCCCTAAAAATGACAGCCCTTGCACCCCAGCTCCGCGAGCCGAAAAACCAGACTTATCACCGTCGAGGCCATTGTGATCAATAATTAACATTGGTCGACGCGCTGCGCCGGTAAAAGAAGACAATATAGACACCAAGACTTTGGACTGCAGCGCTGCTGTTTCTCGATCCAAAACGATCTGGGATTTCACTTGGGAGGTTGTGCCAGAAGAGGTCAGAGTTTTGAATAATTCTCTTGATGGAATGCTACTGAGATGCAGCATTTTAAACAGGCGTGTAGTAACGTATGGTAAGCCTTCTAGTGTCTCGGAATTGCCAGCGCTTAGGTTTTGTCCCGCAAGAAGGTTCGCGTAAGCTGAGCAATTTGCTTGATGATGTAGAGTCAAAGAATTCAGTTCCCTTAGCAACCATGCACGTTTTTGTTCCCTACCAACGCCATAGACTTCCAGAGATTTCCAATCAATCATGCAAGTCCTATCCATTTACTTAGGGTGTTGTATTCAACCTTACCACTTGATGTGCGCGGAATGTTCTCGAGCACAAAAAATTGATAGTAGGCTGGGTTTATATTCAGTTCTTGCAGGTACTTCGCAATCGTTGATTCATTCTCGGTTTCAGTGAATGCCACGATCAGGCTATCGTCTTCTCCTAAACATACACTCTCGGCGACTCCTCTCTGCTGTAACGTCTCTTCCAGATGCGAGAGGCTTAAGCGTTTACCTTGCATTTTTATAAAGCGATTTTTGCGACCTGTGATGTAAAAAAAACCATCTTTGTCTCGCCTAGCTAAGTCCCCGGTGTGTAAGGTTTTCTCGCCATATCCAAGTTTCAGGTCGTTAAATCGAGTCGCATAACCCATCATGACGTTTTCGCCCTTATAGACCAGTTCACCCTCTTGGTCTGCGGAGCTTATCTCCTCACCGTCTTCATTGATTAACAAAAGCTTTCCTCCTGGTATGGCAGTACCGATGGAGCCTATCTTTGACAGAAGATGATCGAACGGCAGATATGAAATTCGCGGAGCGGCCTCTGTTTGGCCGTACATTACATAAAAGCGCTGGTTATTTGCTTGGCAATGCTCTCCGAAGGCCCTGAGCACATCTGTCTGCAATTTGCCGCCTGCCTGCGTAAAGACTTTTAAAGCCGGTAGTCTCATCTTGAGGAAACGCATGCGCATCAGAGTTTCAAAATGAAACGGGACCCCGGATAAAGAACTGACCGAATAGTGTTTCATCAAGGTCCAAAATTTTTTCTCGGTTATGCCTAAATCGGTTACAACTAAGCTGGCACCTGCCCACAAATAGCTGTTGAGGATGGACAAGCCAAAAGAATACGTTAACGGTAGCGAGGTAATAGAGCGGCATTGAGAACTTATCTCGAGATAGTTAACGATGGAAGCCGTATTTGCATCTAAGTTCTTCGAGGATAATCGCACCAATTTGGGCCGACCTGTGCTGCCAGAAGTCGACAAAAGTAACCGGAGATCAGAATGCGCTGCGCTCGAATCATGAGCGTTGTGAAGCGGAGTTACTTGATTGGAATGCACTAAGTAGCTCGGCCTATATTCGCGATAATTATCGAGTTCTGCTGGATCGCTGAGCAGCAGCATAGGTGCTTGCGCAATCAAGCATGCTATGTAATCTGTGATAGAGGCAATACTGTTCTCCATCACCAAGGCCACAACCTGTCTAGCGTTTAGCTTAGCTGATAATGTTTTAGCACGCTCAAAAAGCTGTTCATAAGTCAGGGAATGATGCTCGTCGATTAAGGCTAGGCCGCTATTGCGCTTAATTTGCTCAAGAAGCTTCATGATTGAATCCTCAAGGTAGTTTCAAACCGCCATCTACTCCCAGAATTTGACCGGTGATAAAGCTAGAATCGTTACTGAGAAAAAATGCCAATGCAGCAGCTACGTCATCGGGGTTTCCTAAGCGCTTCAGAACAGTTGCTCGCTGGATCTCTTCACGTTGAGCAACAGTTAATTCTTTTATTAGCGAGGTATCTATAACGCCTGGCGCTACAGCGTTCACTCTAATTCCAAATTGACCAAGCTCCTTTGCAAGGGATTTTGTCATGCCCTCCACGGCGGCTTTTGCCGCAGTATAGGCTACCTGCCCAGTACTCCCCTGTTGAGCCACTACAGAAGATAGTAAGGTTATTGCCCCACGCTTCTGGCGCATCATCAACTTTGAGGACCATTGAGTCACCATAAATGCTCCAGTGATGTGTTCGTTAACCATTTGTTGTAATCCACTAAGCTGAGTAAAGTGAAATGGCGAGGTCAGCATAGAGCCCGCGCAATGTGCCAAACCGTAGAGATGGTTTTCTCTTTTTTTCAGGAGGCCATTCAACTCATGGAATGCCCGCTTTATTTCCACTTCATCGGTCACATCAAATGCAATGGAAAGCCCACCAAGACGACTTGCTAGAGCGTTACAATCTTCCTCACTGCGGCTGTTAACGATAACTAGACTGCCGCGCGCAGACAGGTGTTCAGACAATGCCAAACCTATTCCCCTTGTGGCACCAGTTATTAAAACTGCACTACCGTCTAATCTCGGTTCAATCATTAGCTTTCAATACTCAAATAAACTCAATTTTATGCTTAGACAAGATCTCTTTAGCTACTTTGACCGAGTTCATATCTATAATTTCATCCATATCCAACATTACGTCGAATTCTTGTTCCAATGCCGCGATCAAAACCATGTGAGCTACCGAATCCCACTGTGGAATTGTGTTGTAGGCTAATTCGTCGGTCACGGTATCTTGCTTAATGTTTAAGCTCGCCACGAAGACATTTATTAAGCGTTCGCTGTTCGTCATATTCTCTTTTAACCTAATAGTGTTGTGGCGGTTTTTCTGCTTATCTCAGGAAAACCGCGACAATATATGCGCTAATTTTACTTTCGCGTCGTTGAACTCTGAACTGGTCTTGGCGAGGTATACCCATCCTTCTTGTTGGGTGATGACTCGATATCCAAGTGTCTCGTTAAATCGCAAAGCTGCATGGTTTTTGGCAGCCACTTGAACGCATATTTGTTTAACTGGAAGCTTATCGAAGCACCATTCGCTTAATGCCACACCTACACACAAGGATAACATGCTGCCGCGATACTTCTCGTGACCTATGTAGAGCCCAGTGATGGCAGTGTGGTCACCTGTTAGCTCGGCATTGGCATATCCAATTAATTGGTCACGAAACCATAAAGAAAAGTGGTATTTATCCACTTGAGACTCTAAATTTTCAAACCAAGCAGATTGCTGAGCGGGTGAAATCTCCCTCTGATCTAGCATCATCAATCGAATATCTGCTCGATTGCGCCAATAACGCAACTGCTCAATATCATCTTTTTTTACGGATCTGAACTCTACTTGATAACCGGTAAACATATAAAAAATTCTTGTAATTCGATTAGAGGATCTCTAGCGTTTTAAACGTGTACTTAAAACGACATCAACAATTCTTTGCACACCAAGCCCGTCGATACAACTCCGAGCCAAGTTTGAGGCGGTTGATAGGTCCGTTTGCCACGCTTGGAGCACTCCTCCAACAACTTCATCAACCAAAGCCGATTTACCATCGGGCGAGCAGTTCACGAAGTTTGTGGAGACACACCAGCCCAAAGCGACATGCTCCTCAAGCGAATCCCTTTGATTGTCGGCTACTTGGATGAAATGTGCGGGTACACCCATACACGCAAGTTCAAATAGTGTGCCGCCGGCAGCTGAAATTGCATAGCGACTGCGCATCATGAGTTTCGAAACATCGTTCACTGCCACATGGCAACCTATATTGGTGTGTCGGCAGAATTCTTCGATTTCTTGAGTTTTTTCTGTGCCGGAGCCGACCATTACTACAATTAACTGCACAGGAAACTGTCTTTTTATCAGTGATTTAAGAAATGGTAGTGTCAGCTCCAGCGGGTCGGTACCACCAAATGTAACCAGCAGTTTGTCTCGGATTTCGACCTGGCGCTCTCTAGCCTGAATAAAATGTGGGCGTAACAAAGCGAAGTCTGGACCGGTCAGGGGAATCTGAACGGCTTTTGAGTAGGAGAGTGGTAAAGGGTTTAGCACCCAGCGACAACTCAAATCACCTCTATTATTGTTGTCATCAATAATCAAAAGGTTAGGGTTTAGAGCAAACAATTTTGAGATTTGAAGTGCGTCGTAGCCATAATGATCAAGTACCACGATGTCTGCCTGAACAGCCCGTTTATGCCATTCGGTCTCATTAACAAAGACAAAGTCCATCGGCCTGCGAAATTCAGAGCAGTATTGGTGGACAGCAAATGTAACGTCTACGCCGCGAAGCTTAAGTGCATCGCTGAGAACTTCGCATCGTACACGATGTCCCATACCAATCTGTACGGAAGCATCAGTACGAATTATCGCGTTTAATCGAGCAGATCCCACGATAAAGGTTCCCCTAATTTAACGTCACGACTGAGGACGCGGCCAACAACATCTGCCCAGTATTTTGGCGCTAGCCCCAACGAGGGCCGAATTATTTTTATGTGCTCAGGTTGTATTACTGTGCCAGCTGCTAAGTTTTGGGTGAGATAGATTGAACGACGATACTTTTTAGCTTTTTGCTCGTCTTCGGATCCGCTGTAACGAACTGAACCGATCGCGGCATGGGCCTGATGGCAGTTCTGAACCAATGCTGCCATTTCATGCGGTTCCATTGAAAACTCAGCATCAACCCCGCCATCCGATCTATCTAAAACAAAATGCTTTTCAATTACAGTTGCTCCCAGGGCTATGGACGCCACAGCTGCACCGATCCCTCTCGTATGATCAGATAACCCGACGCGACAATTAAAGCGAGCAGCCAAATCCGGGAGGGTGGCTAAATTCGAATCCTCGACTTTAGCCGGATAGGTGCTTGTACATTTAAGTAGCACTAGCTCGGCATCACTGATAGCTCTGAAAGCCAGAACAGCCTCTTCAATCTCATCTAGGGAAGCCATTCCTGTTGACATAATTGTAGGCTTGCCCGTCACAGCTATGGCTTGAATCAATGGTAAATCCGTGAGTTCGAAGGACGCTACCTTGTAAAGCGGTGCGTCAAGCGTCTCGAGGAATTCGACAGCACTCAAATCGAATGGTGAGCTAAAGGCAATTAACCCCAATGACTTTGCGTAGTCAAACAATGGTTTATGCCAGTGCCAGGGAGTCGATGCTTGATCGTAAAGATCGTACAACTTACGCCCGAACCACAAGCTATCAGTCTCTGTTATGATGAAATCCTCTGAACTTGAATCCAGAGTCATCGTATCTGCACGGTAGGTCTGTAATTTTACTGCATCAACGCCAGCGTCCGCGGCTGAGGCAATCATTTCTCTAGCTAGCTCATAGCTCTGAGAGTGATTTCCCGATATCTCCGCGATTATAAAGGGTTTTCTGTTAAACGAATCCATACCAATAGATGCCAAAAACTACTCAATCATTACCAACTTGCTGGTGAATAGATTAGCATTATTTCTACATGTAATCTCATGAAAACGCACCGAGGGTGGGTCTTAAAATATTCTTGTGCAGCAGGTTTGAGGGTTTTCTCGTTGATAAGTGTCGCATCACGCTCTTTTGCTCAACCACTGTTTGATAGGTTTGGTGTAGATGAGTCGGTTTTGCGATCTTGTGCTGGACGGTTTTCGCCAGCGAAAATCAAAGCTATATCCATTTCTATTTCGCCAGAATTTTGACACTTTTCGCTGTATTCACTAATATTGACAAAATAATGTCACTTTGGATCAGTGAAGGATGTCGACCTTACCTAGCGCACTACTAATAATCGATGATGACCCTGATCGGCTGAGAACCTTGGCTGCTTGCGCAGACTTCGTTGGTATTCAAGTGCAGGGATACGACTTCGTTACCTGGTTACAGCAAGCGAAGGGTGTTGATCTATCGCAGGTAGCGCTTGTATGTCTTGGTGAGAGTAATCTACCTCTTGCCCT
>Ga0102954_1000323_pt1 | contig 14672 bp, 15 predicted proteins | sample SalPonA_C_H2O_MG_FD_78511 | JGI IMG/M metagenome (GOLD analysis project Ga0102954, IMG submission 78511) | Water microbial communities from South San Francisco under conditions of wetland restoration - Salt Pond MetaG R2A_C_H2O_MG | ecosystem: Environmental > Aquatic > Non-marine Saline and... | reverse complement strand
TTTGGGTGAAGGGGAGTGTCGGGGTGTAGAGGCCAGGGTTCAAGATACAGAAGAGGTCAAATAACCCGATTTCGGGAGGTCGTGTCCGGACAAGTTTGGTTATATTTCTTGGCTTTACTGTATGTCCCACCAGACCCCGGCCGGAATAAAACATTGTACAATACCAAGACGATATAGCAAATTATGTCCGGTGCCATACGAAGTTTTGGGAGTGCGACGACCAAGCTCACGGGCGGTGCCCTGAAAGGCGTTGGGGTCACTACAGTCAAGGCGGGTGATGATATTGCAGGAGCCGTGGTCAGTGGGAAAAACGTCTCGAAAACATCGGGTGCGTTGGGTTGGATTAGCAAGCACAAGAAACCGATCGCGGCGTGGACGGCCGGTGGCGTTGGCGCCGGGCTTCTGGTCTCGCCGATCGGTGGTAATATCACGGATAACGTCGGTAACTCGATCGGCGGATTATTCGGTGGACTTATGAACGGGTTCGGTGCCGCGGGTCTGCTTCCATTCTCGTCGTGCGCAGTGTCGTCCTGTGTCATCGTCATCGTCATCCTCATGCTCGCCCTCGGGGATTAAACGAAATGTTGCCGAGTGGTATACAGAACAAATTATGACGCTCGGTGTATTCGTCGTCCTTCTTGCAACGCTCGCGATCATCTTCGGCGCGTTCCGTGCCGGTACGAGCACGTGCCAACCCGACCAGCAAATGAGCACATCGAGCAGAAACACGGCGCTCGTAGTGATCGCTGTCGGTACAATGTTTCTGATGTGCGGGATCCTCATGACGATCGCCGGGAGCTCGAATCCCATGAACGCGGTCATCGCCAAGTAACCGTCAGGCCGGACCGGGACAACGGGTCGGACTCGTAAAAAAAATTGCATAACGATAAGAGGATGCTTATCGTCATATCACTGCTGATCGTCATCTGTGTCGTCGTCGTATCGTCGATTGCGGGTGTGGTCTTCATTCGGTACAGGAACGTCAATGCGACCGACTCCACCGACTCCACCGAGTCGACGCAATCGAGTGGATCATCGGTTCCGGGAATGCATCCTGCCGCGCGCACGCGCGAGAACAAGTTGGGTAGCGCCGGCACCTGGAAAAAGACGGGTATCACGTTTTACGGCCAGAGCAAAGCGGACGATAATGGGGTCGGATTCGCTGGCGTTGATCTATTCAAACACGGAACGGCCGGACTCAAATTCGACGGTAAAGCGCTGTTCCCGGTCGCTGTATTCCAAGCCGATGCCGCGCCGTTGCTGTGGAAAGTCATCGAAATCCAGTCGGATTCGTTCACGAAGAGTAGGACTGTATACGGCCATGTCGTCGACGTTTGCAATTCGGGTCAAGATGTTTGCAAACGCAATACCGCAAAGCATGGATTCCTTGTCGACATTCATAAGACCGCATTCGACTATATCGGTGCCGATGACGGTTTACATGTCGGGCAGTACCGCTTGGTCGGTGAACTCAAGCCGTCCGACTTACCAGGATCCGTGTTCTTGAAAGACGAGACGGTCGCGTGCTCGTGTACTGGGTCCTGTAACGGGGGGGCGGTCAAGTGGAAGAAACGATCAGCGTGTTAAACAAATCCTATTTTCTACAAATTGGGCACCCCGCTTTGCTCGTCCTTCTCCACAATTGTACACATTTCTTGTGGAACGGTTGTCCACAGCAATTCATGACGACCCGCCCGGCCGTCGTGATGATCGAATCGCCGCAGATCGTGCAAGACTGTGCTAAGCTTTCGGCCTGCCGCCGAAGCTGGCACGAGAAGCACACGTCGAGATCGTCCGTCTTGACAACGTTCGCGCCGCATTCGCAAATACTGAGATTGTAATAGTAATTGAGCATTTCGACAATGTCCTTGAGTCCATCGTGTTCGGTCGTCGCGTCGCCCGGTAACGTCATCGTATCGAAAACAAAATCACCTTCATCGTCACATTGGCATGTGTACTCATTTTTGAACAGTTGCGCCACCTCGCCGGTCGGATCGTCCGCGGCGTCATACGGTACAACGATTTCGAACACCATCATTGCGTCGTCACACTCCGCCGCAGAACGGAACATGTACTTTAGGTCACCAGCGCGGTTATCGAACATGAACCCCTCTTCGTTGCGGTGTAGAGCTTTGAGCAAATCGAGAATGTGCTCGTGCGTTTTGACGAGCGGATCACTCGCGAATTTGGTGAACGGTTCGATAAAGTCGTCGTCCTCGTCGTCGTCCTCGTCGTCGTCCTCGTCCTCCTCTTCCTCCTCTTCGTCTTCGTCCATTGCCACGACGTCCTCCATTACCTCGACGTCGTCGACGTTCTTCTCATCCTCGACGTTTTCGACGTTCTTCTCACCCTCGACGTTCTCGACGACATCCGCGAGCATTTCGCCGAGCAAATCCTTTGTGATGTTGTTTACCCCAGACATTGAAAATAGAAAAACGATTATGCAAACACGAGCAAGCCGGCCATGGTCAAGTACCCAAACAGCGCATACGTTTCGGCGCCGCTCGTCGGATTATCGCCGCCGTCGACGTCGACATCGTCCGGAACCCACCCGAACGGACGATCACCCGCGAAACGTCGGATGAATTTATTGATATTCTCCCACGTCAGATCGGTCGCGATCGATTCGTAAACTTCGCTATCGGGATGACGATCGCATCCTGCCGACCCAACCGACGTCAACCCGATGATGTGCCCGTCGCGCGTGACGACCGGACCGCCCGAATCGCCGTTGCAGGTATTCGACGACGTCGACGTCGTACACATCAACCCAGGATAGTCTACCCCATCCATCATCACACAATCGTCATCGCGACGATACCCCATGATCGCGACGCGAGGCTCGTCGCTTGGTACAACCTCGTTCCCATAGAGCAATCCGTCGTCGTACCCACTGTACTCGCTGTAGTCGTTCGAATCGTTCGAATCGTTCGAATCGTACTCACTGTACTCATTCGAGCCATCCCATTCGTAGTCGTTCGAATCGTTCGAATCGTACTCGTTGTAGTCGTTCGAGTCGTTCGAGTCGTTCGAATCGTACTCGTTATAGTCGTTCGAGTCGTTCGAGTCGTACCCGTTGTAGTCGGCCGAGCCATCCCATTCGTAGTCATCGCCGCCATTGATTGCGTCGTCAACCCATTCGACAGCATCGCCGATTGCGTCACCCACCCATCCCACCGTATCGGTAACCGCGTCACCGACCCAATCGAGAAAATCACCAAATCCGCGCGGATCGACACCGAAGGATTCCCAATCGGTGACGTCCTCGACGGTATCGCCGACGCCGAATGCGAAAACCCGCTCGTCAACGACCGGATGAATCGTCTGAATTCGGCCGCGTCCCGCCGAGTCTGGGATCTTACGCTTGGTCTCGATCAACCCGACGTCGTAGTTAACGTCGCCGTCGACATACTGTGGTGGGAAAATATACGTCGCCTCGCTGAGGTCCATATCCGGAGACTCGTCATTGAATCGCGCGACAAGCGGAACACGGTCGACCAAACAATGGGCTGCCGTGATGATGAACGTATCTTCGATCACAGCGCCCGAACAGTAGACTTCACCATTCTGATCCAGCAATGCAACGAACGGCTTGTACATCTCCCATCCCGAATCGTCTGCGTTGATGATGCGTGGCCTCATCGACGAAGTTTGGTTTGCATTTGAACGATTCGCGAGCAATTGAGCCGCGATCATCACTGATGTAGTGCGAGCAAATCGGCCGTGGTTCAGCATTATGTTTTGTGTTTTTTGTTTTGACCGACTGAGATAATATAGACCTTGGTGAAAAAAAAGATATATTGCCTTGGTGTATAAACGAGAATGAACGCCAATCGCACCAACAACGCCAACCGCGCCAACAACGGGCCAATTGGTGAATGGACGATCGTGAGCCCGCCCGGAAAGGGGAGGGGTGGCGTTCGTAGCGCCTTGGTACCAATTTACCCATCCAGACCGATCAATGCCGCGACCCGGACCGACGTTATCAGGTTTTTTCACCGTGGTCCTGTAAACGGAAATCGCCGCATTATCCGAACTCTCGACGTGATGTTGTTGAGACCTGCACGCGTTTTCAACCAAAACGGCGGTAACCGTTGGGAAACCAAGATCATGAAGTTCGATACACGCGTCACCGGCAACCAAACGCCGCAGTACCAACTACTCAGCAACGAACAACGTCGCGAAGTGGTCGATTTTTTGTATCCGAACTTGCTCACGACGGATACCAATGCGAACATCCTGGTCGGTGTCCGAGGGACGAAAATGATCTGCATTCCAGAATCCTGCTCGTTTCATGATATGCCGTACGCTAGGTATCCCCATCATCACATGCCGCGTCCTCGTATGGCAGTGGCTGGTCAAACTGCGTCCGAGGTTGTTGAATTGTTTCGTCTCATCGCTCGGCCTCCGAAATGTTTTAAAATTTCAATTCTGACGGATAATGAGATTGCCGAACCGGGACTGCGCATGCGACGAACTACAAAAATTCCAGCCAAGATGATGAACGAAATGTTTCCCGGCGCGTCGTTCGCGAGGGCGCGTGGCGTGTGAGGGGCGATGACCGACGCGTGATCCGGAACCGATGACGTGGCACGAAAAAAAAAGTATTTAATGGTGAACCCAGCCGTCACCCACACTTCCATTTAACCGAAACCCAACCCCGGCAGATTCTCCGCTCGACCGTTTTATTGCTCGCGCTGATCAATTGCTCGCCCAGAGTTATTGCTCGCGACATGACCGTGTTTGAAATCCACTCTTCCCGCCGCGGCGCTGTCCGCGTAAATGCCCGCGGGCCCACAGCCCAGCTCGACTTCGCGATGACGATTGAAACATCGGCGGACCGCGCCGTTCGCCACGTGTACGACGTCGATCTTCCGGTCGGAAAATACAAAATCGTCAAGAGCATTGACGACAACCTGGTCCTCCAGATTCCGTCGATCGTGTTCCCGGTTGGTGATATCCAGCCGGTTCACGTGGTGCAAACGCTGACAACTACGACGCAAGGCCGGCCGGTTATGAACAAAGGCATCGTCAGAGAAATTTGCCAACTCGTCTCCGGAGATGATGACGTATCCCCCCACGAGCCAATTCGAGTTTACATCTCGCCGCTGAAGACGCTGAACGGCGTCATGGTCGTCTCGGCCGCGCACGAACAAGCCGCCGAACTGTTCGAAGCGTACAAGAGCATTCTGGCGAAGCGGAATGGCGCTCCAGTCATCATGGTGGCAAAAATGCTCGATGGCCAGGGTCATTTTACGCGCACGAAGTGGACGTTGACCAAGTCAATGTTCGACGTGATCACGGCGAAATCCGTCCCGGTCTCGCAGTTCTTCAAGGCGGTCAACGGCAAGACGACGAAGACGACGAAGACGACGAAGACGACGAAGACGACGAAGACGCCCGAGACGACCGAAACGCCCGGTGCCGCCATCGATGCTGCGATGTCTGACGTTATGGACGATATCGACGACGATACCAACTCGAAACCCGTCGACGCAATCGACGAGTTTCAGCGCGAGTACGTGCTCGAGCTCATTGGTGAGGACACGATGTCGGATGCGAACGATAAGACGTTCGCGCTCGCCGCGCTCGCGCTGATCAAGGCCAATGCGTCGGAAGAGAAATTCGGTCGCGTCGTCGACCAGATCTCGGAGTACATCGAAGCGGCCGTCGCGAACGATCCCGCCGTGGCGGATGCGCCCGCGTACATCGCGTCAAAATCCATTTGCGATATCATACCGCGTCTGCCGCAATGTATCGTCGCGCCGTTGAACTGCCTCGCTGATATGATGTAATAGGCGGAAAAATTTACACATAAAGAAGTTTAAGAACGCCATTTGCAATGTACACGACGTTATACCCGACCGCACACGTCACGACCCGGTCAAAGTCTTTCGACGTCGGGACGCTCTCCGATTCGTCGAGCAAGATCACATTGCTTTGCGTCTCGGAATAGGCGCGCATACGCTGCTGCAGACGAACGTCGCTGACTCTCGTGAAATTCAGTGTCCCATTCGGCTGTATCGAATCGACCGCACCGTCGCTGAATGCGAAGACGTGCACACCGACCGGGAGACCGCATCCGAAGACACGTTTCGCTTCGAGCGCGGAATAGAATTGCGCATCGCGATACGGAATGCGTTCTTTCCCGTTCACCAGTGTGCGTGCACTGTGCATGATATCATGACGGATCGATTGACTGAGCACGGTATCGGACGATGTCTTCCCGAATTCCCACCCGCGTGCCTTGCGGAACCACCAGAGCAAGTACCGGATCGGACCGCGGAAGAAGAGTTGGGAGTTCAATTCCAAATAATTGTTCGACGCCGGCGAATACGATACGGTCGAGGTCGTCAATTTCGTGATAACGACGTGTACGTCGAACGATGCGTTCGCGAAATATGTGACGTCGCTCAGGATGCCATCCACGCTGACAGGTGAGTACCCTTCGTTGACCGTATACGTGAACGTCTGCGAATTGACGGGCGAGAGTGAAGCGAAGTACCCGCCCGCGACGTACCCCTCGACGGTAAAGTCCATCGTTAGTGCGTCGTCGTCGAGATTGTGGAATAGGTCGAAAACTAACCACGCCTCGCCGACCGACGTCTGTGCTGAAATATCAGTCGACGTCGCGACACCGGATACTGTCGTGTACGCGCCGCTCGAGATGCTGGCGTTCCCGATCGTCACGATCGTCGCGTCGTCGCGTTTGAGCGTAAACGTGAGCAAATCGGAACTACAGCTCACGACGAGATCGTAGCCGCGGTAGACGCCACCCAGTTCGTACTTCGCCCATCCCAATCCGACCGACCCGGTGAGCGGGATGAGAAATCGACCTTCGAGATCGTACTTCACCGTCGACGCAGCTTGATTATATGTGATTTCCGTCTTCCCGGTCCAATTCGGATTGTCGACGAGCTGGATCGACGACCCGAGGTTGATCGTTTCGTTCGCGCCACTTCCTGTGACGCTATCGTACCCGCCCATCGTGTCGACCGTGTCAGTGTAAATTCGAGTCACATTGCTTTTCTTCATGTCGAAATTATCGACTTGGGTTTGGACGCGCTCGATCAGCAGTTCGTGTGATCTGTTCGTGAAATACCGCCGCTCGTCGTCGTCGACGTAAATGTATTCGCAGAGAATGTCGACATCCGGTTGATATATCGGGTCGAGCGAGATGGGCGCGTTGCCGAGCTTGATTTCGAGTGACAAGTTCTGGAGCTGGAGCGCGATGAGCGGGATGGGCGTCTTGTTCGTGAAGAACGGAATCTCGACGTAGAATTGCTTGACACTTCCTTGCGTCTCGTCCGCCTGGAACTCGGTCAATCGCTCCGTACACGAACGAACCGCGTCGGTCTCGGCCTGGTTTTTCGCAAAAATGTAATCACCGCGAATTGATTCGAGGAGCATCGATCCCGCGTAAATATTGACTTCGTCGATCAGTTCAAGTGCGGGAAACCGAGTGGACCCGCTCGCGCGTTTCACCTTGAGTCCGAGGACGATCCGGCGGAGTAGATCACCCTTCCTCGGAATGGGAATATTCGAAAGCGTTTGTCCGTACGTGATTCGGGTCGGAAACCTTGCGTCAATATCAATAAATTCGGTCGCATAGGAGGTTTGCTTTTTATACACTTGTCGAAACGGTCGCGACGCGTCCGATCCTTCGCTGTGGATATACACATCTTCATCGCCGATGGCAACGAGTTGGAAGAGTGTACCGGACGACATGATGATCGTTACTGGCTTTGTGCAAGAAAAGGATTTACATGTGAAAAACGCGCATCCAGAACCGCTCCATGGTCCACGGGCAGACGGTTTGGTCGAAGAGTAATTGGTGGAGCGTTTTCCAAAACTCGATTGAATGCTGTGTGATCCGGTTCGAATCGACCGTATACTGCGCGCCCGCGACGAAGTTGAATGTATCGGCGTCCGCATCGGTGCCATCATCTGGCTTGAATCCCGGTATACTAGAAATCACCCGCCATGCTTCGTCAATTGGGAGCCCGGGGTGATCGGGTCGTCCGCACCGATCCGACACGTGCATCGTACCGTGCGGGATTAGGGTACTCGTTTTCTGGCCTCGGGACGTGTCGACTGATTTCATCGATTCGACGAGTTTTTGTATGGGAATGTGATCGAACGGAAATCCTTGTAAAAACGTGACGACGTCAATCTCGCCCGACTCGAGTTTATCGTATTCATCGACGATGCATCGCGCAAACGTCTCGGCTTCTCGGCCGACGTTGGGGCACGTCCCGTTTCCCTTATCATACACGATTGTGACGACGTCCGAGCCGAGTGCCGATATCCAGTCGACCGGTTCATTATACCGCGCTACACAAACGAGATGAGCGCGGTCAATTCGATCAATTCGATCGTTCGAGTCGGTCATTATGAATGACTCGAATTTTTCATTTTTTGTTCTCACTGGTGGACGCCATTGCCGAGTGGATGCTCACCGCGGCGGGACGTATTGATCGGTCGATCGACCAGCCGATACGGCCGGGACGAATCGCGCAAATATCCAATGTAATGCTTGATGTTCGTGACGAGTCGCGGAAGCGTATACTCGACGACCAGATCGTTCAGACGGCGGACCTGATCGTTGAGATCATGGTCGAGCACAGACGCGTTGTTCATATTGAATACGCCACGCATGATGAGCACGAGCTCCGTATCGTCCTGGCGGGAGATCACCCACCCGTGCACCCGCTTCACTTCCTCGCGCAACGTCTTCTGAATCACGGCGATATTCTGATTCGAAAAGAAGGCGGTGACCAGTTCGTTATCGCTGCATGCATGGTTCGACGCGCGAACCGCGTCGGCATAATTTCTCTGGCCACTGACGTCGTGGTACATCGTGATTCGACCTGATTCCTTACCTACCCGAAATATAATAAATAATGAGCGCCTGGTATCAAGTATACCGCAACGCGGCGTGCCCTGCCTCGAAATCGATCCACCGCAAACCGGAAACGAATGTTTTGACAATGATATCGTCGCGCGGCTGTTTCAACTTGACTTTGAGGATGGGCTGGATCACATTCGAGAACGAGAAATGTCCAGATGGTTGTGCGTCGTACGCATCGATCGCGAACGAATAGAACAGAATCCTATCCGATACGGCCCGACGCGCGTGGTAGAATCGATTGACGAGGGAGTAATGCTTTGCATCGTTCTCGACCTCGCGTTCAGTACCGTCGAACACGATCGAGACGCGATCGATCACGTCCTCGAATTGGAAATACGCGAGGTTCCCGACCGCATCCTTCGAATACGCCACAAACGTCAAGTACTTGACCGGGAAGTTAATTTCCTTCATGTCGATCGTGACCGTATCGGTCGGGATGATTGTCACTCCACTCACCACGTCGTTGTTTTCTTTCCAACTCACCCCCTCGACGTCCTGTGTCGATTCCACGAGCACGGGAAACGGCCGGTTCACGAGTCGTTCCCGTTCGAATGAATCGAGGAACGCGTAATCGGTGATGAGTTCACACTCGAGTGATGTTGGCGGATTCGATCCGGCGTACGATGTGATACAGTTTTCGAATTTTTCAGTCTCGACTTCGAGTACGAGATCGAGTGTGTCCCCTGCCGAAATAAGCGGAAGAAACGTCTGTTTTTGCTGATCACGAAAGCAATTGAAGAATTTCAACGGCACGACGATCGTATGTTGCTGCGATAACCGCAAATTCGGTGTCGTCCCGCCGATCATATCGAGGACGCCAGCGCGTTTCATATCGCTCACAAACAGTTCGTCCTGGAGCGTGAGCAACAGTCGTTCGGACGAATCGAGCTCGGCATCGTTCAGGGTCAGTCGCAGCTTCCGGAGCAAGACGTATCCGATCCGACCCGTCCAGAAATCGTTAATACCCGCGCCAGGGACGATGGGTAGCGTGATACTCAGTGCCAAGTTCCCGAGCATATCACCCCGCCGCGGGATCTGCTTTTTATTCGCCTTACCCAACTCGAATGGGAACGTGATTTCGGTTTGTTCAATGGCTCCGCGTGTAGCGCGCGGCCACGTCGACGATGAAAACGGGTTCGTTGCGTCCGGATCGTCGCTGTACATCAACTTTTCTTGCGGACCGATCAACTGGAGTTGCGTTAACGCCCCCACACCGGGGTTCGATTTTGCCGACATGATGAATGTCCTACCATACGCACATTTTTTTTAAATCGACGAAAAACACAGATCATGGCGATGAGGCATAACTATTATCCGACTCGTCGTCGTCGTCGTCGTCTGGAAACGCCATGTACGTGATCTCCAAATCGTCGATATACCCGGTCGACGTGATGATAGCGTCCCGACTATGTTGATCATCGTCCGTGGGACGGGTGTACGCGAGTCGCTCGATTTGCGAGCCGGGGAGTGGGTGGTATTCGAATGGGCATACCACGACCCGGCGCAACTGTGGAAACCGTGTTGCGATATCGGCCGGTGGATCGTTCGTGATGATGAGTTGGCGCAACGTGTCGATATTGGGAACGTACGAATCGCCGACGCCGCGGAGATCGAGCGTCTCGACGTGCCGGAACGTCTGGTATGCGTCGTACGACCAGGAAGGATCGATCGAGTCGACGTCCAGTGCAATATTCCCGGCGAGAGATACCCGGACCAACCGAGTCGGGTAGGACACGGACAATGGATGCGGTTCCCATGTCGATAAGAAATTCGACGATAGGTCGAGATCCTCGACCGTGGGTGGGAGTGGTGGCGCTTCGCACAACAGACCGCGCGCGATGCGGATCGTTTTCAAATTGGATGCCGGTAACATCTCGAGCACGCTATCGCGAACCGTCCCGTTCAATTCCAACCGCGTCAGTGACGATGGGAACAACGGTGATCCGATCGTCTTCACCTCGCCCGCCTCGATTTCCAAAACCTCGAGACGTGACGACGACCCGAGTTCCTCGCGGATCGTCACGGATAACGGTGTGATGATATATAAGGCGCGAAGTGAAGACGACACCCAGCCAACCCCGTCTTCGAGCTCTAGACACGAAACGTGTACGGTTTCGATCTCGGGTAAAAATTCGAGTACATTTAACCGGAGTCGATCGACGGACCGGATATCGAGATGACGCAGTGATTGGCCCCAGTACGCAAGATCGCGCGGAATGCCGAACAACGTCATCGACGTCCAAAAACGTTGTCGCATCAGGGCGAGGTATGCATTATGGTCGTCGGCGACGACACATCCATCGGTACATATCGGGTTACTCGGGAAGACCGCGCGGAGCGATAGTCGATCGCGCGGGCAATTTAAATGCTCGAAGACATGTCGATCCATCAGAAAAATCTGTATGCTGGGAAGGTCACGGTCCCGAGCCGTTTATTGTACTTTAGCACCCACTTGTTAGAATCGTGGATCGGGAACGGATTAGCCTTTTGGCACGCGTCATCGTCGTCCGCGCACAGCTCGATCCGATGGTTCGGAAACCTCGTCTTGAGATACAATCCAGCTTCGTTCACTGTCCGCCCAACCACCTCGCGCGCGACGACGCTCCGGCATTTGTCGCTGTTATGTTTGAGACAACACTTTGCGACGAACCCGGGTGTGACGTCGAGACATGAACCGCCCTCGGGTGGATCCTGGACAATTTCGCACGGGACGTCGATGACGCGACCATAGTCGACGTCATAGTAGCGACCACACCGACGACGCGTCTGTCCGGTCGGTTTGAGTCGCCAGCAGTACTGAATCGCGTTCTCGGTCGATGGCTTATCGACGCAAACGAGTTTGTTGGTGGCACCGTCGACGCGCAAGAAATTGTTGTTGAACAGAGATTTCATCATCACAAACTCTCCGTCACCACAGTACCCCGGCTCGAGTTTCCAGCACGAATCGGGCTCGCCGCGCCGATCGCTCCACTCGACCGATCCGTCCGTATTGACTGTCAGGAATCGGTTCATCCATCGAACCGCGTACCCGTTCACCATCGAGCACGAGACGAGCACGGCCGAGTCTTCGGCCGCGGAGACGCGGGTCATTTTCGCGTTCGCATCCGGTTTGATACCGGGACCAAGTAGCTTATGCTCGAACGCAAAGCGGGTGAGTCCGTATTCGGACAAACGCGCTGGTGGAATCGTCACGTCGTCATCGATCGATGCCTGGGTCGACTGGACCGTCTGGGCCGGCTGGACGGACTGGATGGGCCGGGTCGTCTGGACCGTCTGGACCGTCTTATTCTGTATTTTGAATATCACCAAGGTCACGACAACGCAAACGACGGACGCGATGGCGATGGATGATGCGAGTAGTTTGATATCCATGCAGTATACCGCTTGGTATAATGCAAGATTTGATTTTCTCCTTACAGCAAGACATTCTCGGGTGTGTTCATGTTGCACGCCTGGTGCGTGATCGACCGACCCGTCTCGCGCGCTTCGCATAACTTCAATCGGCCTCGTAATGCTTCGAAATCGGTCGACAACGCGCGAAGCGTGGTCCTGAGCATATCGTTTTCCTCCCGCAATTTGTTGTTTTCGTCCGACAAGGTCCCGACCGATTCGAGGAGCTCATCGATCTTCCGTTGCGAATCGTCGCGATCGCCGACGAGGATCCCGACTTCGTTTTCGTACTTGAACGTGACCTCCCGTTGGTGCGCGTCCTCTGCTTTCATATTCTCCACCTTGGTCACGAGATCTCGATACTCTCGCGTCTCTGTCACTGGGATTTTCTCAGCGCGCGCGGAAAATTTCCCATTCCACGCGCCGATGATGACGAGTCCCATGAGTGCGATGAACGCGAACGCGACGACGTTGTCTTTCATGCTGCGTGATTATCTGTACACGCCTCTGGTGTATACAAATATTTGATTTTTTTCAATTCTTCAGTTCAATTGCAAATTGCCTCGCTTGGGAACGTCGACATCGACCGAAAACATTGAGGAGTACAATTTGCTGGGTGTATCGACACCGCGGTAAAATGTGTCGATGTCGCGCGGCAAGAGTTTGTACACGATACGGTTCCCGTCGGCGTCGTACTCTTCGTTGTCCAGAATGCGCGCGCGAGTAGAGCTGAACCATTCGTCACGAGAACGGACCGTGCCTAAAAGGACGAGGATGAATCCAATCAGAATGACCGTGAGTGCCGTGCTCGCCATTGTATTCTATTTATTACAGCAAGATAAGATCAACTAGGTCGACGTGAATAGTAAGGTACCCATCCCACCGGCGAAGCGGAGGATGTTGAGTGTGCGCGCGTAAATGCGGAGACGCCCATTCGATCCGCCGAGTGCGAACGAATCGTCAAACGTGACTTGGAGATGCGCCGTATCCGCTCGCGATAAATTGATCGATCCGGTCGGATTAGGCGATTCCGGTTCGATCGCGAACGAGTACGAGTAAATCTTCTTGGCCGGAATGCGTGTGTGATGCCCATACGGTTGAACGAGTCGGTGATACTTTCCACTGCGCTCGCTGTAGCGCTGGTTGCCGTTGATGTACACGATCGCCGACTTGATCGGATCAATCGATGCCCCAGCTGGCGCGTCGTAATTGAAATAATCGTTCCCGACCGTTGGGTACGTCGTTGGTGTAATACCCGAGTTATACGACGACGCTCGGTTGTACGTCCAGATCAACTCGCTCACTGGGTGGATGAATGAAAGTTCATACTTCTTGGTCAAATCACCTGAGGTCGATGCGACTACCGCGGCGTCGCCAACGAATTGAATATCCTGTAATAGCACTTCCTGTGGTGTCTCGAGGAATTTCTTCCGCTCCTGCGATCCAAGGAACACGAATGTGCAGAAGGCATTGATATCGGGCGTGGGTGTCTTGCCGTTCTGCGACACGAGTGATGACACGGGATGCGTCGATTTGATCAGTTCCGTGTACTCTCGAAAATCGAACACCAGATTGACTTGATGGTAAATGAGCGAGATCAGCGGGATCGAGAGCGCGTTGAACTTATTGAACGCAAACGTGAGTGGAATATAGAGTTTGCGCGTCTCGAACGAGTTATCGTACAGATCGTACGACGTGTACTTGCCAACCATCTCGTTGAATCCACTCTCCTTCTCGCTCGGCAAGGTCTGCTCAGCATCGACATCCATAAACTCGCCGGACAAACGGCTAATTCGCGCGCCACCAATTTCAAAGTCGACGGTGCGCACCAGCGCGTGCCCGATCGAATTGCACCACCTCAGCGACGAGAGTGGAACAGTCGACGAGTACGACCCGGGCGTTGCGCTCGCCACGCGGCGGACGGAAATATCGTACGTCTTGGCCGTATCGAGACCGGTGATCGCGATGCTGGTCGCACCCGCCGCGCCGTTGACCGTGAATGGCGACGACCCGTCGTCGACGTATACGTCGTACGAATCGTCCGTCCCATCCGTCGCCGGGATGATTTTGACCCGCCCGGTCGTCGAGCTTGTCCAGCGCGCCGAGACGATACCCGGAACGGCTGCCTGCGCATTCGTGACGGCGTCGATTGCAAAGTCGGACAAGTCCGGTAGATCGACTTCAATGAAAATCGAATTGACGAGATCACCGGATCGAGTAATCGGAAGCGTCACGCGGCGACCGAACGTCGCTTCGGATTGGAACGGTTGACTGATCGACTCCATCGAGAAGATGGAATATCGCTTGTACATGAGACGAAAAAACGTGATCTCAGGGTTGGCGCTGAGGAGAGCATCTTCCTTCCCGTAGA
>Ga0102954_1000320_pt1 | contig 14712 bp, 25 predicted proteins | sample SalPonA_C_H2O_MG_FD_78511 | JGI IMG/M metagenome (GOLD analysis project Ga0102954, IMG submission 78511) | Water microbial communities from South San Francisco under conditions of wetland restoration - Salt Pond MetaG R2A_C_H2O_MG | ecosystem: Environmental > Aquatic > Non-marine Saline and... | reverse complement strand
GGTAAGCGTTGTAGGTGATGAACGTGCAATCTACACAAAAGCGCTCCGTGTAGTCGATCCGCGTGCCCCCCTCACCTAAGACGTAGCTCTCACGCTTGGCGGTTATGTCGGCTTTGAAGTAGCCGTACTCACCGTTGAGTATATCACGCGTTGCACGCCAAACCGTTGCGTCGCGGTCGTACGTCAGCATCCACGGCGTGTCCCATTCTTCACAGACCACAACGTCGTCCTGCACCACCTGAGCACCAATGATCACCTCTTCAAAGCCCTCACTGTAGCTCTCAATCAGCGCCGTCAAGGTTGGGATGCCCTCAGCGTTAATACGCTCTGCGTCTGCCTCAGATAACCCCTCAACGACGTACGTAAAGCCGCCTTTGAAACGCCAGTACGGTGCGCTTACGCCGTGAACATAGTCGTCGTTAAAGACGGCGTCGTTCTCTTTATGCTGCGTGTTAATGACAAGTTTCATCGTACGTCTCCTTAGAGTCCAAATTCACATGCCAGTGCCGCCAATTCGTAATTTAACTCATCGTGGATCTCGTGATACCGGCTCCAGTCGTCTTCTGTCAGCGCCTCGACGTGTGCCGGTTTAAGTAACAGTGCGTGCTCATACAGATCAACGATGTCGCCGTTCTCATACCGTTTTAACGCCTTGAATTCTGCCGCTGTGTATTTCTTCGTTCGAATGTCCATAAGTCTCTCCTCTCCTCAATCAACACGGCTATTATCTCACGACTCGCGTTACACGTCAATACGCTGATAAAATAGATATAAGGCACACACGTTCGCGCTGGCGCACGTCACGGCGTTGCTGCCGTGATCATACGCTAGCACTTGCGTTTCCGTTAAGCAGCAGCAGTGTAGTCTTTAACTTTATCAAAACTGGCGAACGCTTTGATGCTCTTGGCTGTCGCCGCTTTAAAGCCCGCAGGCTTGCGCACTGTCTTGTCGTACATATCAACATTGATACTCGCGTTGATACCCGCCTCAACCAGCTTCTCTTTCAGCGCCTCCGCTTCCGCCATGACTTCAGCCAGTGTGCCTTCAAACAGATAGCGTGCGGCGTACATGTCCGCGCCAAACGTGATCCTGAACACGGTACTCTCAGACACGCTACCGTCCTCCCAAATGGTCTTTTCGTATGCCACGTTCATCGCGCTGACAACAAATTCGTATTTCTTAGCCATGATCTTTTTCCTCTATCTCTCTCTCAATCAACGAGGTTATTATCTCAAATTTAGCGCTAGATGTCTATACGCTGATAAAAAAGATTACATAAAAAGGCGCAATAAATAGGGTCTGTGCGGGCAGCGCGTCGACATGCCTTAACCGTCACTCTCGTGATGCACTGTGACGCGTTCAAAGTGGGCATCCAGCTCTTTACTTAAGTACCACAAAGCACCTTCGCGGGCTAATTGACGTAGCGGTACATTTGCAAACTTACGTCGGCTGTGCCACTTGTTGAGCATGTATATCATGTTGACCGTTTCAACGATGGTTGTATGTGACACGTGCACAAACTTTTTCGAGGTTGCGATCAACACGTCGCGGTAGTTATCCCGCGTTGCGCGGCTCATAATAAACCAAACAAGTGCGCGATCTAGCGCGTACGATGTACAGCCGAGCGCTGTCTGGGCTGTCGGGTTCGATACGTTCATCATCTCATTCGCTCTCCTCGGCTCAATCACTAACACCAATATCTCATGCATCGCTTTTTGCGTCAATACGCTGATAAACAAACGGTCACATTGCGCACCCTGTCCTTACGCCCTTACGCCGCTGATGACACAAAGTGACGGGCGCAGATCTGGACAATCCACCCGTTTTGGTAGGCTGTATCAAAGGTGAGTCGGTCGCCTACCATAAACGCTTCGAGTGAGGAAAAGGACTGGGCACGTGTCTCGCACGCTTCACGCGTCAGTGCCATAGTGTCAGGTGAGGTATCGTCAGTGTTAGGTGAACATGAGGGATCGTCCGGTTGAGATGCGAGTGTGCGCTGCGCACACTCGAACCCGTAGGCAATGAGTTTGCAACGTTTAAAGCCCTCCTCAGCTGCCGACTCAAGCATTCGCTTGGGCATGTGTGCAAACACGGTTCGATACCAGCGACCGCGTTGAACAGCAATGTACGCCTCGGGGTACGCGGCTTTAAAATCCGCGCTGTGCTTCAACCCTTTCGCCGCGTCAATACAGTCTTCGTGCGACCACGTGGTCTTCAATTTATACGCATTAAAGAAGGTGTGATGCCAGCCACGATTCTCGGAAAAGAAATACCACAACGGGTGATCGTACATGAATTGCGTGAGCGAACCACTCTGCTTCGCCAGCTGATAACAGTACGAGTACGCGCGTTCGGGTGCACGTATTTCGCGCGAGTCAATCATGTGCTTTGTGACGTCATCGATCCAGTCACGCTCCAGCGCCAGCATATACATGTCGTAGTACTGCGCGCGAAAGTCTGACAAGCTTTTACACAGCTTTGCTGCCTGTTGCACACGGTAGAGCATCCAGCGTGAATACGTCTCACCGATATTAACTGAGGTGTGATCATTCGTTGCGATGTTGTTAGACATGTTTGCGTCCTTTGAGTCGAGTGTATCGAAGGCTTGGGTTAGGCTCCGACGTGGCGTGTCGTTTTGGGTAAAAGGTGTGCTGCCTGTATTCGAGCGGTACGTAGGCTGGCGCTGCGAAACCGGTAGGTCGGCAGTGTGGCGCGTGATACCGTAGCGGTGCGCTGACCTTGTGTGCACCCACTCACTGTGTTTAAGTCGTCTTCATACAACAGACGGTGACGTCGGCTGGACGTGAAGGCACCGCAGTAAGCCGTTCCCTGCTGATCCACCCCCACATAGGTAAACGTGCGCTCGCACCCTGTCGCGCGGTGTTCGTTGGTGATTTCGACACGGGTGTAGCTGTATTTTGAGCGTAGCCGATCCAGAAAGGCGTTCAAGCGACAGGGCACGTCGCGGGTTTCTCGGGTGTCAATTAAAAGCGCATCCTGCGTCGTGTGCGAAGTCGTATGAACGTTAAGTGTCGCCACAGCGTCCGTCCTGTTCGATTAATTTTCAGCCAAGGGTACACTAGACAAACTCAACTAATCAATACGCTGATTAAAACAGGACGACTCGCCGCAGCATTGGTACACTACGGCGTTGCACCTGTGTGTATCTCAGTACATATTCGCGGCAACACGCATGGCGGCTTCGTCCTTCTCGTACAGGTAGCACTCTGTGTGCTCAGCAATCGCCTTTGCGACTGTCAGGGTCTCTACAATGCCGATCTTCGCCGTCATGTCCGCATCAGACGTGATAATCCACGCACAAAAGTCCTTCGCCTCTTCCAGCGTAGAAAACGCGGTCATGCTGTACAGCTCACCATCACGGCGCGCTTCAACATAATAACTTTTCACCACCTTTGACATCACCATTCTCCTCACCTCAATCACGAACGCTAGTCTCTCATGTTTCACTTTGTGAGTCAACACGCTGATAATTAGTGGCGTAGTGTGTGGTCTGAAATAGGGACAACGGCGTGCCGTCGGTATTTGGACTTGGCTAGATTGCGCTGTAGTACAGCGTGAAGGTCGCGATCAACGAGATGAGCAGTGAGAACAGATACATTTTTAAGTTCGTTTTGTCGTGACTCAGCTGCTCGATCTCTTGGTTGCACGTCGTGATTAAATCGTTATAGACCTGTTCGGCGCGTTTAAAGGCGGCGTTATCATCCCTGAGTCGATTCACCTCAAGCTTCATTAAGGCAAGCTGGCGGGTGAGTTCGTCGTCTCGCTTTGCGTGATCTGCACTTGCGATCAAGAGATCTGCTTGGGCGTTTTCCAACGTTTGAACGAGAAACGATACGTCATCAGGCGTCAAGTGTCCGCCGTTGTAGACGTGGTGATAAAAGCGGCGGGCTTGCGATAAAGCGAATTGATTCACAAAGACGTCTCTTGCAATTGCAGTGAAGGCATCAACTGTTATCCCACAGGATGCCAACATCTGTCAATACGCTGGTAAACAAAGCGTGAAAAGTAGAGTTTTAAGGCACGCTACTCAGTGAAGATTGATTCAAGCTCACTCATTCGGGCGTGTGCATGTTTTGATAAGGTGTGCTTAATCCAGTCTGTGCAATCGACGGGAGCGGCGTCGTAGGTGCGTTCGACGTTGTCCAGTGTATATCCCAAAAACGTGACGGTCGCACGTGAGTTGATTTGTGCATAGATACGCAGCGGCGACTGAGCACCGGTGTAGCGCGGGACGAATTTGTACTCACAGACGGCACCGACACGGTGCGCGGTTTCTGAAACCATGTCATTGACGAGCTGGTCAATCTCATGCGGTGTGAGCGCATCATGGTACGGCGTGCTGGCGCTGCGGCGGTAGGTACTCAGTGCGGCGTGAAAGGCGTGAATCGGGTCTTGCTGTTGAATCCATGAACGGATCTGAAAGCACGCATCGTCCAGAGCCGCTTTGAACTCTGGAATAGCCCCGTCAATTTCAGGCAAATTCGACGTCAGTTTAAAGTCGCTCGGCGTGTGGACGTACACCCCCTCGGGTAAGTTTGGACTGGCTTCGATCACCCGCGCGTACAGGTAAAAGCGCCAGCCTTGATACTCGGCATACATCTGTGAGTACTTCAGTGACACGTCGGTCGCATCAATAGGCACAATGCGTATGAGCAGCGGCGATTTTGTGTACGGGTTGCCCCGCACGGTGTAACTGACAATCGCATGCCCCGTTTTTGAGATTGCACTACAGAGGCTGTGAATGCCGCCGTTTGCGAGGCTAGACGTAAACTCGACAGGGTCGACGTGCGCGCGATCACGGTATTGCTTCGCGGCAATGTTCTTGTGAATCATCGAAACAAGTTTGGGCGGCATACTAATCTCCAATTGCTGTCAAAGAGCGCGCCTGAGCACGCTCGCTGCGTTAGGAATACGTTGCTTAGGCAGCTTTGAACACGTCGTCTAACGTCTTCTCAGGTGCCTTTGTCCACACGTACGGTTTGTCCCAATCACCAATCGCGATATCGTAGTAAAACGCTGTATTGAAGTAGTCTGTCATGGCGTCAGAGTTGTCATACCAATCGTCGCCTTTGAGTGCATCGACCAGCTCATCGATGATGTCCGCATACACCGGCTCACCGTTTTTGCGAGCGTTTTCGCCGTCCCAGTATACATTGACCGGAACATGACCCGTATACGGGGAGAACGTGTCACCTCTGCGCTCGGCACCCTTTTCATGCCAGTTATTTGCCATACCAATCAAATCCAGCTCGCCTGAACGGATGGTTACAACCAGTGTGGAGTGGGTTTCAACTTTGAGGGTTCCCTTAAGACCGTACTTCTTAAGAACGGCTTTGATGACCGGTGCACGGGCTGCTTTTCGTTCTTTACTTACGTATGCCATACTCTGTTTTCCTCTCTCTTCTCAATCAACACAGCTATTATCTCAAATGATGCCTTACGTGTCAACACGCTGTTCATTCGAGGCAAAAAAAATCAACCGTCTTTAAGCGACTCCAACCTAGACGACTTCGAACATCGGCGGTACATATTCCGCAACGACTTCGCCGGTACGCTGGTTTACAATACGGCTTCGCCCAATACGAACCACATAGCCCAACGCATCAGACAGGTGTGCATTAACGCCACTAGACTCAAAGGATGCATTTATCGCTTCACGCCACGCCTCAAGACGCGCGCGTGTTGCACGCCCGTCCCAAGCCATAGTGCGCTCAGCGGTGTAGCGGCGGCTCTTACGACTTTCAACGGTATTATCAAGGTACTCGACACGGTATTTAGGGGTTCTCGTTTTGCTCATAATTCAATCTCCGAATAGTTACGCGACGCGCGGTATTCCTCTCTCTCAATCAACCCAGCTAGTATATAAAAAACACCTTTATAGGTCAACACGATGATAAAGCTAGGCAGCGATTAAGACTGTTGGTTTACACAAGCACGCGAAAGCCAACAACCACGCCTCGGGGGTGAATCTCACCCTCAATCAGCCCCAGCGCTTTAAGTGCTTTGAGGGTGCGGGTGTTGTAGCGCGTTACAGTCGCTAATTCACCGTTGTAGTAGCAACGACTGGTCTTGCCCGCTTTAAAATCGGACATTGCGGCGCGCTGAGTTTCAGTCAATTCCATCGGTTCCCCTCCTACGCAAAAGTGTTGTGACCGTTAGCGCCGCGCCCAGCGCTCAAAGCTTGCATGCTCGATTGCCTTCTCGTACAGATCGAAAATCGAGCGACGCAACGTGCGGTTGAGAGCGACGGTAGAGCCGACACGTGATACGGACAAGTAGTGATCTTTGACGCCGTCGCACTCAACGTCGATGCGTTTGAACTCTTCGCGCAGTGTCGCGTTGTTAAACAGCGCCGCGTGGTGACGGGACACAAACACGCCAAACAGCTCTAGGGCACGCGTAGCCGTCACGGTATTCTCACTTTCGAGTTTAGCAACATATGACATAGACTTTTTCAACCCTTGGATCAATCAACACCTATAAGTATAACTGATTCGCGTTGCGAGTAAACACGCTGTTCAATAAAGATAAAGAAAAAGCGCCTTTCGACGCTTCAGCCTGATCAACGTGTCAGGTCAGCGTACCGGTCATAGAGCATGTCAAAGTTCTCACGGTTGACGAGCTTTCGCGTCGCACTCTGGTGGCGGTTGCAGAGTTCACGGTACTCTTCGTTTAAGCGTTTCATCGCAGTCTGAATCTCGCGCAGGCGCTGATCAACTGCGGCGTCGGTGTTGAGTTGCGTGTGCTCGTTAGACGTGTTTTGAAGATCACGCGTACGGGGTTTGCGGCGTAGAAACATGAATTATCCTTATTGTAAACGGGTTCCATATTTAGCATGCTGGCGCGCATCCGCGTCAACATGCTGTGCAATATGCCAAAAACATGGCACACGATCAACCCCGTTTAGTCGACCTTCGTCGCTGCGATCAGTGCGCTCCAATACGGGTGCTCACAGCCGCCTCACACAGCCCAACGACCTCACTGATTGCAAGCATCGCGTCGAGCGTATCCGCCGCGTGCGCGTCATCACGGATGTTCGCAATGGGCTTAATCAAACCGTTGACGTGGAGCAGACCGTTGGGTCGATCAAAAAACCCGACCAGCGTACCGTCTGCATCTTTAATCGCGCCGTTAAGGTAAGTTGTGTATTTCACGTTCGCATCAATCATTACCAAATCCTCCAATCAGTCCAGACGGTCACAGGCATAGGCGACCAAGCCGAGCGCAGCGCTGTTGATAATGTCCGCAAACGCTTTAGCGCCCGCAAATTTCGCATCGACATTCTGCGCAACGATGTTCGACGGGTTCCACAGCGAGTACGCGCCTGTGTAGTCTTTGTTAAATCCCATACTCTCAAGCAGCTTAGCCAGCTTTGAGTTTGCGCGGATTTTCTTGTCACGTGTGCCGTCGGCTTCAAAGACCTCAACCCATGCAAAACCGCAGCTGCCGCCGTCAATGCCGTTGTAGTATGTGTTTAGGAAACCCTTTGCCGCTTTTTCCGCTTCAACCTGACCAACGCCAATGACGCGCTCTAAAATGTTGGGGTCAATTGCGAGTGCCATATCCAATCCTCTCATCTGTCTCAATCACACCGCCCATTATACAGGTTTCGCTTGCCGTGTCAACACGCTGATATATGTAGACCCAAAAATGGGGGTGCTGCACGGCTTGCGACCTTAATCGGTTCGATGAATAGTCTCACGCCTCGACCGCGTTGATTGCGGCTTTGATCAGCGCATCGTCGTCAACACGTTCCCAGCCCGCAAACAGGCAGCGGTACACCTCGTTGTTTGGCGCAATCACCAAGTCATTGAGCATCATTGAGCGCAGTCCGTAGGTTATGCCGTTGTTGACAGGCAGCGGCGCGATCACGTCGGTTCCCTCAAAGTAGTCACTGTTCTCGACAATCTCACCGTTGAACTCAAACCGCGCCTCACGCGACCACGAGCCTTCGATGTTATTGGTTCGACGAAAGACCTCCTCAAGCGCACCGTCCTCTACAGACACGTCAAGATTGATATTCGCTACATGGACGTAGCTCATTTCACCCGAATCGCGGTACTCGCTGAATAAGACTCGATACATCATTTTAACACCTCACTCTTTCTCTCAATCACGAAAGTCAGTATAGCAGGGCTATCCTTTAAATGTCAATACGCTGATAAGTGTTTCGTGCTCGCACAGCCGCTCCATTAGACGGTCTCAGAGATCGTTGATACGCGCGGTTTGTTGAAGTAGGCAGCATCAAGCGCGCAGACAAAATCATCGGCGTCGTGTGTGTACAGTGTGTGTACGTACTGCACCCAGTGCGCGCCTAGCACGTCGTCAATGCACGCATTCTCGTCGTTGAACTTGCGCGTCACTGCAACGCGGACACTGGCGATGAGACCCGTCCCACTCAGCGCTTGGCGCAGCGCAATTGCCAGCTCACGCTGTTTAGCGACAACCTCACCGAGCGTGCCGGTAAAGAGCTGCTGCGAAAAGATCTCACCGTCGTCGAAGGGTTCATAGGCACCTAAGAGATCCAGCGTGAATCCATCGGCAGACGGGATCAACGCACCTGTATGCTTCATGCGCGTGATTACAAAATCAAAAACCGTCGGGTTATTCAGAATGCTCACCGTTACCTCGCAGTTAAAAGCTGACTGACCAATCAATCTCATCACTGACAAACGGTGTTTCGCGTCTAACCTCAGAATACCCAAAACGCTCAGTCAACAGATCGCGAACACGTTCACGGTCAAGTGAATCGCCGCCGCCCCAGACACTTAAATCACCGTTTTCCATAAGTGTAGCAAGGTAAACGAAGATTGCTGCACCGACATCAAGGTGCGCCAGCGGTTTACCGTCCTTGTAGTGCGGGTAAACACCCTCTTCTCCGTAGAATTCGAGCACGTACGCGCCGAAGGCTTCAATGCCTCTCGACTCTGATGACAGGCTCAGCAAAAAATCAGCCGCCGCGTTTTCTCGTGCATTTAGACTCTTAAGCATGCGTATTTCCTCTCGCTCTCAATCACTGCACACAGTCTCTCAAAGTGTACGTCAAAAGTCAATACGCTGTTCATTTGGGCTGTAGGGAATGCGACGTGTTTTCGCGTGATTGAACCGGTTCGCCATGATGAGTTGTTACCGTTCACGCGGTGAAGGCAGGCTCCCGTTTGAAATCCATTTCAAACTTTTCCCTGCAATATCGATTGACCTAGATCGGGGAGGGTTTTCACAGACGCTCACTGACCCGCAGCTGGAGTGAGATTGCGAGTCACGCTGGCAAAAGCGGCTCTGCGAATAGCCTGACAATAGCAATGTTTGAATTCGGTGTCTATACATTGTTCAACGCAATGCTATATCTGCATAAAGTGAGGGAGTCGACCGTTTCCAATCCTTATCCTCATTATCAGCCTGCTGTACACACAGGACTTACAAACTCAGTTGAAATCACCACTCCATACAGGTAACCACTCTGTATGGCATTTACCCTACCGCCCGTAGGTGTAGGCGCTGATTTGAGCATCGTTGAGAGGCTTAGCGGGTGTCTCAATCATACCATCAACACGAAAGCGTAGTGACTTAGGCAGAAGCGCCTTACTGTTACTCCACGTCTACTGCGTCATCAATACTCGCCTCAGCGTACAACGCCTTAGCCAGCCAGCGGTGTCCAAAAAACGCTTTAACGTCTTCCAAGGTTTCGCACACCTGACCGCTGAAACGGTCGCGCTCGCCCAGCCAGCGTGTGCGTCCGATTTGGTGGCAGATGAATTTTCCGCCTTTGGTTTTATACAGTGCAAGCTCTGTCCAGCGACCTGTTTGACCGCTGTAGCGACTACCCATCGCCTCATCGTCCGAACTGGCTACACTTGCTGCCAGTTCTCCGGTAAATCGAATGTTGGGTTTGTTATCAATCTCAAGCGTAAATGTTTGCATCATGTCAGAGTCCTCGTCTACGTCAATGTCAGTAACTTGTTCAATCTCAAGTACGCTGTAATCAATGTGGCTGAAGTCAGAGTCCAAGTCCACATAGTCAGCCAGCTCATGTGCATCCAGCTCGTCACCGTCTTCGTCTACAACCACAACGCCGTCTAAAGACCAAACTTCGTCCTGTCCCTCGACGCCTGTGGACAAAGATTTAGGGTCACATTCGTCGTAGTCAAAGCCTTCGGTGTAAGTGATTGTGATGCCGTCAAGGGTAGACGTTTTGGAAGCCACGCCCCATACATGAGGAACGTCGATCAGCTCAGGATATTCGCTTTCGTCATTCCATTCTTCAACCTGTCGATCAAGACGCTCTACAACGTCGTGGTCTTGTTCACGCTGCCAGTCGTTGCGAGCTACCAGCGTTTCAAATTCAGCAACAGATAGTGTTTTCATGGTTAAGTCCTTGTCATCTCAGAGTCGCCGCTGAGTTCGGCTGTGGATGTCTTCCACGTGTTTAACACTAGAGTGTTTGACTTTGTCTCTCAACACTCTAATGCGATTTAATTGAATTTTACGTCCATCACAGAGCAACTAAATCTGGATACCCAAAAGTATTAATTCAGCCACGCGTCGACGTCTGCATCGTAGCGCAACGTATCGTTCGGATCAGTCACGTCAACATCTTCGTAGTCAGCGTAGAACTCAATTGCGAACATAGACCGTTCCCAACACGCATAGTCACTGACCAGCTCGTTGATGTAGATCAGCGCGTCATCAAAGGTGTCGCAATCGACCGTTATGGAGGCGTTACTGTGCGAAGCGTCGCGCACCCGATATATGCTCTTGTCGACTTCAATCGCAACTTTATCGATTTCAACCACCGGCAGTGCTTCGTTTACTCGTAAGTTCGACATCGCTTTCTCCTACCTCAATCACTACCTGTAGTATACCTTAAACCACCCCCAAGTGTCTACACGCTGTTCAGCAATCCAGTTAAAATGCATAAAAAAGCCCGCTGCATTGTACGCGGGCGAGGGGAACCGTTGCAGGTTAAAGCGTGTAGCCGCCGACGTACGCTACGCCGTGGTGTGCCGCCTCGACCTCATCATACAAGGTGCTCTCAGCACCGCTCTCAATCCACGCTTTTGAGCCGTATTTGGGGCTAATTTCGTGCCAGTACTCAGACTCAGCAACGCCGTCAACATCGACGCCGACTTTTACCATTTTAAGGAGCAGCGCACGCGCAGTTTCAGGGTTGCCACAGTCGAAGTGGTGCATGAACCGATAACCACGCGCCGTCTCTAAGCGAATGTGAAACGCGTAGATAGGCACCAAGCGCTCCTCATAGTCACCCCCGTAGGAAATGTATTCCGCTTCTTCATCCAGTGCACGGCGGTTAACGAGAATCACGTCAGTCTCCAACGTGTACACGTGCCTTGCGCGATCATCGACGGCGACAAATCGCCACGACGCGTCCGGTGAATAGGGGTCGGCGTCCGGTGAAACGACTTCCCAATGCGAGTGTGCCAAATTGATCGTTTTCATGCGGGTTACTCCTCTCTCAATCACTCTGCACAGTGTACGGTGTTATGCCTTACGTGTCAATACGTTGTTCATAGGAGAGTATGAGTGTTGGTCAATCTGCCTCGAACGAGCCGGTGAACGGCGTGTGATTTAATTGATCCAGCGGCAAGCGAAAACCGGCAGCGTGCTTGTGCCCACCCCCGCCAAACCAACGGGCGATCTTCGACACGTCAACGTTTGAGCCTGAGCGTGAGCGCAACGAGAAATTCCGAATCTGTTTGTTGGGCAGATCGTGATACGACAGTGCAAAGGGTGCGTCAGGGTACTTTTCGAGCGCCAAGTGCAGCGTCTCTGACGTTAAGAAGCCTTGCAAGTTGACGTACGGGACAGTGTGCGAGACGAGTGGAACATAGGTCGGCTCTGTGGAACTGATTCGCTCAGCGGTTTGCGACAGGAACTTCACAACACCCTCACCTTCTGCGGCAACGGTGTCGAGCGCTTGGTTTAGCCATGTGCGCCACTCGGGGTTGAGCCGAATACCCGCAGTGACTTCTTTTGTTCGCGCCAGCTCAAAGCGCCACAAGTCGCGATCTTGAATGTGCGCCAGCAATGCAGGCAGCGGTTGCGTGTGAAAGTAGTCCCACGCGATTACCGCGCCGCTGCGCTGCATATCGAAAACGATCTCAGCAGGACAGTGTAGCTCAGACTCAATGCCTTCAAGGTCTTTTTGCGCGCTTTGATGGTGGTCGAGAATTACCAGTGAGTGAATACGTCGACTCAGCTCGATTAACTGCTCACGCGGGTAACAAAAGTCAACGAGATACACAGCCGTGTCTGCCAATACGTCCGGTATCGGTGCTTGATGGTGAAGGGGCACATACAGCACACCCTCATCACCGAGCGCGTGGTACACCGCCGCCGCTGCACCCATCCCATCTGTACAACCGGCATGGTAGCCGACACAAATCCGTGCTTCGTTTTGCTCGTTCGTACTCATCGTTGCTTTCCTCGTATACGCGGCTGATCACCGTATGCCGTGATTACCCTATCAAACCAAGCGACATGTGTCAATACGCTGATATGTATAGCCTTAAAGCTTGTGTTTTTGACCTGTGTGTGCAACAGTTGAGAGACTTTGAATTCACCGTGAGTATCGCCTGTGCCGCGCCAGCCCTCGAACCCTGAAACCTCGAAACAACCCGCTCAACCTGTACAGCTTGAATCAGTACAGACAAGCGGGCACTCAATCTCAACACTGACGCCGCACGACGAGCGAGCACTTAGCAAAGCGCAAGAGAGTTGGGACGCATTGGCGCGTCTTGCGGATGCGCGCCGCACGGCTTAAACGCGCGCGCCCGACTTACCGGCACGTCCTGCACCGCTAAAAGGCTTAAGCTTGAAGTGTGTATCGTTCGCCGTATCTGCTTCAGACGTGCGCTGCGTTGCACGCGCCTTTTGCGCTGAGGTGTAGAGCGGTGCGCCGTTTGGGTTAGTGATGCCTGCACAGTTCTCAGCAATGAATGCCGTGAGGACGTGGCGTTTAACACGTGAGCCATTGATTCGATACACCAATCGACGCTTCGAGCCTTCACGTAACGCGTCAACGCGCACCGTACCGGCTTTGAGTGTAATATCACGCCAAACCGATTCAACTTGCGCATCGTGCATGAGGGTTAAGTCGTCACCGAACTTAGGCGTGACAAGATCAAGGTCGTCAGGCGATAAACAGTCTAGTGCGAGGTCGACTTGATCTGCGAGGCGACGCAAAAAGTCACCCGCAAGTTTGAAGCCCATCGCGGCTGGCGCGTGTTGATTGGTCGGGTTGGTTGTCATAGGTGCTAGTAATCCTTGCGTGGTGAGAAATTTGCAGGCACTCGGCTATTTAGCGGGGGATACCTTTATCCTGCGTTATCCTCCGTGCGCGAATGGCTTACACGCATGGAGAAAGTGGGTTTTCATCGAAGCGTGCGCAAGGTGGGAGCGCCGTACTTCGATCAAGCTGAAATTTAGTGCAGAGTCGCTACACTAGTGAGGTTACTCAACGACTCTGACTGACAGTTTTCGACGAGGCGGTAGCTCAGAGAGTAGTTCCTCGTACGCAGGTCTGCCGACCTTTCTACACTCTACTTTCAATCGATCTTCGTGTCTATACGTTGATCGTAACTTTTCAAAGACGGCTAATCCTCCAAGGTGAGCACTGGGATCAAAGCAGGCTGGCGGTGTGTGAGTATATCCGCGAAATCGTCACACAGACGCATATAGCCAAAGTTGCCGCGTTGTGCATCATCTCGGGTAGCCGCTTCGTAAAAGCGGGGCGTGTGCGCTTTTGCACAGTATAGCTGCGCATCAAACGCACCGGTTTCATCGCACGCGGCGTTGTACCTGTGAAAGACACACTCATCACAGAACTTCAAAGGCGCGCTCATTTGGGCTTGGGCAACTGATAGATTTTAAGCGTGCCGCCCTCAGTGACGCGCACCCAAATCGCTTCATTCTCGGCAAGGTTGACGTCAAGTGGATAGCCTTCAGGCGTAATGTATTGAAGGCGCTTGATGTGATCTAAGCGTGCGACATTGCAATCATCCATCTCACCGTACAGTTTTCGTATCTCCGACATCGCCTTACCATTTCATCGAGAGCAGTGACGCACTGCGGACAGAGTCGTCTCGCTTGGTGCGTGTCCGTGTTTGCGGGGTCTTGGGGTCAAGACCGGCTTGACGACGCTTGCGGTTACGCTCGGTGGAATCTAAACCCAGCCGCTCACTCCAGCGGCGAATGAATCGCTCACTGACGTTGTATTTCTCAGTGAGCTGTTTAACGCTGAGGTCGAGCGCTTCGAGATCTGAACGGATCTCCTCTTGACGTGTCTGGAACGTTGACTCAATTTCAGCACTGCGCTTAGACACGTGGCGCGCCTGTGTCTGCATAGTGTGCGGGGCGTGTTGGTTGCTCATCGAATTGCTCATCGTTAGTCTCGTGCTGTCTTTGTGTTTTTCGTTACTGTCGAGTGTCCGTACGTCTCGCGGTAGTGTGCTTCATGGGCGTTAAAGGTCTGCGCGCCACACTCACAGCTAAATCGATCTTTTGCGTGGCAGACACACAACTTCGCATGCTGATAAAGCCCATTCATTACGACGTGAAATGCTTCAGGCTCAAGACGATGCTTAAGGACGAACTCTAGTTCACGCAACAATAAGTAATCACGCATCGGCTTTGTCGTCAGGTTCTAGCCACTCCCACGGGTAGCGAAACCCT
>Ga0102954_1000314_pt1 | contig 14774 bp, 11 predicted proteins | sample SalPonA_C_H2O_MG_FD_78511 | JGI IMG/M metagenome (GOLD analysis project Ga0102954, IMG submission 78511) | Water microbial communities from South San Francisco under conditions of wetland restoration - Salt Pond MetaG R2A_C_H2O_MG | ecosystem: Environmental > Aquatic > Non-marine Saline and... | reverse complement strand
TAAAACATTATCCTAATTTACTTAGGTAGTATGTAAATAATGATCACAGACTTGCAAAACCGATATCTAGCATTCATCAATAAGACTTTGCCGGAGCTTGCCAAAAATACTCATCGGCACTGGCCTATATCCGAAGATCATTGTTTTGCTCGGGTGGTATTGGATAATATCTGCCAAGATGTTTGGTACAACAAAATCTCAGCGCCGGCATACCAGCATATGTCTCAACAACAACTGAACGAAGCCATTACCCTTTGTGAAAACATTCAGAATGGACGCGTTGATCTGCATTTGCTGAACCGACGTTCTTTGGATTGGCGCAAAGCGGAAAATGACAAACAAGGGACTTTCGATTTTTAGCGCTAATTACATTACAATTTTTAGTTAATCTGCATGAGTGGTTTATTGGTATACTTAAAATAATTTCTGCAAAAGAGTGATTCAATATTTTTGATTTTCTTATATTAGCCTTTGCCCTCAGTATGGATTCATTTGCGGTGTCCATAGGCATGGGAACAAAGCATTCCAGGAAAAATGTATTCTTAGGTTTTTATCTAGGTATATATTTCGCTATTTTCCACGTATTCATGCTCTTTATTGGTCATGTAACAGGTTTAGGTCTTTATCAATGGATAGCACCATATGCGAACTTGCTTTCGTGCGTCTTACTGGTTTTTTTAGGAGGCAAAGCAATATATGGATCATATTTTGACCAAGCAGATGAGTTAGATACAGACGTCACACATAAAGTTATGTTGCTCCTTGCTTTTATAACAAGTATTGATGCTATGGCTGCTGGTTTTTCTCTAACACTGTTTGATATTTCGGTGTTTATCGCTGGTTTTGTCATTGCTGCAGTTGTCTTTCTTTTCAGTTGGATTGGTGTGTTTATTGGTACAAAAGGTGGTACATATTTAGCCGGTAAAGCGGAAATATTTGGTGGCATTGTGTTAATCTTAGTTGGATTTAAAATTTTACTTGTTTAGCTGGGAGATTTGCATGCGTAAATGGTTAATCGGTATACCTCTAGTTATCGTTCTCATTGGTTCTTTAATTTGGTTTAATACAGACCGCCATTTGCGCTATTTAATATTGAATCCCCCAGCGGATATCAATGTATTGTTTTGGAGCACTGAACAAAGAGATGCAGGTTTTCGTTCTTTAGATAGCTTACCTGTGGTGCCTAAAAATACGATTTATACCAGTCAGAAAGTCAGTCCTTTACCCATCGGTGCACCCTTGGAGCTTCCCCCTGCAGAACTGGATACATTCATGAATGATTTGCGTGTTGCAGGTGTTGTTGTTTTACACAAGGGTAAAATCAGGCTAGAGCGCTACGGTTTAAGTATGGGGAAAGATGATAAATGGACTAGTTTTTCGGTGGCTAAATCTTTCACTTCAACCTTGGTTGGCGCAGCGATTAAAGATGGCTATATCAAAAGCCTTGACGATAAAGTAACTGATTATATTCCATCCATGCAGGGTAGTGCCTATGATGCGGTTAGCATAGAACAACTACTCACAATGACTTCTGGGATTGCTTGGGATGAAGACTATTCTGATATTAATTCGGATGTTTCTAAATTTAACTTTCATTCACCTGAGCCTGGCGTGGATGCGATAGCGAGTTATATGCGCCAATTACCTAGAGCCGAAGAGCCAGGTGTACGTTGGTTATACAGTACCGGAGAGACTAATTTAATTGGGTTGTTGGTTAGCCAAGCAACTGGTAAAACATTATCCGCTTATTTGACTGAAAAAGTCTGGCAAAACATCGGTACTGAACACGACGCTTCATGGGTCTTAGGTCCATCTGGTAGTGAAATTGGTGGTTGTTGTGTACAAGCAACTGTGCGCGATTACTTGCGTTTTGCACAGTTTGTTATGCATGGTGCAGTGGTTGATGGTCAATCTATTGTCCCTGCTGATTGGTTTGCTAAAGCGACGACCACACAAGCGGATATTGGATCGGATACCAAGGGTTATGGTTTTCAATGGTGGACCAATAATGATGGAAGTTTTGAAGCGCGAGGGATCTTTGGCCAAGGGCTGTTTATTGATCCTAACAATGACTTAGTAATTGCGCTTAATTCCAATTGGCCCAAAGCCGGTGGCGCGAAATATGCGAAAGGTAGGGAGTCTTTTTACCGTCGGGTGCAAAGCCTAGTGGCACAATAATTTATTTAGTTTCTCTTATCAGATATTAATGTAAGGTTGTATTTTGTTGTAGGATCAGTTTTGCAATATCCAAAAGTGACTTATGAGTATGCATTGCTGTTTTTTGCATTTGTGAATGTGCTTCTTTTTCACTAAGTTTCAGCTTTTCTATAAGTATTAATTTTGCTTGGTAAATAACTTTTTGTTCTTCTAATGCATCTCGCGCTTCTTTTAATTCACTTGATATTGCTTTGATACGGTCAGTTTGTTCTGCGAGTAAATCATCTATAGAGTGATTATCTTTGGTATTTAATATATCTGCTAGATTTGGTTCTGGCGTTTGCAATATAGTACATGTATCTTCATTCGTGAATTTTAGTAAATCTTGTTTTTTTGTTTGGGTTGTTGGCGGAAAATGCTCTGCAATAAAATGTTCAACATCCTGAGCTTGTAAGCGGTTATTTTCATCGATAGCTTGTCTGTGTAACTGTGATAAGACAGAGAGTTCAATATGATGAAGTGCATCAATTCTATGACTGAATAACTCAAACCAAATCGCGCTTATTGAGCTAGCAACCTCATCATCCATACTCATTTTTGCAATTAACTTTCTCAGCTTCGCGATTTCTAAAAATGTAGAATGCGCATCAAGATCGTCGAGTAAATCTTTATTTTTATAATGGCTATTCTGTTTGAATGCATCCAATGCTGTTTGCTGTTTATTTTGCAGTGTAGCCAAGTGTAAACAAATACAATCTGAGAAGTGCGTTTCTGCAAATCCTAATGCACCCCAAGCACGCTCTTGACCGGTATATTCTTTTGCTTGTAATAAATGATACAAACCCAAGACTGGCTTCTTTGTTTTAGCTTCTAGGTTGACATGGATGAGATGAAACAAGAAATTAAGTAATAACTCTACGCTAGTGTTGAAATAATTAATCATCTCAAGTGGTGTAACACTATGCTGCTGAATAAACGTTTGCAGCAGTTGCAGCTTTTCAAAAGCCACAGTAATACGCGTCAAATAAAGAATAGCTTGAGGATCACTGGTTAAGTATTGTGTTAGTTCTTTGTCATCAAATAGAGTGATTAAATCACTAAATAAACATTGGTTTATATGGGCTTGTTTTTTGCGCTCCTCGCCACATAATTCACCTTTACTGCCTAAATAGATGTTGGTTAGACCACGTTCTTTTTGAGTCTCATGAATAAGATTACACACTGTTTTAATGAACTGAAAGCGAGTAAGTTGTTCTGAAGCTTGCAGACGTTTAGTCAGAAAAATTTGTTTATGTAGTTTTTGCTTAAATGATAACAAGGCTTTCATGAATAATGATGACAGAAGTGATTTAATTTGTTCATTGCAAAAAATAGACCATTAGTTTTAAACCTTGCTTAGCTTCGCAAGATGGTTTAAGTGATTGATAAGTTGTGATTTTATTTTTCTTTCAAAAAGTATGGAGAGTAAAATCAATGAATATCCACTAAATGGTGCATTATCTGATTTGTAATGCACCATAAAAAACATATTAGGCATAATTCCTAAATTAGATAGACGAGTAACGGCTCAGTTACTCTTTGCATTTTAATTTGCCTTGCTATGCATTATGGTTGTCATATATTCAGCATAAGAATATTGACTTATGCGCTGTTGGTGATTAACCGTTTCCCCAATGATAATAAGTGCGGGTCCTTGTAGATTGGCCGAAGATATTTGTTGTCCTATAGAGCTTAAATCTCCTTTTAGGACGGTTTGCTCCTTGGTACATGCTTTGTCAACAATAGCAATTGGAGTATCAAAAGGCATCCCATGTGCCGTAAAGCGTTGTGAAATTTGAGCTAACTTGCGTAGACCCATATATATCACAATAGTTTGCTTACGACTGTTCGCAACGATCTTCTGCCAATCGGGTTCCTGATCAGGAGATTGTAAACTTGCTGTCATGAATGAGACCGATGTAGCACAATCTCGCTGTGTTAATGGAATACCTGTGTAAGCAGATGCACCCGAGGCTGCCGTGATCCCCGGCACAATACAGTATTCTATATATGCATTTTCCAATGCTTGAGTTTCTTCATGAGTACGCGCAAATACAGCAGGGTCGCCACCTTTAAGGCGCACAACATGTTTACCTTGCAGACCGTAATATACAATACGCTGACATATATCTTGTTGAATCATACTATGCCGACCAGCACGTTTACCGACATATTCTACGATACAATTGTCAGGAATGAGGGCTAATATTGATTCATCTACTAGGCAGTCATACAACACAACTTCCGCTGCTTGTATGGCCTTATATGCTTTTATCGTAAGTAACTCAGCGTCACCAGGTCCAGCACCTACTAGAGAAACGAAACCTTTAGGAGAGAAGTGCGCAGAACGCTTTTGCGACTGAATAAATTTATCTAATGCGGGTATCACTTGAGACATTATTGAGTCACCTCTAGGTTAGATGCATCAATTAAAATATGTATCTTTTCCTGGTCTACTTTGCATTTATATACCGGAATATAAAGCTCATTATCATCTAGACATATTCCGGTCTTTAGAGAATATTTTTGCTTATATAAAGGACTACAAATATACAATTCACCATTTGTACTACCAATGATACCCCGATAAATTACTTGTGCTTTGCCTACTGGGTCCCAGTTGCTCGTCGCATAAACTTCATTGTTAACATAGAAAATAGCGATTTGATTTTGTGTATCTGTTTTTATAAATGGGAGTAGGGCACATACACCAGAATCCTCAATAAGGTCCGACATAGTACATATTTGAAACCATTGGCTTGATGCTTTAAGTAGCATTTCCTGAGTTAAAGTATTCATCATCATTCCTAGGCTATTTGGATAATATCAATGTTTTTTTCGTCATTTACTAACGCTTTTTCTGCTTCAGTTGCAGGGCGAATTTGTCCACGTTCTTGGACAAACTGAATCGTATTATCTGTTTCTTTACTATTTACGAATTGACGGAAACGTTTCAGAGAATCCTCATTTTCTAATGTGGTTTTCCATTCACATTGGTAGGTATCAATGACCAATGCCATTTGGGCTTCAAGTTCATCACAAATACCCAAAGAATCCTCGATAATGACATTTTTGAGGTAATCTAAACCACCTTCTAAGTTTTCCATCCATGTACTGGTCCGTTGTAATCTGTCTGCTGTTTTGACATAGAATGCAAGGATCCGATCGATATATGTGACGAGTAATTCCGTACTTAAATCAGTAGCAAATAAGTCTCCATGTCGAGGTTTCATTCCTCCATTGCCACATACATATAGATTCCATCCGTTTTCTGTAGCAATGATCCCAATATCTTTAGACTGAGCTTCTGCACATTCTCGCGTACATCCCGAAACCGCAAATTTAATTTTGTGTGGACCACGCAGTCCTTTATAACGATTCTCCAGATCAATTGCGGTACCTACAGAATCCTGCACGCCAAAACGACACCAAGTTCTACCTACACATGACTTGACTGTACGCAAGGCTTTGGCATAAGCATGTCCTGTCTCAAAACCACCATCGACCAGTTTTTGCCATATATCAGGTAGTTCATTCACTTTTGCACCAAATAAATCAATACGTTGGCCACCCGTTATTTTGGTATACAGTTTATGGTCTTTAGCCACTTGGCCTAGAAGGATTAATTTATCAGGAGTGATTTCTCCACCGGGTACTCTAGGGACTACGGAATACGTGCCATCTTTTTGCATGTTTCCAAGATAAGTATCGTTGGTATCTTGTAGCGCTATATGTTCTTGTTGCAGGATGTAATCATTATGAACCGAGGCTAGAATCGAGCCAACCGCGGGTTTACAAATTTCGCAGCCATGTCCTTTACCCTCTTCCTTTATAAGTGCTGCAAAAGAGCGGTAACCTTTCACCTTGATGATATTGAATAACTCTTGGCGCGAATAAGCAAAATGTTCACAAATATCAGTGTTAACTTCTACACCGCGCTTACTTAATTCACTATCGACAACGCTTTTCAGTAAAGCCGTACATCCGCCACAACCCGTGCTCGCTTTCGTACACGTTTTGATCCCTGCCAAAGATGTTTCACCAGCATCCATTGCTGAGATAATATCTGATTTAGTCACATTATGGCATGAGCATATACTTGCTGTTGCAGGTAAGACATCAGGCCCTAAACTTGGGCTATCGCAAGTTGACGGTAAAATCAAACTTTCTGGGTTTTTCGGTAAGGCAATATTATTCAGGGCATATTGCAATAAAGTATCATAATCAGATGTATCGCCTATAAGTACAGCACCTAATAAATAACGACCTTTTTTATCAACGACTATTTTCTTATAAATATCTTCAGGCTGGTTTTCATAAATGTAAGTTTGGGCTTCTGGTGTTCTGGCATGAGCATCGCCAATTGAGCCAACTTCCACTCCCATCAACTTTAATTTAGTACTCATATCTGCACCGGTAAATGCCGCAATTTTACTGGTATCATTTTTAACAATCATACCTGCAGCCGTTCTTGCCATACTATATCCAGGTGCGACAAGGCCAAATATTTGCTCATTCCAAAGTGCACATTCACCGATTGCATAGATATCTTCAGCAGAGGTTTGACAATAATTATCGATTACAATACCACCACGCGGACCAATCGCTATATCGTTAGTTCTAGCTAGTTGGTCAGATGGTCTTATTCCTGCAGAAAAAACAATCATATCTGTAGCAAGTTCAGTACCGTCAGAGAACTGCATGACATATCGGGTGTTAGTTGAAGGCTGAATACTGTCAGTTGCTTTACTCGTATGGACAGTCACACCTAGATCGGTAATTTTTTTTGCGAGTAATTCTCCCCCACGACTATCAACTTGGACGGCCATGAGTTGTGGGGCAAACTCGACAACATGTGTTTCTAACCCAAGTTCTTTTAACGCATTAGCAGCCTCCAAACCTAGTAACCCACCACCAATAACCACACCTACTTTACTTTCTTTGGCAGATGCTTGCATCGCGTAAAGGTCATCTATAGTTCGGTATACGTGACAATGCGCTTGGTCATTGCCTGGAATAGGGGGGACAAAAGGATAAGAACCGGTGGCTAGCACTAATTTGTCGTAAGCATAGGTTGTTCCATCTTCTGTTGTGACATATTTATTTTCTTTATCTATATCTGTCACAATTTTTTCGTAAGCAAATTCTATGTTTTGTGCTTGGTAAGATTCTTCTGTCGTTAGGGCTAGGCCACTTTCTGTTTTATCTTTGAAAAACTCGGATAAATGCACACGATCGTACGCTAATCTCGATTCACCTGATAAAACTTGAATAGAAAGCTCGTCGGATAGTTGCCGAACTTGTTCAACAAAATGGTGACCTACCATACCATTTCCGACTACGAGAATATTTGATGCTTTTATACTGCTGTGTGTTTTGTTCATAATTTTTCCAAAAAAAAGCCCACGCCGAAATGATTCGACGTGGGCACCATTGCCTGTTTAAATTGTGATTAAGTTTATCTAATTGGGGACAAGACAACTTATTATTCATAATAAATAAGGCAAAATCGATGCCATTATAAAAAATATATATTAATCAAAGGTTTATTTTTTAGTGTTTACTCACTACAAAATATGCGCACTACTTCCGAGCACTTTCGCCCAAAAGAGATGCAGGGTTTTACTCACCTTAAATGTACCGTTTTTCTGCCCCTTGGGCATTATTATCAAAACGGCAGAGTTGTGCAGTGTGTGTGATGTGTCTATCAAGTTCTTCAGTGATCCCAGATAAACTCAAACGGATTAATTGCGTAAGCTGGGCTTGTTCGCCGTTTTCTTTGGCGATAGCCTGTTGTTTGGCATCAACAAATACGCACACGACCTGCAGACTATGCGGGAAATTGCTGTAATCGACCAAGTGAGTGAGCCAGGCAAAACCGCTAATGGTAACTTCTGCTTGTTCACAAACCGCTTGCAAAGAACGTGTAATTTCTTGGTCTATTTGCCGTTGTTGTTTCGCGCTTAAAGCCATTTGTTACAGAGCCTTAATAAGATATTTATTTCTGTTAATGATTTTTTGTTGGTAATGAAAACTTAGCGCTTTTTCTTCTTTTGCTTATTTATCTCTTGCTGACGGGCTTTGTCTCTAGCACTTTGTTCACCGCGTTTTTTAGTACGGACTTCTTTGCGATCATGCTTATCAGGTGTCAGCGAACCATCCTTAAAACGTTCTTTGCGTTTCAGCTTATCCGCTGCTTTCTTCTCGGCAATGCGCGCTACCTCTGCAAGTTCAGCTTCGATCATAGTCGGTGTTTCTAAACTCACAGGGCCTAATTTACCCGTTCTAAACTCACCAATTAGCAGTTCACAAATTTTATGTAAGTTTACACGACCACCTGTCATAATCGCACCACGGGTTTTCGCAGCGGCTTCTAGAAACTCAATTTCTGTATCAGGAATGTCATCTAACTTGAATCGTGTTTTTAAATTCTCAGGGTAAGCCTTAATCAAATAATCGGCAGCAAAGAAGCCAATATCATCGTATTCCAAAGCCGTATCTTTAACTGCCCCTGAAATTCCTAAACGATACCCAGAGTTAGGATTTAAAAACTTCGGCCATAGTACGCCCGGCGTATCTAATAAGACGATACCACTACCGAGATTGATACGTTGTTGATTTTTTGTTACGCCAGCTTCATTCCCTGTTTTGGCAATCACTCGGTCAGCTAAAATGTTGACGATGGTTGATTTACCAACATTGGGGATCCCAATAATCATGGCGGTAATATTTTTTATGGATTTATCTTTAGTCGCACAGGTCTGACGGATGAGTTCAATAATATGCTTGGTGTTACCTTTGTCCTCTAGAGACGTCGTATAGGTCTTAATTGAACGGTCTTGTTCTAAATGCGCTTGCCACTCAGCCGTTAATTCTGGATCTGCCAAATCTGATTTATTAAAAATCTTAATACAGGGCTTATCACCTCGTAGGCGTGCAATTTCAGGATTTTCACTGGAATAAGGAAGACGCGCATCGAGTACCTCGATCAGAATGTCGACTGTGCTAAGAGCCTCTTGCATCTCTTTAAGAGCTTTATGCATATGCCCTGGAAACCAATGAACTGCCATGAATTTTCTCCTGCTAAATCACATATTTGAGCTGGGAATGCTCGAAGTGATATTTTGCGCATAGGGTACTACAACTTACTGATTTAGTCTGGAAAAACTCTTGAGTAAGCCCACAATTACAATAGTGGCTGTAAAGGGACGCATTTGGATAGGCTGAGTACTTGCAATAAACTGCTGGGAACTTGTCTTTGTCCAGTTAACGTATTGTTCTACAGTTAACCTTGATGCTTTTGGTAGTTTTTCTACGGTACATGCAGTTATTAACAAAGCAAACACACATACACCAAACCTGATCGGTAAAGAACGTTTTTGGGGTATGCGCTCGTGAGTAGTAATCAACCCAATGGCCATAGTTAATTAAGATTTTAACGCTAATAAAGGTGCTAAATGAGCAGAAAAATCTTGCCATTCATTTAGCTTGTTAGGATCTAATGGCTGCGAAACCTGAGCCACACTAGGAGTGTGTATTGCCCTTTGATATTTATAAAAATCAAGCGGTGCTCCAAGCTCATCAACCCCAATAAATGCACACACTTGCTGTAGTGTTGCCACGGGTTCGTTGACTAATACTTCATATGTAATCGTCATTACTGCTTCTGGATATGCAGCTGTAAAATGGCTGACCACTTTTGTATAGGCAGTGTAGTATTGAGCAAAATCACTTAACGCATTGGAGTAGTTATGGCCAGATGCAAAATGATGTCTAAAAGCAGATAATCCATTGGCCACAGGGTCACGTCTTAGATCAATAATTTTAGCCTGTGGGAAGAGGGCTAAAATCACGGAAATGTATTTGAAGTTTTCTGGGTTTTTATCAATGAAATGATTGGCATCACCGGTGAATGTTGCAGCACTTTTGAGATACCAATTCGCATATGTTTGTTTTTCTTCTACGGTCAAGTTTGGTAAGACTTCGTGGAATGCTTTGCCATACTTTTCTGCGATGTCTTGGACAATATGCAAGATAGTCGTCAATTCTTTAGTACCATCAACATCAGGATGAGCGACCAGCATTTGATCTAACAATGTAGAGCCAGAACGTGGTAAACCGACAATAAAGATTGGGGTAATGTCTGTAGCCTCAGTGTCTGTTTTTGCTAGTGCAGGCACAGGTGCCTTACATAACATATCGAGACTACTTATTATTGTATCAACATTATAAGGGTTTAGCTGACGTTTAAGTGCATTCGCTGCGGTAAAAGAAGCAAAGGCTTTATCAAATTCACCGTCCTGATTTTGCGCCATACCTAAGGCATAAAAAGCATAACAACGATCCATTGCGGTGTTGTTTGACTGAGATAAAGCATCAATATCACGCTTTTCATCGGCTGAGAAGCTCGCTACTTTTAAGTTAGCTAAATGCCAGTAGGCTTCACCTTTAACGTGTTCAAATTGTAAAGCAAGACGGAAGAAATCTGCGGATTTTTCGATATTCTGCAAGGTCTGATAACACTGACCAAGCAGGATATAAATACGCGCCTTGAGGGGCTGGTCGTCATTATTTACTAACAGCCTTTCTAGTTCACTGATGGACTCTGCAATTTTGTTTGTGTGCAAAAGTTGAGATGCTAGGGTGAGTATGAATATAGGCTCATCACTCCAGTACTTAGCAAGTGCATCAATGTATTTTTGCGCCTGATAAAAGTCTTGTTGGTTTTGTAGCAGTTTGACGACTTCAAATAACCATGCTGGTTGCTCTGCTTTTTGTAAAGCAACTTCTAGAGAGCGTATAACGAAACGTGTCATATTTTGTTTTTGTGCAAGTTCAACCCAGCCCGATAATGAACGATGATCAGATGGTGGTTGCTTAAACGCTCCAGTAATTAACGTATTGGCACTTTCCACATTGCCATTGCCCAATTCAAAATAGGCTTGCACAAGGGCTTTAGGCATATCACTAAATTGGCGAAGTTGTCTCTCTACACCAGCCACTTCTTGAGGTAGAAATAAAGAGGGATGGTCCTTAGTTAATTTCCAAAGCTGTTGCCAAGCCGACAAAAAGTAACGATTCGTACGAATAATCGTTTCAAAAGTATCTCTGGCTTCAGCTCCTTTTCCCTGCTCCATATAAATCAAGGCTTGTTCTTGTAAAATAAATACAGAGTAGTATTGTGCTTTACCAACATTGACCATTTGTTGCGCAGTATCAAGCTGTCCCATTTTTCTATTGATCATGCCTGCGCATGCATAAGCCATTGTTTCGGGAGCATCATTGATCCACGTTTGTGTTATGTCTAAAGCCTTGTCATAGGCTTTTTCGTTAATTGCTTTCGAGAATTGTTGCAAAAAAGAGGTTGTGCTCATGAGTCAATCTCAATGTTTATGAGGTTATTTGCTTTGCAAAATATCATATTTACTCAATCTGCAATAGTGAGTAGGTTGAATTCAATATCTACCGAGTGAAAATTGTTTATGGGATAAAAGATTATTTTGATATTTACGTTACTAACTGCATCAGTTTCTTCAACAAGAGATTATTTGCAGGGTGTTAACGATTAATAACCAGATACGTTTATCTTAGAAAAAAATTGAACTACTTGTTATGAATCTGTAAATAGTAATTTTTCTTTACACTTTGCGTAACTAAGTTACTTCCCAATTATTTAACGAATATTCTTTACATGTTACTTTTTTGTAACAAATGATTGATCTTTTATAATTTCAATTTATACTGAACGTGAAAGCGCTTACATATTGCTTTTTTAAAATGGCGGATATGTAAGCGCTTACAATAAACATAAACTTAGAGAAGTTTCTCCAACTGGGGTTGAACATAATGAATAAAAATATGAACAAACTAACTAAACTGGCAAGTGCAATGTCAGTGTTTGTTTTAACAGCATGTGGTAGTGGTGTAGAAACCAATACAAACACTCAGTCTGTTAATCCAACACAGCCAAATGTACAGCCAGTCGGTGAACAAAACTCAGATGCTGATTGGCGTCTAGTTTGGAATGACGAATTTGATGGTGCTGCCATCGATGCCGCTAAATGGAATCATGAGGTTAACTGTGATGGTGGCGGTAACCAAGAGCGCCAATGTTACACAGATGCCCCAGACAACTCATACGTGAGTGATGGTTCATTAAAAATCGTTGCCAAGTTGAACGACGGTGCCGAAGGCAATGATGACGATTTCACGTCTGCACGAATGACAACTCAGAACAAAGGTGATTTCACTTATGGTCGTGTTGAAATGCGTGCCAAGTTACCAGAAGGGCAAGGTGCATGGCCTGCTTTCTGGATGATGCCTACAGATTCAGTATATGGCGGTTGGCCAAAATCTGGTGAGATTGATATCATGGAGGCTGTAAACCTAGGTACAGCACGCGCTGATGGTTCTGCAGAATCAAATATTTACGGTACAATTCACTATGGCGCAGGCCCAGGTTCAGACTTCTCTGGCGCAGCGCATACTCCGGGCATAAACCCTGCAGATTCTTTCAATACATACGCAATAGAATGGCAAGAGGGTGAAATACGCTGGTATTTCAACAATGTCTTATATGCAACACAACGTCAGTCAAAATTACGTACAACAGGTGATGGAACTATTCTTGGTTTAAGTCATCGTGGTTGGTACGCAGAATTATATGATGTTGCGACTGGTCAGTTAGGTACAGATTATTCTCCAGCACCTTTTGACCAAGATTTCTTTATGATCCTTAACGTAGCAGTCGGTGGTCAATGGCCAGAGTCTGTCAACGAAGGTGGCGTAGATGCAGCTGCATTTGCTGAAGGTCAAACATTAGAAGTTGATTATGTACGTGTTTATGAATGTACAGCCGATCCTTTAACAGGCCGTGGCTGTGAAACAGTAACTCCAGGCTATGATGTAGATGTAGCTGATGGTGGTAAGTTAGTGGAAGGTCGTGCACCTGCTCCAACTTTAGTTGCTGGCGCACCAAATCCAATTACTATTTTTGATGACGCAGTAGATGTCAACTGGGTAGCATGGGACTGCTGTGGCGGTTCAACACCAGGTCTAGTTGCTGATGATGCTGAACGTGGTGAAGTGTATGAATTTGCTGTAGAAAACGGTAACGACGGTACGGTATTCGGTTTCGTAACACGCTCTGCTTTCTTATCTTCAGATCCAACTTCTCCATCGCGCGCAACACCTCACAATGCCTTAGGTATGATTGACGGTGGTTATGTGACGTTTGACTTGAAAGTAACAAGTGCTCCTGCAAACCCTGATTCAGTTTGGAAATTTAAAATTGAAGCAGATGAAGCTGCTGGCGGTGCTTGGGAAGCTGACTTAACTACATTTGGTCCTGCTCCGGTTGTAGGTGAGTGGGCAACATATCGTGTACCACTTCAAGATGTTGCTGACAACGGTGTTGATATTTCATTACTAGATATCATCATGGTATTCCCTGCGTGGCAGACTGGTGATGGTGCGGTATTCCGTATGGATAACGTTGCGATTGCTCAAGATACAACAGGCGCTTCTTTCCCTGAGTTCCCAGTATCAACTAATACAAACTGGGCATTATGGGATTGCTGTGGTGGTTCTACACCTGAGCTAGTAAATGATGCTGACAAAGGTTCTGTTGCAGAGTTTAAAGTACTTAATGGTAACTCTGGTACAGTTCTAGGTTGGAATGCACGTACTACAGACGGTGGCACAGGCGAAACACTTAATGTTACTGAAATTGCATCTAACGGTGTATTGTCATTTGACCTTAAAGTAATTAACGCTCCTGCTGGCGGAAACGAAGCGTGGATGTTGAAAGTTGAATCAGGTGGCGCAACAGGTGCAACTGAAGTCAACCTAAACACAAGTTCGGAAGGTGCGAATCCATCTGATGTATGGCAAACATTCTCTTTCCCAATTGCAGACTTAATGGATAGAGGTTCGATTGATCCAAGTGATTTAGACGTCATCATGCTCTTCCCTGCATGGGGCACAGGTGCTGATACAGTATTCCGTGTTGCAGATGTTAAGTTCCACGTTCCAGGTTCAGGTGCAGCTCCAGTTGAGCCACTGGCAACATTTATTGATGCTGGTGCCGTTAATGAAAACTGGGCATTGTGGGATTGCTGTGGTGGTTCTACTCCAGAGTTTGTAAATGATGACACGAATGGTCAAGTTGCAGAATTTAAAGTGTTAAACGGAAATTCTGGCACAGTATTAGGCCTTAACTCTCGTACTACTGATGGTGGTACAGGTATTTCTGTAGACGCAACAAGCTTACTGGCAACTGGTGTGTTCCGTTTCGACCTTAAAGTTATGACGGCTCCAGCGGCGGGCAACGAAGCTTGGATGTTAAAAGTTGAATCAGGCGGTGCAACAGGTGCTGTTGAAATCAACTTAAATACGAGCAATGAAGGTGTAAATCCATCTGACGCTTGGCAAACATTTACGTTTAATCTGGTTGATTTATTGGATGCAGGTACGTTAGATCCAAGTGATATCGACGTTATCATGGTATTCCCAGCTTGGGGTACAGGTGCTGATGCAGCATTCCGTATTGATAACATGGAAATCATAGACGGTTCAGC
>Ga0102954_1000313_pt1 | contig 14803 bp, 15 predicted proteins | sample SalPonA_C_H2O_MG_FD_78511 | JGI IMG/M metagenome (GOLD analysis project Ga0102954, IMG submission 78511) | Water microbial communities from South San Francisco under conditions of wetland restoration - Salt Pond MetaG R2A_C_H2O_MG | ecosystem: Environmental > Aquatic > Non-marine Saline and... | reverse complement strand
GGATTGGCATTAGGCATGGGTTATGCTACTACTGTAGAAAATGACAGTAAGATAATACGACCTATATATGATAAACAGAATCAACTACAAGGTTACGATGCAAACAATTTAGCTCAATCATATCCTTTAGAAAAGCACAACGTAAGGCGAAACAAACCTAATAATAATGAATTGTTTACATTTATTTAAAGAGGTATAAATTTACCAACTAGCATAAAACGTGTTCCTCGGGTGTCGGCTACTTCTTCTTCGTATAAGACTTCTGCTCTTTCAGGTAGCTGACTTTTAAATTCTTCTAAAGAATACACACAGTTTGTATGATCTTCGATATAGTCCATATTATTAGACTGAAACACAAAATAACAGTTGTCTGAAAATTTAGGACTTGCAAACATTCTCATAGTTTCGCTATCTGTACTTAGTGCGCCTTTCTGAAACCACTTCCAATCTTTCATCGGTGGCATATGCTCGCATGATGTATTAATAATTAAATTTGTGTCGAAATACACATTTCGATGTTTTTCAAACAAATCTCCGCAAATATAATCGATGTTTTTGTAGTTGTTAAACAGACTATTCTTTGCAATTTGTAAAGGTGTATTGTCTAAATCTATACACACTACTTTTTTAACTTTAGGTGCTAGACTAGGGATAAGAATGCTTCCGTACCAACTACCCCATATAACAACAGTCGAATCTTTATCTAACTCTACTACATTGTTTACAGCATCTAATAATGCTGTTTTAGATGCAAATTGATTATCGCTAAAAGAATCAATAAGATCTTGTGTACAAGATGGATTGTCTTTGATAGTTTTTAGTACATTTCTGAATAAAGTTTCTGTTATCATTTTCTTACCACATAGTTGTTGATTACTAGCATGTCAAGACCACATTTCTTAAATGTAGCAACTGCATCTGCAGGAGTTTCTACAATAGGCTCTTGGCAGTTAAAGCTAGTGTTAAGCAGCATAGGAACGCCTGTGTGCTTGTAAAACGCATTGATTAAGTCGTAGTAGCGATTGTTAAACTCACGCTGTACGGTCTGTATACGTGCTGTGCCGTCTACATGCGTAACACCTGGAATAGCATCTGACTTAACAGGCATAATACGACTCATGTACGGTGATGGCTGATTTGTGTCGAAATATTCTTGATAGTGTTCGTGTAGCACACTTGGAGCAAACGGACGGAAGTCTTCACGCAACTTAATCTTGCTGTTAATAATATCTTTAATATCAGGATTTCGAGGATCTGCAAGAATACTGCGATTACCTAGTGCTCTGTTACCGCTTTCTGATTTACCTTGGTACCAACCAACAATAGCACCATTTGCAATAGCATCTGCAATTTGTACAGTGATTTCGCTAAACGGTAGTTTTTCGTAAGTTAGCCCATTGAATATACTAGTGTCTACTTCGTGCTCTGCACCTGCATACACAGTAGGAACATGCCTATCTCCCGTTGTATTGTACACAACATGCATGTAGGTGCCAATTGCTTGACCTTCGTCTCCTGCTGCTGGAGGGACATGTACGTTTGTATAGTGCTTGGTAAATTCTTCGTTCATGTAACCGTTGTACGCAACACCGCCTGCAATGCACAAGTTTTCGCAAGTCTTAAGAGGATATACGTGTTCTTTTATTAAGTCTATAGTAAACTTTTGCAGTGTAAACGCAATGTCTTCTTTAGGTGTACGTTCGATTAATTTACGGGCATACTTAGGAAGTTTATGATTGGGATTGTCTATATATTCCTTAAACATTTGTTCGGCTTCTTCATTGTATTTTCCAAAGCCTACAAGACCCATGGTCTTACCAGCACCTAAGTAACTAAAGCCAATATCCTGTGATAAACGATTCCAAAGACCGCCTACAGGAATCTTATGAGATAAATCAATCATATCTCCGTCTTTGGTAATAAACATGCAATTAAAGTGCCATCCACGTCCGTCGATAGCAAGTATATCGCTTTCTTCAAAGTCTGAACTTAGAAAAGCATATGCTGCATGACTTTGATGATGATCAATATAGTAATAGCTATTTGTTTCGTAACTATCCCATAAGTTAGTAGGAACAAAAGATAAGAAGTCTAAATCACCAATTGTTTCTTCTAATTTGTCTTGTACAAACTGTTGACCTAAGTTACTAACTGTAAACGCAAATATTTCATCTTTGCTGCGATTTTCAAAACGTGGTTTAAAGTGTTCGTCAAAAAACTCTCTACTAGGCGTAGTATCGTGTGAGTTTTCCGGATTCAAATTGTGTTTCTTGCGTGTATAACGCTCTGCTAGATAATGCAGTTTACCATCGTAAGTGTTATGGTCGTGAATGTTTACTGCTACTGAAAAGATGCTCATATCTCTCCTGACATTTTTAATTTTTCGATGATAATTGTTCTACGAGGTTCTGGACGTTTCGGTATAGGATCCATGCATGACTTGCAATAAGACTCAAACTCAAACAAGTCGTAGTTCATCATCTTGTCAATATTCTGTTTAGTAACTTCAAACTGTCTCGATCCGTTAATTACCTTACGACTACAGTGACGAATCTTTTGTATTTCAAAGTCGATAACAGGCACTAAAGGAAATCTTGCACAAATACGTCTGTCAAGTTCTGGTGCTTGTATGTTTATGTGATCTACATGGAAATCTGGAGAACGTGAATTGTACTCTTTAAGTTCCGTATTCTTGTGATCAAGATAAGACAAGTCGTGTTTTTCTTTATAATCAAAGTATCCTGGAGTTTTGATAATAAGATTATAGTTATTTTTATCGTTTTCTTCAAAGAAATCGTAGTTACCTAACTTTTCAATACGATCTTCGTAAAAGTCTAGCACAAGGTGTTCGATATAAATGATATCTGGATCTTCTAAGATATGCGGGTAAAACTTTCTAATCAAACTGTTAGACAATACTTGTATTACAAGATTAGGATGTTTCTTAATTTCAGCAATAACTTCGTCTAGATTTTTAATAAGACCAGGCTCGCCGCCTAGCAAACAAATTCGTGTTTTGTACGGACTAAGGTACTCTACAGTTTTTCGCAAGAAATCCATATCAACATGCAAGTTGCGCATTTCTAGTGTCCATGCGGTACAATAGTGACAACTTTTGTTACACGACTTTGTCATGTAAAAGTCAACTGTTCTATAGTCTGAACCTTTTAATTCTTCAAGTGATAATGCCATTATTAACTCGCTTCGATATATTTTCTTATTACGTTACTTACATTTTTTTGAGATTCAATACCTGGATGTGCGTTATCTAATGCCTTGTCGATAAAACAATTGATAATATTAGGAAGATCGACACAATTCCATTCTGGCGGCGATAGTGTAAATGATTGTAAAGATTTTCGGACTCCGTGTTGAATACTATTACAACTAATATGGTAGCTTTTAATCCCCTTTTCACTTAAAAACAAATTTACAAGATTCAAATACATGTAACTTTCTATATTAGAATTAGCATCAGTATAAAAACTTTTATAGTACATTGCATTATACTTTCGTCTCTCACGATCGTGTCTAGTATTACTTACATCTTGTACTAATATTCTTTTAGAGTTTTTAGATCCACCATATTGCATTACCTCTTCTTTGTTTTGAAAAAAACAAGTACGAGTAACATAAGTCCACATAATAACAACTATATCTGTTTCCTCAAATTCTGTATTGAGAACATCATTGCATATCTGTTTATTGCTTGTTCCCGGAACGCCTAAATTTATACATTCTAAATTTAAGGCATCTGCTGTTAGTTGAGGCCATGCAAACTTGCTTGGATTCGGACCATACGTAGAGTGATCATTATCCCAGCAGTCAGGTAAAGCTTCTCCGTATGTATTACTGCAACCAAATGCAATTAATCTTTTAGCCATTTATTCTCCAGTTTTATAGTAGTTATCTATGGGATTATTATAATTGTTCTAGATAAGAGATTGTAATTTACTTTTTAAATAATACTACTCAACTTCAAACTGTACTACGTTTTCAAAAGCTGTCTTGTAATCATCGTCTGAACTTGATTGAGATAAGAAATCTCTTCTGTACACTTTTGCTTTGCCTAAGCTCATTAACAGTAGAACAGGGTATTCTACAAATGATACATCTTTCCATTTGTTTACATCGCCCGGGAAGCAAACTGTAAAAGAGTAATCAATATCCTGTTCTAAACAAAGAGCTGCTACATTTTGTGCAAATAGACCAACTTCAATCGCAGTAGAACTTTTAATTTTATTAACCCATTCTACAGATGCTTGTTCCATAAAGTGACCATTAGCAATTTGTCTTTTATAAAACGTACTAATATCTTTGTCAGTGCAAACACGTTGACTAAAAACAATCAAGTAAGGATTTTCTAATACATGCCTGTAGTGAGGATTAATTTTATTACTAACTTGATCAATGTATCCTAATTTCAGACCCTCTTCTTCCATACGTTTATGGTTGCCAACAACTTTGTTATAGACTTTTTGTTTTGTAAGTTTATTGTTAGGACCGAGTACACTTACTTTATAAGGCATGATATTTTGTTTAGATGGAGTTACTTGCCATGCTTTGCGCATAATGTCTTCAATAGTTTCTGCACTAGGAATATCGTCATCCCTATATTCGTATACATGTTTCCGTTTATTTAAAGTATCAAATATCATTTGTTGAGCTCCTCACGGTCTCAATAATACTTAGCACTTCGTCCTGTGTAAGCCAAGCATGTATAGGCAGTGACAATACTGTGTCGCTAGCAGTCTTAGACTGTACACAAGCGTCTCTCCTGCACTTTACATGCTCGTACATGCTATTTGCACTTAGCGGAGTTTCGTAATGTATGCTAGCTTTAAGTGCGTTCTTAACACGTTTGCGAGTATCCTTGTCTTTAAAGCGCACAACATATTTGTGATAATTGTGATTAAGACCATTAGTCATAGTCTGTGTAGCAACAGGCAAATCTTCAAATGCACTATTGTACTGTCGGGCAATATCTTGTCTACGTGCTTGATTTTTTCTAGCACTCTTTAATCGTAGCTCAATAATCTTTGCGTTTAACACATACATACGACTATTGTAGCCTAACATGCCAAAGTCTTTGTCCTTACCGTGCCGCCTGATCATCTTAACACGTTTAGCGATAGTTTCATTGTCTGTAAGAACGACACCGCCGCCATTGATCCCTGCAATAACTTTGTTTGAGTTAAAACTGAATACACTAGTATCGCCTATAGTTCCTGCACGTACTCCATTTAGACTAGCACCTAAACTTTGTGCAGCGTCTTCAATAAACAGTATACCTTTTTCTTCACAGAAACTTTCGATGTCTTTAGTGTCTGTCATGTTGCCAAACAAGTGCGGATATACAATTGCTTTCACTTTGTCGCTATACATGCGCTTGATACTGTCTAGACTCATGTGATAAGTGTCTAAGTTAATATCGCAGAATACAGGAGTAGCGCCTACCATGCTAACACACGCTGAACTACTGATCCAGCTAAAATCAGTTACAAGCACTTCGTCACCTTCGCTAACGCCGTGTGCTAGTAGTGCAAAGTGTAGTGCATCTGTAGCACTCCCTACACTAACGCAATACTTGCGTCCGTGCTGCAATGCAAAGTTGCTTTCAAATTCTTCATTGTTTTCGTAGTTCATTTGACCCATAAACTGGTCAAATAATTCTAAGTATTCTTCTTTGTTCTCTTGGTACTCTCGGTCCCATGCATCGTATGCTATCATTTAAATTTCTCTATTGCTTCGAGTATCGGAGTAACATCTGGCTCTTTGATATCACGCTTCCAGTACACACTGCCACCGTCTACTATTGTTTTGTCTCGCAAGTAAATTACATCTTTTCCGTAGTACTTGCACTCTTGGAAGATCCTAGGAGCAGGGTCAAAAGTTTCTTTTGTGTAGACGTAAGTCTCAAACATGCCCATTAGATTTTCTACAGGTGCAAATACATTATTGTTCTTAATATTAACATAGTTTGCATCATATGTCAAGATCCCGTGATCGGGAAATTGATCTATAACTTTTTCTACTGTTGCATAATACTTTTCGTTTGTACCTAAGAACAGATGCTTAAACTGTATGTTGTTTGTGTGTGGCTTGTAGATACTAAAGTTAATAGTCTTTTCAAAGTGAGTACCTACACCGTTTGGATAAACTTCTGTATCGCACAAGTCTACAATCTGTTTGGGGTTATAAAACTCAACTGCAATCGGATATTCTCGAGGATGATTTTCTGAGTACACACTAATAACGTTTCCTGCAAAAAGACGTAGCAAGGATTCTTGTTGTGCTAGATTGTAATCTTTGAAACTCTGCCACGACAGCGTTATCATGCTTCTGCCCATTACAAGTGTAACATCTGCACGACTAGGCACAAAGTAATCAAACACTACATTCTTAAAGTGTACGTATTTGTTTTCAATTGTTCTAATGTAATCTTCTTGTGTAAAGTGTCGATGACATATGATAACAACTTGTGCAGGAATACCTGCCTTGTTAAGAATATCGCAGTATTCGTAACTGTAATACAGCAGACCATCTACCGGCTTGCTAGTAACAACTATATTAATCATTTTTTAATTTCTGTAATGTTAATAATGCGTTTGCGCATAGTGTTAATTTTAATAGACGATTCCGCAGGTATTGTATGCTCAACACCGTACGGATCAACAGCTTTATCTGTTGTTCTAATATCTACAATTTTTACTTTGCGCATTTTCTTGCCAGTAACAGGGTGTACATCCATGTTAGGATCTGTTGTAAGTTTACTTCCGTTTCCTGCACCGATTGCTAGTTCGTAATCGTCTGTCTCCCAACGAGGTCGTCCTTCCTGGGGATAGCCGATGCCTATACCGTAAGCAATTTTTTTCTGTCCTTTAAGCACCTCTTCTTCGATGCCTAATTTTCTTTCCCAGAACATATTACCGTTTAGGTCTCCGTGACTTTTGTTACAGCCAGTTGACAATCCTAACGCATTTGCTGCTCTCATTACTAACCCCATCGCAATACCGATACTTACATATGCGTTTTCCCAACGAGCCGGATCTTTATTAGATTTTAGTGATCCGTCGGCATGACAGTTTAATTGTGTTTCAGGTTCTTTAGCAACAAACAACATATACATATTAGCATTTGCTTGTGTATTGCGCCATGTTGACGGAGGATTTCTACTGTGAGTTGTGCCCCACGTATATCTTGTACATTCGTGAATTACTTCTCTGTCCGTACTCCAATATACATCATAGTAACCTTCGTGCTGTTTGCTCGGTGCGTTTTCAGCATGCCATAGAAGATAATCGGCCACTTCTGGATGAATAGTTTTGGAGTAGTTCCAGTTACGTTGACACTTTTGCATATTGCGTATAATTTCCATTTCTTGGTCCCAATTATAGAACATATGCTTAATTGATGTTTCTCTGCTAGTATCTCTTTTCTCAAATCCGTTGTTCATATTACTCGCTCTTATATTTTACTTTCCATAAATATTTATGATTACTACAATTTTAAACAGGTTATTAATGGCAGAATCGATTCTATTATCCGCAGCTTCTGACGAAAGCAACTACTACGCTCAAAAGAACTATGGAGTGTATAGAGTCTCCACGGAGTTTAGAAATCAAGGGTTAAGTTGCCAAGTTGTACAATTTTTTAATAAGTTTTCTGATGATGAAATATCAAAAGTAATTGATAAATTTTCTGATAATCTTAAACTTGTAGGATTTAGTACATTATTTTGGGAGCATTATGACCCTCAGTCAAAAAAAGTTCTTATTGATCGTACTAACTTTGCAATATCTTATATCAAAAAACACTATCCGCAAGTTACTATTATCGCAGGCGGACCGAGTAGTAGAATTTTCTTAAACGACGAGTTTACAAATGTTGATGCTATATTTGAAGGATTTTCAGAACACGACTTTATACCTTACATTAGATCTATAAAGTATAATGAGCCGATGATCCTGCCGACTAAATTTGAAAAAGATACGCCGATATACAATAAGATTTCTGGAAACTTTGATTTTAATTACAGCAGCACAGTGTACGACCCTAGTGACTTAATAACAAGTAACGATGTTCCTATACTAGAAGTAGGACGAGGATGTATTTTTAAATGTAAATTTTGTGGATTTGCACTTAACGGCAAGAAAAAATACGATTACATAAAAGACACTACTGTTCTTGAAAACGAACTAATGCGCAACTACACAGACTACGGAATTACAAACTATATTTTAAGTGACGATACGTTTAACGATTCGTTATACAAAGTAGAAGTACTGCACGACTTGTTCACTCACTTGCCGTTTAAGATACAATTTTCTTGTTACCTGAGATTAGACCTCTTACTTAGATTTCCAAAAGAAATTACATTGCTGAAAGAAATGGGATTAATTGGAGCATTTTTTGGCATTGAGAGTTTTAACAAAGATGCTGCTAAACTAATCGGTAAAGGACTAGATCCTGATGTTGCTAAACAAGCTCTCGATGATTTAAAACGCATTCATTGGAAAAATGAAGTTAAAATAGGTGTAGGCTTAATTACAGGTATTCCGTACGAAACGTATGAATCGCTTGAACAAACAAAACAATGGATATTAGATGAAGAAAATTTAGTTGATCAAGTAGTGCCGTTTCCGTTGAGTATTAGCAACCCTAATAACGTTAGGCCTCAGCCATGGGATTCGGAATTTCAAAAAAATGCAGAAACGTATGGATTTAGTTGGCCCGACGGACACAGTTATAATTGGCATAACAGTATAGGCCCTATTAAGTCTAGGCATGAAGCAGTAGAAATCTGGGAAGATTTTAGAAAAGCAGTTGTACAAATGTCCCGTCAGAAACAAGGAGGCTTTAATTTATTAAAAGCATATCCGTTAATTGCAAGTCAGCGCAATGCACCTAGCATACAAACTTTATTAGACATGGATCGTGTTGAGTATACTCGGTATGTAAAGTCTATTGAAGAATCTACAGAAATAGAAACTAGCTACATACAAACTTATAAGTCGCAATTGTTTTCTATTACGCAATAACACAATAAATACTGTACAATGAAAAATTCATATACACACGATAATAACGGCAACGAACTTTATCATGCAATCGACGACAAAGTAAGAAAAGTTAATTATGCCGATTTGTACGAAGAAACTCCTGAAGAATGGACACCTTCGTCAGAAGACATCTCGTGTGAATTACAGTTATTAGGATTAGGGGACTGGGAGCCTTTAAATTTTAATTTTTCAGAAAAAGAATGGGAAGATAATCAAAAGTCGATAGAACACTTTTATACAACTTTTCAACCTAGAGAAGGAATTTTAAACGATAGGCAAAGTGTATTACTTTACGGACTAGAAGGCGATCATCCATCTAGACCAACAGGACTTGATCAGATTCGTCGAGAACTAGGTTATATGCCTCTTGAAGAAGAGTTTAAATATCCCACAGAGGCTCAAAAATTATTAACTTCGTATCACGATGTGTTTGATTATTTTGGAGATATGGGACGATCATTTGTTATTAAACTTAATGCAGGCGGATTCTATCCGTATCATAGAGACTTTCCGTTTATTACACGTAATACTATAAGATTAATTGGCTTTCATGGAAAGTCTAGCCAAGATCAGTTAGAATGGGAAGTAGCAGGACAGAGACAGCCTATAATTCCTAATACATTATATTATGTAAATACTATGAAACGACATCGATTAAGTTCATGGAAACATAATTCAGATATGGTAGTATTGAATGTACCAAAGACCTGGAAAAATGTTCTTAAGATTATGTCAGTATTAAATGGAGGGTAGCAATGCTATTAGTAACAGCAATCATAGCAGGTATAGTCTGGAGTCAAATAATATCTCATTTTGGCGCCAGCATATTATTACACCGTTACTATTGTCACAAACAATTTAAAGTGCCTGTTTGGTTTGAATGGGCAGGCTTGTTCATGTTGAGCGTAGCATATATTAGAACTCCTATTGGATGGATTGCTAGTCATAGAATGCATCATCACCACTCAGATACAGAGAATGATCCGCACAGTGCTAAACACGTAGGTTTTTGGAAAGTACTGTTGACCATTTGGAATATACCTAGCATTCCTCCTCGTTATGCAAAAGATTTATTTGCAAATCCTAGATTAGTTTTCTTCCATAAGCATCACATAAAAATATTAGTAGCACACAACGTTATTAGCTTTGCAATAAGTCCGTATTTCTGGTTAGCATATGCTGCTATTCCTTTTGTATTTGCTAAGGTAGGCTTTGGTTTACTCAATACTATAGGGCATAAAACAGAAGGTGGCGCAAACGTTCCTTGGCTTAATTTGTTTATTGCAGGTGAAGGATATCACAAAGAGCATCATAAAGATTCTAGAAGAATTAGATTGCACAAGTATGATACCGGAGGTTGGATTGCTGAAAGGTTATTTGTGAGATAAATGAAAGTAGAAGAATTAAAATCATCTAAAGGTATAACAGTTGCTGTCAGAGTATTAGACAAGTACGGTACTACTAGTCCTCAAGAATTTATCGAACTTGTAAAAGAGTACGGCATTATTGTTTGGAAAAAACAAGACATTACTTCAAGCGAATATGTAGATTTTCAAAAGCAGATTGGATACCATCAACCAGCTGAAATGTGGTGCAACGATCCAAATCATCCAGAAATTTTTCGTGTTACAAATAAAAAGATCAACAAGTACGGCGACGAAGGTTTGTTCTCCCATGGTGAATTAGATTGGCATTGTAATCTAGGATTTACACCTGACAGTGAAGAAATGATAAGTTTAAGAGCATTAGCTTGTCCGAAAGGTTCTATAACTAGTTGGACAAACAGTATGCCTTACTGGAGAGACCTAAGTGCAGAAACTAGAGAACAATATAAGAACTATTATATACACTTAACAAATGAAATAGACTTAACATACGAGAAGAAGTTATTGCATTACATGCTTCCTGTAGCAGAGCAATCAGACTTTGATAAACAACGTAAATCTAGATCAATTCAAAATGCATTAAACTTTGATCAGGATCCTGCACTGTATCCTGAGCCTAGATTTACAAAAGACAACTATTTAAGATTGCATCCTAATCATCCTCTAGGAATGAAAGGAATATATTTCCCTCATTTAAATATGGCCGACATTGGCACAGTTAACGGCGAGCCCCTTCCTAATCATCAACAAGTATACGAAAGTATAAGAAAAAAATATATCGATGACGACAAATATCACTACAATCACGAATGGGAAATAGGCGATATTATATTTGCTGATCAGTTTACTGGTGTGCATCGTAGAAATAATGTTTGGGAAGAACAAGGAATAGATTCTGACTCTGCCGAAGGTTTAAGGTATCTCGAGCGTACTGCATTCTGGTATAAAACACAATTTAGAAATCACACAGAAAGGTGTCTGTAATGGAAGTGATTAAAAAAGAAGATTTAATACCTAAATTACAAAAGGGTGATAAGGCCTATAATTACGGAGTATTTGATAACCTAGATGAAGCTAGTGCTAAAAAATCTATACAGAAAATTTTAGATTACGAATCTAAATATCCTTATAGTAATATTACTAAAGAAATTCCTCATATTAAATTAGACATACCCGAGTTTGATCATAAACGTGCCAAAGCAGAAGTCGACGAAGCAATCGGTAGTGCGTTTATTCCTATTAATATGGCAACTACTGCTGAAACTATAGAAAACGGTCCTAACTATCATAGGCATTGGGGAGCTAGAGCATTAGTTAATTACACTCCTCACAGTCATTTATGGTTTAACAAGCAAAGCAAAGAATGTGCTACTCGTGATATGCCTAAATATCAACCTCGTGCAGCATCTATTATTGATTCTGTTCCAAGACTTAATTTAGACGATATGGAATATTACAAAACAGATTTATTTGATAAGTTGCCTTACATTACAGAATTTATATTTAACAATATTTGTAATACTACATATAGAGCATTTATTTGGAAAATGGGTCATGATGGCTATTTAAACTGGCATAATCATGCAAGACTGCCTTGGCACTCTGATGTTATTGCAAATGATAAAGCAATTGTTCATATTCCGATAGTTACAGATCCTAAAATTAAAATGCTTGTACGTATGGATGATAAAACTATATACAGCGAACACTATGCTAAAGGCAATGCATATGTGTTTAATAACGTAAAGGATCATGCTGTAGAGAACACAACAAATGTTGATAGACTTCATGTTGCTCTATATGTGCCTTATCATGATGAAAAATTTATTAAATTACTTGATAAAAGCATATGACAGATATCTTACTTTGCGCTATTCCAAAACATGGTGTTAATGTTCCTCCTTTAGCAATAGCTTACTTACAAGGAGTATGCAAAGCGCACGGTTTTAAAACTGATGTAAAAGACTTCAATCTTGAATTATGGGAAGATACTATACATACAGATTGGTGGGAAATATGGAAAGAGTCTAACGAAACTCTTTATAAAGGCGATAGATTTTTTGACTTTTATAACAGTGTGTATAAACAATACATAGATAAATGGGCAAAAGAAATTGCTGAACATCCTGCTACTTTTGTTGGCATTAGTTGTTTTAGTTATAGAAGTCTTCCTACACTAAAGTATTTGTCGCCTCTTATTAGAAAGTATAATCCTGATAAAAAGATTATTGTAGGCGGCAGTCCTGTGTTCACATATCACGACTGGATTATACAAAACAATTTAGCAGATTATGCTGTTTCTAACGAAGGCGAGAATGCATTATTAGAAATTTTATATAACAAATGTAAGCCAGGGCATATACTGCGTCCGCAAATACAAGATTTAAACGCATTGCCTAAACCTGATTATTCTGGATTTGACTTTGATAGATATGTTCCTCGAGATCCGGGAGGTTTGAGAGTACGTGACAAAGACTATGTTAGAGATTCCTACGAAGCAGGAATTATGGGCAGCAGGGGATGTGTAAGACGTTGTACGTTCTGTGATGTAGAATCTTTCTATCCTAAATTTAGATGGCGTAGTGCTGAAAACATATATAAAGAAATGCTACACTTGCTTGATAACGGTATAAATCATATATACTTTTTTGATAGCTTGATTAATGGTAATCAAAAAGAATTAGAAAAGTTGTGCGATTTAATTATTTCAGATGGTTCTAAATTTGATAGTATCAAAGGCTTGGGTATCATTAAGCAAATGCCAGAGCGTGTATATGAAAAAATGCAACGTGCTAACTTTAGACAAATTATGATAGGAATTGAAAGTTTTAGTCCTAAACTACGACAAGACATGAACAAAGGATTTACCGACGAAACTCTAAAAGAAAATTTAGATATGTACGCAAAATATAATATCAATATTGCATTATTGCTTATAGTTGGTTATCCTACGCAAACTGAAGAAGATCATTTAGAAGAATATAGATGGATGCGCGATAACAAACATTATGCTAACAATCCAGTTGTACGTGTTGAAATTGGAGGTACTATGTTAATACTTCCGGGTGCGCCGGTTTTTAAGAACAAAATGTACGACTTGTTTTTAGATAAAAATAAAGATTGGGTAAGTTTTCCCGAAGGTGAATCGAATAGTATGGAAGTACGTATCCGCCGCAGGGAAGATATCGAACGTTGGGCAGCAGAGTTTGGCTTTAGGGTTGGCAGTACCTACGGAGATGGCGGACAAATGATTGGAGATCCTGAAAAGGGAACAAATGCAGATTACAACCGTCCACAAGATGATTTAGTATCGTTGTATCATACAGACACTGATACTGATGAAGATAAAGAGTTTAAAGACTTTTTGGGTTGGGAAAGCGATCCATTAAGACCTACGCATAAACAGGATTAGAATTATGAAACTAAAGCATATCCAATTTGAGATACCTCAATGTGAAAGAATAGGAATATCATTTTCTGCTGGACTTGATTCAACATTATTGCTATCTATGATAATATTAGAATTAAAACGCACATCTAGAGAAAATATACCAATCATTGCATTTACTACATTTAAAGAAACTGGAGAGTCTGAATATACTGAACGAATGATAACATTACTAGAAAAACATTTTAATAAAAAAATAACGCATATAAATTCTATTCCAAACAGAGATGAATACGAAAAAGTTGGAATAGCAGATCCAGAAAATATTCAAAAAATATATAACTTATACAACGGAAATATTAAAATTTATGTAGCTGTTAATAATTCAAATGATTGTCCTATTAAGTTGCCGTTTGAATATTCTATATATGAACATTTTGAATCTCCGTTTTTAAATTTATCTAAAACACAACTTTTAGAATCTTTGTATGAATTGAAATTGGATGAATTTGTACCGTATACACATACTTGTTCTAGACAAAAATATGGCAATTGTAATTCTTGTTATTCTTGCCAAGAACGGAATTGGGCATACGAAACATTAGGAATAGAAAACCCAAAAACTATACCTTTAGAAGATTGACAATTTCCTCGTATGACTTGTCGAATATACTTATTTTAAATAGTATTCTAGGTAAATCGCTATCATTAGGAACACTGTGATATTTTGTAACATCTAGTATTGCTGCACGATATTCAAATTCGTTATATTGTACAGGCGGCGGCCCTTCGAGGTCCTCTCCGGTAACACTAAATTGAACCTTTGCATCATTGCCGTTAAGTACATAGTTAATTGCACATGTTGTTCCAGCATCAGTGTGCCACCATAGTTGTCTATTGGGTTTAAGCCAGTAATATCTTGCACGAGCATCAGCATTTAAAAATTCAGACCATCTTTTAGTTTCTCG
>Ga0102954_1000312_pt1 | contig 14814 bp, 19 predicted proteins | sample SalPonA_C_H2O_MG_FD_78511 | JGI IMG/M metagenome (GOLD analysis project Ga0102954, IMG submission 78511) | Water microbial communities from South San Francisco under conditions of wetland restoration - Salt Pond MetaG R2A_C_H2O_MG | ecosystem: Environmental > Aquatic > Non-marine Saline and... | reverse complement strand
GTTGTTGTTCTGTTTCCACCAATGTTTTCAATTTGGTTTCCACCTATTTCTTGATAAGAGTCAAAAGCAACTTTTTCTTGTTTCATGCCTTGCGTTTCAATGGACATGTCACCACCAACTTCAAGAATGTAGTTACCTTGAACAAGTTCTCGTTTATCACCTGTAACTGTTACATTCCAGTCACCAGTAATGTACAAGTTTCTACCTTCAATGTAAATCTCAGTGCCTAAACCAACCACCTTTAAAGTACGTGAACCATCAGCAATGATTTCTTCATAAGTACCTGACGGATGATAGTTATGTTTTCTAGTATTAGCATCATCCCATTCTTCAACAATACCCATTGTACTTTCACGCACTTGGTTTGAAGGATAAACGGGTTCTTGACCATCCATTATTACGGGTTCGTCAAATGTACCTTCAGTTGTCAAATAACCTTCAAACGCTTGTTTAGCTTCAACAATACTTGATAACACTGGAGCATTAGCAGTAAACAAGCCAGTCAAACGATTACTAGTCCTATTAATGTAAGAAGGATGGTTGAAATACGTTTCTGGTTTTGCTAAGCGGTTGATGTCATTCTCACCATACATTTGTGTTTTTGGATACTGTTTTGCTGGGTCTTGAAACCCGTAACCATCTGCTTGTCTTGCAACTTCTTCGCCTTCTACATTCATAAAGGTTGACTTTAGCTCAGAAGGTAAAGTTCCTAACACAATAGGAAACTGTTTATCTGCATCTGTAAAAGTTAACATTACTAGAGTACCAGGTAATAACCTAGGACTAGTTCCAACACCGCTATTAGCAGCTGATGTTGTTGGTTGTAACACTGACGCCCAAGGCAAGTCTTCTGTTGGAATGTCAGCTAATGAATGCGAGTGTAAACCAAATACCCGTACACGTGCCCTTCCTAATTGTTCAGGGTCATTGATGTCTTCTACAATACCATACTCAAACATTATTCTTTCGAATCCTTTATTAGTGTGAGTGCTATTTTACCATTATCATTACTTAACACTTCACGTTTCGCATAAACCAAATACTTACCAGTCCAATATTCATCTTCTCCATCACCATCACTTCTTGGAGCTGGTTTAGGAATAACAATCTCAACAACATTACCAACATCTACTTGTTCGTTACTATTGATAACTATGTCAATATAATGCGAAGCATCAAACATAGTTTTCTTCAAGTCCGTATTGTCATTGAATGTATTGAGAATGTTAGAACCTTGTGTCAAATCCAAAAATGCTTCGTGTGTTCTATTACTATTCAAATCCAACTCTGGATCAGCATGCAAAGCATTTTTATTAAGTCTTGGACCATTGTCAAAGTCACGCCAATAGTTATTAGTTGTTATGTAAGTATATTTACTGTTTAAATCTGTTGCAACACTTGTTGAAGAAGCTGAATAGTTTTTAACATGCAACGGCAGGTCACTTATGTTTCCATACGTCAACTCTTCAATGTTTCTGGCAGCACCTTTAGTATTTAGGTTGTAAGTTGAAGCATTGTAAATAAATCTTTGTAAATCCTGACCTTCTCTTGACTTTATCAGAAACTCTAATGAAGCAAAGTTATAGTTCATTTTACTATCTTGCCAGAAGAACATGTAAGTGTTATCAACAGATGATAAAGAACGTTTAGCTAACATTCTCATTATGTCAACTGGAGCTTTGTAAGGAATAACAAGTTTTTGTGTGTTATTTGATTCTTCCCACCAAACGGTATTCTCAAAAGAGTATTCTATAAAAATGTCTTTGGCTATGTCTGAAGGTTTGCCTGAAACGCTTTTAGAAATTTTAGTTTTCATTGACTCATAGAAAAACTCGGATACACAAGTTACATTGTAAACTCTACCAGACTCACCGTTGACAATGTTTTCTATTCTTAACACGTAACATTTTAAGTTAACTGGTTTAGATGACCAAGCTATGTTCATTTCAACAGTATCACCAGATTCAATCTGGAACTCTGTGAGAAACCCTATGTCATCATTGATGGATAACGTTATTACAGTTGTGGTGTCAACCAGAGAGCTCTCTATGTTTATCTCGGACACCATAGGAGTAACGTCCATCGTATTCTGCGATGAACTCTTATTAATAAACACGTCTTCTATTTTGACGCGTCCTGGCGAATAAGTAAATTTACTCATTTACTAGTTTGACCAATTCTGAACGCATTCTTTGAGCAATACCTGATCTTGGAACTTTGATAACGCGTTTCTTTTCATTTAAGTCAGCTTCATAGTCGTATATAGAAATAGGAATAAGCTCTGGTAAATCTATTGTTCTACCAAATGCATCTTTATTCGTTGTAGCTGTTGCGGTGTCATACGAATACACGTTTCCATCTACATCTTCGAAATGATGAGGTCTAATAACAACATTAGCACCATTAATTGACTGATAGTTATTTGAAGGTGCACCGGTAAACTCAATAAACTCATTCAAGTCAGTTCCAGTCAAAACAACTGCATTGCCATCCGAGTCTATTTGGTTTTTGTACTTATCTGCTAGATAAGCATAAAGTTCATTTGTTGTTTTTGGCCAGTCTGTGTAAATACTATTGATGTTATTTGCTAGCATGATAACCCAATGCATATTGGCATCACCGTAAACTTTGTAAGCTATAGTTTCTGGAGTTTCACCATCTTCTATTGTGTAATCTTGCAAGTTTCTAGAATCACCGTAAACATCAGTTACAATAGATGGACGTATAGTAAGGTTTTTATACAACCTTGTTACGTTATCCGGGAAATCGTATTCTAAGTATGGAAAATCTTCAAAGTACATAGTTATTTCCCGTATTTGGTTTCAAAGTCGTTCAAATCTTGTTCCCATTGTTTTTCTTGATTGAGTCTATCAGCTACCTTCCAAGCATTCGGATTATTGTTAGTTCCAGCTCTGTATAATGGTTCGATTTCTGTAAATGCTAAAGTCAAGTCAACAGCTAATGGAGCACCATCAGAATACAATGAGTTTCCTCCGCTGTACTGAACATCAACACTTTTTAAAACGCAGTATGTTGTTGGTGCTTGGTGATATTGCATGTTTCCATCTTTGTACATGTAGTCAATATCCCACATTGCTGGAATATCATAAAAATGGAAAATGCCTTTTTGACCTTCAGCCTCAAAATCTTCTACTGAACGTGAAGGCAAACTATAAAATAAAAATGTATCGCAAATGTCTTTTATTTCTTGAGACTCTTTTTCATTTTTAGCAATAAGTTTCCATTGGTAAGTAAACTCACGAGTATCTACACCTTTGAATAACTGGAAAGCAACATTGTTTGAAACTATTCCAGCACCAACACCCGTCACTACTCTTGCGGCGTTTGTTGCAGAGAGACTTTTTATTATACCAGAGACGCCACCAGCGCCTATCTCATTCATTGCATCTTTGATACTTGGATTTCCATTGAGAATATCTCCAAGTATTCCAGCAGCTGCTCTAGAAGGTCCAGCACCACTAACTTCGTCGTACTGCAATCTCAAGTTAGCTGCAATCGCTTCAGGCATGAAAAGGTTTATTGAACCTTTTGTTTTCTTCAAGTCTCTCTTTTTATCGAAGTCTAAAGACAAACCACCTATATTGAGTTTGCCAGAAATAAAGTCGGTTGCTTGTTTTTTAAACTGGCTTGTTGCTTTTTCAATAATGTTGCCTTTTAGTTTATCAAAGGCTTTATTTTTAGTGTTATCTTCTTTCCCTTGTACAATACCAGCACCGGTTGGTGCAGAGTTTTTGAACTCACCAAAATCCATTTCTATTGGCTGGAATCTGACGTACGCAGGCGCTTCGTTTGTTCCCAAGTAATTGGGAAAACGAAGAGATTGAAATGATCTATCTACACTAGCAGCCATATAAATACCTTATTATTCTACTATTTTATTTATTATGGCTCACGAACCTTATAAAGGAAAGTTCACAAACCTCAAAAACCCACAAAAGTACGCTGGTGACATTAGTAAAATCACTTATCGTTCTTTATGGGAACGTAATGCTTTTCGCTGGCTTGATGAAAACCCAGAGGTCAAGTCATGGGCAAGCGAAGAGTTTTCTATTCCGTACACACATCCTATTCAAGGACGAAGAGCCAAATACTTCCCTGACCTTTTCATCGAGTTTACAAACGGCAAAGTTCTTATTGTCGAGATAAAGCCTGATAAACAAACAAGAGAACCAGTTCAAGGTTCTCGTAAAACTCAACGTTATCTAAACGAAGTTGCAACTTATGCTGTCAATGCTGAAAAATGGAAAGTTGCACAAAACTTAGCGCATAAGAATAATATAGAGTTTCAAATTTGGACCGAGCATCATTTAGAAAAACTTGGCATACCTACAACAGCTAACACATCTGATAAGAAAACAAAAGGTGTCAAGAAGCCTAAGATGAGAAACATCCGTAGGCCAACTCGTAAGTCTTAGTTCAAACCTGGTATGCCAGTCAAATAATCCATTCTAACCATTTTATCTTTATTTGGGCTTGTTTTCAACGAACTTGTAACAGCTGTCGCGTTATTAGTTGTAGTTGACGGAGCATAGACTATCGGAGCTTGTCCGTACATTCCTGTACCTGAAATATTATTGGTTTGATACTTGAGTTCTGTATTTGTATCTGACGTATCATTGAATATTTTTGACGTAATTGAAGCAGGATCGCCGTAAAGAAATTGAGACACTTCTTTCATTCCAGCTTCACCAATCATACCGCCCATAGCAGTACCTATGAGAACCGCAGCCGCGCCTTGCGGAGTAACAGCAGCTGGTCCTAAGTACATTGCAGTAAGAGCTCCACCCATGCTAGCACCAGCAATCGCACCACTAAAGCTTGAAGTACCTACAGCAACTCCAGCTTCTGTACTTCCGGTTCTTTTTGTTGTTGCTTCACCTTCTTTGTACGAAGCGTAAGCTTGTACAGGAAGCATTAGCATATTCGTTGCAGTACCAAGTTTAGCTGTTGTACTACCCGTAGCCTCTGTTAATGCACCTTGACCAGCTTTAACCATAGTTTTTACTAAACCAGGTCCTTTAGCTGATTTTGCTTTTGCAAGATCATCGGCATGCGTTCTTAAAGCCGCGTCTCTAGCTCCACCTTTAAGTTCTTTACCAGTTTTATTACTGGTGACTTTTCCATCATCTGAAACAGTAAAGTTTCTTACTGGAGGTGTATACGCAGTTGGCTTAGTGACGTAATCAGTTCTTGCTTTTAAAACAGTATCTTGTCCAATTCTTTTTATGTCATCGCCAAAACCTGGAATACCTTTTGTAAAACCTTTAGTGAGTGCAGTTAAAGTAGAATTGGGTCCTTCTGTTTCCGCGTTTTTGTCAACCTTTATACCTGCATCAATAATGTCGAATGCTTTATCCCACTCATTGTTTGCGATGTGTTTTGCTAGCGTTGCTGTATTTTCTAGAGCCTTTACAATAGTATTTAGAGAATCACCAATTCTATCCGTGTATTCTACTATGTCCTTTGATAAATCTACAGCGTTAACGTCAACACCAAAAATACTTGCAATCTTAGAAAACAATTCAGAAAATCCAGCAATGATGCGTTTTCCTATGGATGGGTTATCGCCAAAAGCTTCAATAGCAGTATTGAAAACACCATCAATGAAAGGAACAGCTGCAGCCATCAATCCAGTCATTAATGCAGTGTTTTTAAGTCCAGACATTACACCAGATGAAGATTTAGATACAGCACCGCTAATGCCTTTTCCTACCTTTTTCAAACCAGTTTTTATAGGTCCTGGTTTAGCGTTAGCTCGTCTTTCAGCCCTATCATTTTCGCGATTCTCTTGGTTTTCGCGAACATTTCTAGTTCTGAGCTCGACTAGTATCTGTTGTAATAACTCTGTGTTAGTTGCCATTTTGCTTTCTTATCCTTTCGTTTTCTTCATCAATCCATTGTTTCAAAAACGTTATGTATATCTCCCTTTCCCAAGGAATCATACTTTCTATTTCTTCAACGGACCAGTTATGATGTTGCTTTAGGTTGAAAATGAGTTTGTAGTATGAAAACAAATCTATATGGGAAAGGCAAATTAGAAAAAACTTGCCAGTCCCTCAAGTCTTATTTCGTTTTTCTCACCGCATGATGAACACTTGTATTCAACATCTTTTACAACCTTTGGTTGGTTGTTGATAAAATCTGAAATCTTTTCAAAGTCTTTATTCGTCAACTCGTTTACAATACGAATAAGGTCTGGTATTTCTTCTTCAGTGACTTCAATTATTTCATCGCCATGATAAACACATTTTACAGAACGAGCGATGAGTTCTATGTAACCGTCTGTGCCATTGTCATCTGCTTTTACCAAGTCTTCTAACTTACTAAACTTAAGTTCTAGTCCAAAGTTTTCATCTATCTTGATAACTTTTTCTCGTTTGTCTTGTACTATTTCAATTGCGCTTACGTCAACTGAAACTTTATTTTCAAAATCACAAGACTTACACCGCATCAACAAATCTGAGTTTTCACCTACCGAAAATGCTCTCAGCTTGAGGAACAAATACTCAAGGTCAAAAGATGCTAAGTCATCTATTTCGTATTTGCCTTCCACACAATTTGAAATAACTTGACGTAATGTCTGTACAATTTGGTCAGGATCACCTGACTGTGAAGCCATAAGAAGAGACTTTTCATCTCCAACTCTAAACGGTTTCATTTTTACTTTAGTTTTGGTTGATGGTATAGTTTCAGAGATCGTTGGAGTACTGATCTTGATTTCGCTAAGCTTACTCATATTTTATTTTACCTTTTCATAATAACGATATGCGAAGTTAATCGCTAACTGAAGCGTTTCAGCCTCATTTCCTAGTTGTAACTCTGATAAACCAACTGGCCAAGCTTCATAAAAACGATAAGTGCTTTGGTGTTTCCAGTTGTTGTCGTATTTAAGTACTTCTATCTCGGCAGTGTACTCATCGTAATAACTACGATTTTTATTGTTCGGATTAAAGATCAAATCCTGCCACTGTTCAAAGAATAATTTTTCTCTTAAGTCTTCAGAACAATAGTATTGAACTGAAATACCTTCGTGTTGGTGTTTAACACCCATTTGTCTTGTTTCACCGTAAACATCGTGAGCAATAGCTTCGATACTTCTTCCAGGTAGTGTACAAGATGTCGCAAATAAGTTCAATGCTTCGAGCTTACCACCCATGTTGGTCAAAGCGTAACCAAGAGTAGGAACTTTGAAGTTGTGTCCAATAGATACGCCACCCAAGTCTAACTCCAAATCTTCAAGCGCAAACGAAACAGCATCGGCTGCATCAAGAAAAGGAATGTTGATGTCTAACTTGTTTCCGCCTTTATTGATAGTGTTATTGAGTACATTACCTGTCGCAGTAAGACCTCTTGGAGGAAAAACTCTAACGACCCATCTATTAGCTCTAGATAGACCTTGTTTGGCCATTTGAGCTGTGAACTCTGTTATATTTCTTGGCATTATTTTCTCACAAATTTCTGATAAGGTAAGTCGATTGCTTTACTCCATTCAGTTCTTGGAATCAAAGCCGCTTTGCTTGCTAAGTTTTTTGTTATGTATCTTTTCAAACACGGCGCTGTCACAGGATTTTTTGCTAATGCCTGCGCAATTCTAGGCAAAGTGAATTTTCTTGTATTCAAACCTTCTATAAGATCCTTACGTACGGCCGGAGGCAAGTAATGTAAGTTTAGACCATACCATCCATTTCTAGTTCTTTCAAGAAATATGATTAAAGGATACATGTCCCAAACTGGCAACTTGTCTTTGTGCTTTGGTAAGTAACGATAAGTAAGCATTGTTCCAGGCGTAAGCCTAGCACCGCGCGTTTCAAGATTGCGCATAGCTTCCTCAAACGATACGCTTGATTTACTTGTGTGTATGTCTCTAAACCAGTCTAGTGAATCATTCATAGAATAAATACGTAAAGTTGTTTTTCTATTTATATGGATAATTTGGGAAAAAAGATGCTATAACATAATCAAACCACAACTCATAAGGAGTACTTAACATGGCCCTACCTAAAAATGTAGATGAAGACGTAATCACGTCCGCAAGACTGGCCTGGAATAAAATCTCAGCTGTTATGGATAAAGAAGAACCATCGTACTACAGCAACAATGAAGATTTCCTTCCCTTCTATAAAGAACTAGTTGTCAACTTGTTCGCTGATCACGACAAGGAGTAAAAATGCCTCTTTATGAGTTCCGCGATAAAAACACTGGCGAAATAACTTCAGTGATAATGAAAATTTCCGAGCTAGATGACTATAAATCTAATAACGAGCATCTCGAACATGTTATAAGTGCCCCTGGAATCATTGGTGGTCAAACTGTCTCTGGCGGTAAACTTCCTGAAACGTTCAAAGACAACTTACGCGAGATGAAGAAAAAACATCCTACATCAACTGGCCTGGATCACTTAATATAATGTCTGAACTTACAAATGAAGAAATAAAATTTTTCCGCCGTAAACTCGAAAAAATCCAAGACAACTTCTCTCATTACGTAGAAGATGAAGGCGACGAATTCGTGCTACCTACACCTCAAGAAATTTATTCTTATCTGGATAAGTTTGTTGTTGGACAAATCAAGCCCAAAAAGGTGTTATCGGTCGCCGCACACAATCACTATAAACGGTTAATGATTTTTAAAGAGTCCGGTTTCACCAAAAAACTCGACAAAACAAACCTTTGCCTTATCGGTCCAACAGGTTCTGGTAAAACCTTCCTTGTAAAAAATCTAGCAAAAATGCTTGGTGTACCTTGTTACATTGCAGATGCAACTTCACTGACAGCTTCTGGTTATGTTGGTAAAGATGTTGACTCATTAATGGAAGGTCTCATTGACGCCTCTGGTAATAACCCTGACGCTGCAGCTACTGGCATCATCTTTATCGATGAGTTTGATAAAATAGCCAAACGCTCTGTTGCTGGTGGTAAAAAAGATGTTGGCGGTGAATCAGTTCAACAAGCGTTGTTAAAACTTGTTGAAGGTTCTGAAGTTACTGTTGAACGTCAAATAGGCGGCATGACAAAAGTCAAAATGACCATTGACACTTCAAACATCATGATCATTGTTGGTGGTGCTTTTGTTGGCATTGAAGACATCGTCAATAAACGCATGAAGTTCAAACCCACAACGAGCATCGGTTTTACTGGTCAGAAAAAAGTTGCTATTAACACCTCTGACTCACTTGAATTCGTAACACCTGATGACCTTGAAGAGTTTGGTTTTATTCCTGAGCTCATTGGACGTATCCCACTTGTTACAACTTTACGGGAACTTTCTGTTCAAGACCTCTATAATATATTAACTGGCATTGAAAACAATCAACTTAGCCAATATCAAGAATTGTTTGGTTACACTAAGTCGACCTTGCATTTCGAAGATGAAGCACTCTACGAAGTGGCTACAATCGCGCATGAACAAAAAACTGGTGCTCGTGGCCTCAAAACTATTATGGAAAATGTGTTGCTAGAACATATGTTCGACTTAAAAGATGCACACATAACTGCGGAAGATGTAAGAAATGTTCAACCACAAAATGGTAACACTCCCCAAGCTGCAACAGCTTAATTTGCCCGAAGGTCGTCGGTATGAAACCGATGACCATCGTCGATTCCCATCAATAACGACTGTTCTTGGCGACACAGCTGATAAAAGTCATTTCTTTGAATGGCGTAAACGCGTTGGCGAAGAAAAAGCTAATGCAATCTCCCGCGCGGCCGCGTCGCGCGGAACATCAATGCACAAACTTTGTGAACGTTATTTGCTAAACGAAGATGTCATGGCTGAAATGCCTCATGATGATGAATTCGCTGACATTACTGAAGGTGACTGGACAGCTGGTCAATTAATGTTCAGACACATTAAACCTGCGCTTGATAGAATGGATAATATTCGTGTACTTGAAGGTCGTCTATTCTCAAAAGCACTTGGAGTAGCTGGTACAGTTGATTGCATCGCAGAAATAGATGGCAAATTATCTGTTATTGATTTTAAAACTTCACGTCGTATGAAATACAAAGATGGAATTGAAGATTATTTTTTACAAGGTTGTTTTTACTTTTCAGCATACTACGAAATGACAGGTGAATTACCAAAGCAAGTTGCTATTCTTATTTCAGTACAAGATGGCACTCTATGTGAATACGTCATCAACGGCCGTGAACTTATTGAATACACTGAAAAACTAAAGAAAAGAATACGTCAATGGCACTATAAAAATAAAGTGCCAGTACCTGAAGGAGCAAAGGCATGTTATTAACCCCACAACAAATTGAAAAAGCAGCACAGGACATAGTAGCCTTCTGGAATAGAAGCGTATTACCTGATGCTGATAAAGCGAAAATACTAGAAATGGTACAGGATTATTATGCAAGCAAAGATGAATACCTTGTCGATCAGTACCTTGCTGGACTCACCCAGCGTACAATCGACAGAAATGCACCCCAAACGGATTTTGAAAACCAAAATGACTAATGAACTTGATAAAGCTCAACAAGACTTTAGCAAAAGAGTCGAACAACTCAAATCTAAATATGGCGAAATGACATACTTAGAATGCATAGTAGAAGTGTGCGAAGAAAAGGGTGTTGAGTTTGATCAAGTAAAAGGTTTATTGTCAAAATCCATTAAAGACAAACTACAGGCAGAAGCCCATTCATTAAATCTATTAAACTTTAAAGTAAATACTTTGATATGACACGCGAAGGCTACCAAGCTTACATGAACTATCTTGCTTTACAAAGGCATTTTAGTTCAGATTATGATTTCTTCAAATATAACGGCAAAACCCGTGGTTCAGCTGAAAGTTATCAAAAGCGAAACGACATGTGGAGCTTTGAAAAACTAGCTAAGATTATTCCTGAAGAAAAACAAGTCGATTTCTTTGTTGCAAACTTTCTCCAAGACCAAAATGCTTGGATTAAAAATATGTCAAAGAAACATCTAGATGCTTATGACGCAACATATAAAAACATCACTAGCATATTTAAAGATGACTTAATGACTATTAAACAAGAAGGTCCATCGAATGTCCTGAGTGTATCTGGTGACATTCCAAGAATATATAAGATGCTACTACAGAATGAAATCAAAATTGAAACCGTGGTTATCTTAGACAAAATCTTTCCATTTGTTGATAAACATGTGGAACAGGTACAGGTACCGTTTGTATTTCCTGATCTTGTAAAAAAGATAAAAAATTACGAACCATTCGCTATAAATAAAATAGGTAATCGTTTTGATCTACTTATTGATGTAGCTCGAAATGTATTACTTAACTAAAACTACGAAACTGCTTAAAACTAAGGAAAACAAATATGTCATTCTCTGATTACTTGAAAAACCGTCAAAACTCACTCGAAACTTTGACACAATCCCTCAAACAAGACGTCCAACAAGAAAACCGTTCTGATGATAACATCTGGAAACCTACTATGGGTAAAGATGGTACTGGTTATGCTGTTGTTCGATTCTTGCCTGGTAAAGATCCATCAAAAGCACCTTGGGTGAAAATGTTTAACCACGGTTTCCAAGGGCCAACTGGCAAATGGTACATCGAAAACTCTTTGACTACTACTGGTCAAAAAGATCCTGTATCAGAATACAACTCTAAACTATGGAACAATGGTACTGAAGCTGGTAAAGAGCAAGCACGCAAACAAAAACGTCGCACTAACTACTATGCTAATATCCTTGTTGTAAAAGACCCTGCAAACCCTTCTAATGAAGGTAAAGTAATGCTCTATCGCTTTGGTCAGAAAATCTTTGATAAGATTATGACTGCATTACAACCAGAGTTTGCTGATGAAGATCCAATCAATCCATTCGACTTGTTTGAAGGTGCGAACTTCCGCATTAAACTGAAAACAGTCGCTGGTTACTGGAACTACGATTCTTCTGACTTTGAAAAGCCATCTGCTTTATCTGAAGATGAATCAAAACTTGAAGCAATCTTTAATGCTCAAACTGATGTTCAATCATTGATTGCTCCTGATCAATTTAAATCTTACGAAGAGTTACAAGACAAATTGTACACTGTTCTTGATTTAACTGGCGGTGAAACTCCTGTTGCTCAAGCTGCTCCTCATCAAGCTGCTCCTGTACCAACAGCCGCTACTTCAAATACTGAAGCTGAGTTTAGCGAAGTGTTTAGCTCTAGCAGCACTTCAACTTCCGCGTCTGCAGACGAAGATGATTTAGAATCTTACTTCAAATCACTCGCTAACGACTAACATTATGAAAGGGGTACTTTGTACCCCGCTCTTTAGGATTATTATTATGAACGAAATCCAATCATTGGTAGAAACTGCCATCTTTCAAAAACAAATCCCAACCATCCACGGCATCAGTGTTTACGTCTACAAGAAAACAGGCAAAAAACAAAACTACGGTGCTATCTCTCGCGTTATTGAACAAGTAGCAACAAGGTACCGTAGATAATGAAAAAGCTTAATAAGAAACAAAAAGGCAAATCTAAACCAAAGATTGTCGAAGGTTCTTATTCTTTTGTCATTGGCAATGGTACATCTCGTCGCGATTTTAACTTGCAAAAGATACAACCATACGGAACCTTAATAGCGTGTAACTGGTTTTTCAGAGATGAGTTTCGTCCTGACATCCTAGTTGCTTCCGATGAACCCATGAGCAAAACCATACAAAAGGTGTATGATCAATACCCTAAGAACAATCACTTCTACACTTGGTTCCCTAAACCAGGTACAGGTAGTAAGAAACCTAACACACCAGAAAAATTCTCAGCTGGCGGTTTAGGTACTCATATTGCCGTTGATATTGTAAAGTCTAAGAAGGTCTTTTTGATCGGAATGGATTTCTTTGGCTTCGGCTCAAAGAACAAAATGGACAATGGCGGTCTGAATAACCTTTATGCTAATAAGAAACATTATGTGAAGGTTGAAGAAGGTGCTGAAGGTTATGCTCCTACCTATCGTAACTGGCAGCGTCGTTTTGAATGGATTATCAAAAGTTATCCAGACACCGACTTCTATCATGTTGATCCATTTGAAGGCAAATCACCAGAACGTCTGAGAGGTTACCAGAACTTCCACCAGATCACTTGGGAAAACCTTAATGAACATATCTTTAACGATGCAGAATTAACCGATATACTTGAGAAGACTCAGGAAGATATTGACTTGATAAAGCAAGAAAACGAAGATAACATTCGTGCTTCTATTGAACGTCAACTTGCAGGTCAAGAAAACCGTTGTTATCCTGATCTCTTGCATCCTAAACAAGTGTATGACGTCCGTAAGAAAGGTCAAGAAGAGTACAAACGCTCGGGTATGGATGGACAGGTAGTTATTAACATTCATGGATTCGATATCATGATTCCACCCCAAATCGTTTCAGAAGGCAATATCGCTCGTTTAGCAACGGATAAAGAGTTCGATTTCTTATTCACTAAAGAATACAATGAGAGATATCGTGGTGACCTCGCCAGTCTTAAAATATGGGACCAAGTATCTCATAAACCAGAGAAGGCCTCTAAGCCCAACCTAGTGCCCCCTCCGCCTCCTCCAGGTATGAGTGGTGTTAGAACACCGCCTCCTCCCCCTCCTACGACAGGGTCAAGACCTAGTGGGTTAAGTAATCTTCCTCAGCCACCGCCGCCAAAGGCCCCACCTGTAGCAGTAAAGGGATCATAGAGATCCCTTTTTTCTTATCTTTGAATTACCTTTGAGATGTCTTTGAACGCCTCTGTATTTTGCATCGTTGTTTGTATCATTATGTTTTGATATGCTACCAAGCTTTCAGCACGAAGTGCTGCTATTTGGATATGCTCAAAAAATATCCGGGAGAATTTTTTTAGGCGATTTGAAATGACTTTGTGTTTGCGTCGGAATATTCTCGGAGGTTATCGGTAGTCTTTACTGTCCATGTAAATTTCTGGTGGTGTTCTATGTCCATGGAAATTTTCGGTAGCATTTCATGTCTGGTAGCGTTTTATGGCAGTGGGATCTTAGACGGCCCTAACAGAAAATAAAATTTTTTGCCGGATTAAAGCTCACTTTCTGGGGAAGTGTCACTCATTTTTTCGCTATTTACTAAGTGCGCGCAACATCACCATTAGCGGGTGATAGGCACAAAAAAGGGAGCCGAAGCTCCCAATGAGGAATGAGATAGGATGGGTTAGGCGAGCTTGGCGAGTATTTCGCGTTTGAGCTCTTCGTTCTTTATTTCTTCTACAATGACCCAATCGCCTCCAACTGATTTGAAGATGGCGTTAAGTGGAGCGTTATCTGCAGCTGCTCGAGCTTGTTCGTCTCTGATATAGTAGTCGAAGCTTGCACATACTTTACCCCAGATAGCGATGGCTTTGTAATCAGATGGCTTATTCATAATTGAGATTCCTTTAGTTTGTTTGTATGAGACTATTATATCAAATCGGTCGAGAATGTAAACTGTTTATTGTTCCATTGTTCTATTCAGTTCTTTGCTTTTGACATCTTCGATTTTCATTATATGATCGCCGAAGATGGTTTTGAGTTGATCAAGGGCTTTTTGATCAAAGGCGATGAGTTCACCCCCACCGCAAATGTATACTCGTTTTTGCATGGCTTATGCCTCCTCTTTGCCTTCGTTAAGGGCTTCGCGAGCTCTTTCGATACGGCCCATAATCATATCTTCATCTGATTCGCTATAGAAGTCTGCTTCTTGTAATGCTAACTCCAGTGTATCGATGAGGATTTTGACATGAGCTTCGAGGGTACCGATGCGGCTCCATGCGTTGGTTGATGCTTCGAAGTAGTAGTCAGCTGGTACTTGATGATTTGAGTTAGACATTTT
>Ga0102954_1000310_pt1 | contig 14891 bp, 11 predicted proteins | sample SalPonA_C_H2O_MG_FD_78511 | JGI IMG/M metagenome (GOLD analysis project Ga0102954, IMG submission 78511) | Water microbial communities from South San Francisco under conditions of wetland restoration - Salt Pond MetaG R2A_C_H2O_MG | ecosystem: Environmental > Aquatic > Non-marine Saline and... | reverse complement strand
GCTGCTGCTAATTTAATAATATCATTTGCAATAGCAAAAAGTTTCTCTTTAACTTTATCTTTTAGTTTGGCAAAACTACCTTTTCCAAGCTTATCAACAACAGCATAAGACGAACCATCAGCTACATATCTATCAATTAAATCAAGGTTTTCAACAGGAAGTAAAAGTTTATCTTCACCTGCATACATTAGAACTACAAAATCTCTTTTTGCACCCATAACTGTAATAGGTTCAATTCCTTTGTATTGACCAATACCGTGTTGTTCATGTACTACAAAATCATTTTCACATAATTCATCAATTACAAGTTTTACTTTTTTCTTTCTTCTTTTTTTAACTTCTTTATTTAAAGATAATATAACTTCATCATTACTAACAAGATTAATAATATAATCTTCAAAAAGATATTTGATTTTTTGATTTGAAAGGTCAAAGTCATTTGATTTTAGTTTTGCTTCACTTGAAGATATTATAGTTACTTTCTTATCAGCATGAAAAGTTAAAAACTCTTTTAAATTAGCAGGACTAACAACTTGATAATCACTACTTTTTTTAATACTTGGTAAAGATAAAAACTTATCCTTTTGAATTCTTTTATCTTCAAAAACATAAACCTCTTCAAGTTCATCTAAAGCTTCTAAAGTAATAAATGAGTTTAATTTGTGGGGTAAATACTCCCCTAATTCATCTAAGTACCAAAATCCTAAAGAGTGAATATCTTTTATAAAAGCATCACTTGAAACAGCATCAACTTTTTCATTTATTGCTTCAAAATCTTCATCACTTAAAGCTAAAAATGCAGGTGTTATAGAAAAACTTTCAATCTCATCTTTAAATGATTTTTGATCTTCAATATCAAATTTCCTAATACTTTCAACCTCATCATCAAAAAGACTTACTCTATATCCAAACTCACTTCCTAAAGGACATATATCAATAATATCTCCCCTAATAGAAACCTCAGCTTCACTTGTAACAATGTCTACAAAATAATATCCCCAATTGTAAAGTTTAGTTTTAAGTTCTTCAATATTAACAGTTCCTGCAAACTCAATATTAAAACTATCAAAACATTTTTCTTTTGGTAATGTATAAGATACTGTTCTAACAGGTGCTATTAAAACTTTATTTTGTTTTTTATTTGCATAGTATGAAGTTAATTCTTTAGTAATATCTTGAAGCTCCGTTGAAAATGACATTAAATCATCCCCAAAGTTTGCTCTAAAATCAGCTAAAACATAAGGAGTCTGACCAAAGAAACTGCAAATATCCTTTGCTATTTGAGCTTGTTTGTCATCATTTACAATTAAAAGTTGGCACTCTTTTAGATTTTTTTCTTCTTTTAAGTTTTTGAAAAATGAGTATATATTTTGCACTATTTTTCTTCTTGATTTTCTTGACTGGCTTGACTATCTTGTGGAATCTCTTCAAAAAATCCAGTTTTCTTATCAAAATAATGAGGTGGATATGGAGTTTCATTTAATAAAAATACTAAATTTGCTTCTTCAAATTCTACATTTTGAAGTGCTTCTTTAAATATTTCTAATATAAAAGCCTTAGTTGTAACAAGTGTAGTAGTAGAAAAAGATGTATAAACATGTTTTTCACCCTCAACTGCTTTAAAACTTTTTCTTTTTAAAAACTTCTCCATTTTTTCTTCATCTTGAAGACCACCTACATCTAATAGTACTAATACATCAATAGCATTTTCAGGTTTTTCTTTCATCTTTTTCCTTAAATTACATTACTAAAGAACTAATAAATCCAATTAGTCCACCAAACACAGCACCCCAGATTACTAACCATCCTAAATGTTCTCTTATTAGATTTTGAACTAATTCTTTTACCATTTTAGGAGTTAATTCATCTAATCTTGCATTTATAATTTCACTTAATTTGTTGTGAATATCATCACTTAAACCATCTGATTTTAAAGCATCATTTAAAACACTTTGAAATGAATCACTTTTTGAAATAGTTACTATTGATTTTTGAAGTTTCTCAATAAATGGCTCTTTTAATCCATCGAGAGCTGAAGGTCCTCCAAACATTCCTAACATTCCACCAAAACTTGATTGCATAACAGATTCTTTTAAAGAATCAAAAGCAGGTGAGAAGTCTGTTTTATTAATAGCATCTTCTAAATCTAATGTTTTTTTAGCACTTGATACTTCCATTTCAAAAAACTTTTGCAAGTGTTCTTTTGTAAAAAACTGTTCAACTAAAAGCTTATGAATTGAAGCTTTAAATTCCTTAAATCTATTTTCAATTACACCACTTCCATATAAAAACGGAACTTTTTCAAAAAGCATATGAATAGCTAAAGTATTTGTAATTGCTCCACTAAAAGCAAATATTCCAATCATAAAAAGTGTGTTGTTATCATTTGAATAACCAAATGCCATAATTAATAAAGCAATAATATTCGTAATATCTGATTTATTCATGAATATCTCCTTTTTTTGAAGATTTTATCATATTGTATATTTATATATTTTAAATTTTAGTATCCACTTGTATCCATTGTGTAATTATTTATTTATAAAATTCCATTTAGATTAAGGAGATCATATATGATTGATATACAAAATGAAATAGAAAAAAAATTCCCATCTACTAAAAATAAAAATGGGATTTTTAAAAAATCATTATTTAAAATAGCTAAAAAACTTATTCATCAAGATGAAATTAATGAATTTTTAAAAGAAAACTCCCATTTAAAGGGAACTGAGTTTGTTGATGCTGTTTTGGATTACTTTGATTTTGATTATACTATTTCAAGTTCAGACTTACAAAATATACCATCAAGTGGAAAAGTGGTTATCATTGCTAACCATCCCTTAGGTGGTCTTGATGCCTTATGTTTATTAAGACTTGTTTCAACTGTTAGAAGTGATGTAAAAATTGTGGCTAATGACTTTTTAAGTGCATTTAAAACTTTAGACTCTTTATTGATACCTATTAATAACTTTAAATCAAAACAATCAAAAGAATCTATAAAAAAAGTATATGAATCACTTGACAATGAAGAAGCGGTTATCATTTTTCCAGCTGGAGAAGTTAGTCGTGCTAGTACAAAGGGTGTAAAAGATCCAATTTGGAATAAAGGTTTTATAAATTTTGCCAAAAACTCAAATGCTCCTATTTTACCCATTTTAGTTGATGCTAAAAACTCTAAAACTTTTTACACTATTTCTATGATAAATAAAACTTTTTCAACTATTCTTTTATCACATGAAATGTTTAATAAAAAATCTAAAAGAATTGGAATTAAGATAGGTAAAATTATTCCAAATGAAAACATTTGTCCTAAAGGTATAGATAAAAAATATCTAGTAAATTTATACAAGAAACATATTTATGCATTAAAAAAAGGTAAAAAATCTTTTTTTGAAACTCAAAGTGCAATTGCCCATCCTGTTAACAGAAAAGATTTAATTAATGAGTTAAAAAAATCAAAACTTATTGGTGAAACTAAAGATGGGAAAAAAATCTATTTATATGATTACACTGAAGACTCAATTGTATTAAAAGAATTAGGAAGATTAAGGGAACTATCTTTTAGAAAAGTTGGTGAAGGAATAAATAAAAAAAGAGATACTGATAAATATGATATATATTATCAACATATTATTCTTTGGGATGAAAAAGATTTAGAAATTGTTGGGTCTTATAGAATTGGTAACAGTGATTTTATTTTCAAGAATATTGGAGTAAATGGTTTTTACTCTAATAGTTTATTTAAGTTTCAAAAAGAATTTACACCTTATTTAAAAAATTCAATTGAATTAGGAAGAAGTTTTGTACAACCAAAATATTGGGGAACTAGAGCCTTAGATTATCTTTGGTATGGAATAGGAGCTTATTTAAAAAAGAATCCTAATATAAAATATATGTTTGGACCTGTATCTTTAAGTGCTAGTTATCCAAAAACAGCAAAAGATTTAATGATTTATTATTATACTAATTACTACAGTTTAAAAATAGATTTAGTTGTATCTAAAACTCCTTATTTATATTCTAATAAGCTAGATGAAATCAAATCTGTATTTAATAATTTTGACAAAAAAGCAGACTTTAAATTTCTAAAATCTACCTTACAAAATATGAATTGTACTGTACCTACTTTATATAAACAATATTGCGATATTGCAGAAGAAGGAGGAGTTCACTTCTGTGACTTTAATATTGATAAAAATTTTAGTGATTGTATTGATGGATTTATTTTAGTTGAAGTTGATAAAATCAAAGAAAATGCAAAAAAAAGATATATAAACTAATTAAATTAACTTTTTTACAATTAGACTAAAATATAATATAATTAAGAAAGTCTAAAAGGCAAAAAATGTTAATGCTAACTTATTTTTTTATTGCAATTGGTGTATCTTTTTTATGTTCAATTCTTGAAGCTGTTTTGCTATCAACTACAACTGCACATATAAAAACAGTTAAAGAAAAAAATCATAAACTAGGTTCATTAATGATGCATCAAAAAGAGAATATTGATTTCTCTATTGCTGCAATTCTAACTTTAAATACTTTTGCCCATACTTTAGGTGCAGCTGGAGTTGGTGCTGAAGCTGTGAAAGTATTTGGTCAAGATTATATGTTTTATATTTCTGCTGTTTTAACTTTATTAATATTAATTTTTTCAGAAATTATTCCTAAAACTTTAGGTGCATATTATTGGAAACCCTTAAGCAAGGTATGCACTATAATCATAAAATATTTAGTACTTATTACTTATCCTTTACTAGTTGTAATGAATAAACTAACTGACCTGATAAAACCAGATGAAAAAAAGCTTACTATTACAAAAGAAGAGATTGCAGCTGCTGCTATGGTTGCTGAAGAAAATGGTATTTTAAAAGAAAAAGAGACAAGTTTTATTGAAAATATTTTAAACTTTGAAAATATTAGAGTAAAAGATATTCATACTCCAAGAAGTGTAATGTTTGCCTTAAGTAAAAAAACATTAATTTCTAGTTTTGAAGATCCATCAATATTAAATTATAATAAATTAAAAGAATACTCAAGAATACCTATTTATGGTGAAAATATAGATGACATTATTGGAATTGTTTATTCAAAAGAGTATTTTTACGAATGTATCTCAAATGAATTAGATGATAAAAGTAAAATTATCAAGTCTATTTATACAATAAATGAAAATATCCCTATTTCAAAACTATTGGATATATTTTTATCAAGAAAAGAACAACTTTTTGTAGTAACAGATAAATATGATCAAACAGTTGGTGTAGTTAGTCTTGAAGATGTAATGGAGACACTTTTAGGTACTGAAATAGTAGACGAGCAAGATAGGTTTGAGAACCTTAGAAAAGTTGCTAAATTAAAATTAAAATATTTTAATAAAACAAAAAATAGTTAAGTAGAACAAAAGTTCTACTTTATCCTATTCTACAATACATAACCTCATCAACAACAGCACGTGCAACTTGATCAGTTTGTACAATTACATGTTCTAAATGAAGACCTTCTAAGAACTCTTTTTCTTTATTTGTATTTACAGTTACAATAGTTTTTGTATTGTGCGTTAATTCATCAATTGCTTCACATATTAAGTGTAATACATCAGGATTATTTACAGCTACAATAACAGCAGACGCATCTTCAATATTTAATGAAGCTAAGATATGTTTTTGAGCAGCATTACCAAATACAATTGGTTCACCCTCATCAAGTCCCCTTTGGAAAAACTTCATATTATGCTCTAATATTACATATTCTTGACCAAATGTCTTTAATTGTCTTACAATTGCTCTACCAAATCTTCCGTAACCTAAAACAACAACATGATTCTTTAAATTTACATCTACATTATGTAATTGACTTGATTCAAGCATTATATCTTCAGGAATTAATTTAGAAGCCGCCCATGATAATCTTTTTAAAATAATTGGTGTTAAAATCATAGAAATTACTATTGTCACAATTAATATTTGTGAATATTGAGGATCTACTAAATCTTTACTTCTTGCTAATTCTAAAATTGCTAGTGAAAATTCACCAATTTGAATTAAAGAAAGTGCTGTTTTAAAAGCAACTCTTTTGTTGTCTTCAATTCTTACTAGCCAATAAATAATTACATATTTTATCCCCATTAATAAAGGTAATAAAAGTAATATAATCCAAATATATTCATAAATAACTGTAAAATTAATTTGCATACCAACAGTTATGAAGAACACCCCTAATAAAATATTTCTAAAAGGAATTAGGTCAGCTTCAACTTGATGTTTGAACTTTGTTTCTGCAATAAGCATACCCGCTACAAATGCACCTAAAGAATATGTAAATCCAAAATAATGTGCCATATAAGATGAACCAATAGCTAAAAGTAAAACCGAAGCTACAAATAACTCATCATTTTTTGTATTAGATACATGAGTTAAAAATGGTTCTAATAGATATTTACCACTAAAATATAAAATAGTAAGTAATAAAGCTGCTGCTATAATAGTCTTACCTATCATATATCCAATAGAATTATCTCCATCCATTGTAAAAAATGAAATCATTAAAAGAATAGGAATAACAGCAATATCTTGCATAATTAATATTCCTAAAACTCTTCTACCGTATGGTTTATTTATCTCTTTTGTTTCATTAAATGTTTTTAAAACAATAGCCGTTGAAGATAATGATAAAGCAGCACCTATAATAATTGATGTCTGAATTCCCATTCCAAGAACAAAATATGAAATACAAAATACGAATAAAGTAGTAACTAAAATCTGTAAACTACCCGTAAAGAAAACTTCTCTTTTCATCTTTTTAAGGTGATCTAGTGAGAATTCAAGTCCTATAGTAAACATTAGGAATACTACCCCAAACTCAGCTATCTCTTTTAAATCATGATTATTTACAGCAGCATGAAGATCGAAAACATATGCGATTATAGTTCCTGTAAGAATATAACCTATAATAGTTGGCAAATGAAATTTTTTTAATATTAAATTTACAATTAAAGCAATTGTAATAGCCGAAACTATAATTCCTAACATTTAATAATCTCCTTTTATTTGTAGTGCATTTGCTTATATCCCTCAAGTCTTTTTTTGTAACTTGAGTTAAGCATTGGGTTTTTATTATCTAAGAAGTCTATTGCTAAACACTCTTGATTTCCTCTACCTATTCTTCCTAAATATTGAACTAATCTTCCATAATAAGAAATAGGAGTGGCAAAAATAATTGTATTTAAATGGGGGAAATCTATTCCTTCTCCAAAATATGACGTTGTAGCTAAAACAAGAGATTTTTCATTTACTAATCTCATATTTTCAACTTGATCTTTTTTATTCATACTTCCATGAATAGCTACAAAATCAATATTTTTTTCCTTTAGCATACTTTCTAAAACATTAATATGTTCTATTCTATCAGTTAAAACTAATATCTTTCTATCAATATTTTCTATTATACTATTTAAAATTAAATTATTTCTTTTTTCATCTACACAAAGTTCATTTATAAGAGTAGAATAGTTAGAACTTTCACTTAAAAACTCTGTTTTTATTATCTGAAGTTTATTATTGTGAGTTCTTTTTTTCTTATATTCATAAGATATTTCACCTAATTGATAAAATAAAATAGGCTCTAAGGCATCTTTTCTTTTTGGAGTTGCACTTAAACCTAATATATATTTACCTGAAAAGTTTTTTATGATTTGTTCAAAGGTAACAGCTGGAATATGATGGCACTCATCTACAATTACAAAAGAGTAGTTTTTTATAATTTCAGGTTGATTTTTTAAACTTTGCATAGTTGCAACATCAATGTCACCATTTAAAGTATTTTTACTTTTTCCAAGCATACCAATATCTTTTTTTGTATATCCAAAATAATCTACAAATCTTTGTATCCATTGAGTCAATAACATATTCTTATTTACTACAATTAAAGTTGAACAAGCTCTAACTTCAAACATTTTTGCACCAATTAAAGTTTTACCAAATCCAGGAGGTGCAACGCATATTGAGAAATCAGTTTTACATATCTCTTTTATAGCTATATCTTGTTCAGGTCTAAGTTTAAATTGAACACTTTTTGTTTCAACTTTCTTTTCAAATCTTTTATCATCTATTTTAAATTCAACTCTATTTTGCTTAAAAAAATCTATGATTGTATTTAAAGTTCCCCTTGGCATCATAAGATATTTATCATCTTCATCAAAGCCATTTATTACCCTTGGAGTATTATACAAAGGCTTTCTTAGTTGCATTAAAAGTTTAATTTGCGGATTTTCAAAACTAGCAAATGACTTTAGTTTTTTTAGAAAACTTTTAGAAAGATTTTTTGTTGGTATATATATAAAGTCATATAATTTAATATCTAATTTGAAACTTGGAAATTTTATATCTTCAAACTCTCTAATTATCTCATGATTTAAATTATCACTATATTTTAAAACTATATCCTTAGAAGTTTTTAAAGCACTATTTAAAACTTGCCATTGGTTTTCATATATCTTATTTGTATTAGCATCTATAAATATTGTTTTGTTTTTATTTCTAAACTTTAACTGTAAAGGCAACTCAATAGGCATTCCTAAACTTTGTTTTGTAGCAAAGGGTTTATTTGGGTATGTTTTTGCACTAATATTTGCTTTATTTAAAATATAGTTAGCAAAATTAAATACATCTTTAGATGAAATCATTTCTTCAAAAAATATCCAAGCATAAATTCCATTTTTAGAATTTATTTCATAATATGCTTTTACACCTAATGAATTTAAAGCTATTTGTAATGCAAATTTATCTTCATCAACTATCTCAAAAACTAAAAATCTACACTCATTGTTTTGATTAATAGGATAAGTTGCAAAATGTTCATTACCCCTTAAATGCTCTTCAATTTTATCATCAGTAAAAGGAATAAAATCCTCTTTTTGAAATGTTTTAGATACAGCAAAAAAATTCTCTTTAGTCTTATCTTGACTAATCCATTTTCTAGCATAAATATCAAACCTACCAACAAATAAATTTTTAAAAATATTGATTTTTTCTTCTTTTGTGAAGTCTATTTTTATAGATTTCTGTCGTTCAACTTCTAGAAGTTTTTGCTCTAATACTAAGATTTTATCTTCTATTAGTTTTTTTTGATTGTATAGTTTTTCTAGTTCTTGTTTAATATTTTCCATGTTTATAAATTGTAATCAAATTCATCTAAAAATTTCTCAACAACCATAAACGATCCAAAGACTAAATACTCATTTTCTTTGATAAATTCTAGTTTATCTAATTCTTTTATTTTTAAATCTTTTACTATCTCTTGAAGTTCAGATTTTAAAGCAATTCTATCATCATCAACTTCTATTAAAAAAATCTCTTTTATTATAGGTTTTAATATATTTAGCACTTCTTTAAAATCTTTGTCTTTGTATGAATTGTAAATTAAAGTTAGTTTTTTATCTTTGAACTCTTCTAGTATAACTTTAGCAGCAAGTGGATTATGACCTACATCAATAGTAATATTTGATGAAACTTTTTGGCATCTACCTTGAAGCTTCATATCTTCAAAAAGTTTTAAATCAATATTGATATTTAATTGCTCTAAACATTTTATTACTAAATGAAGGTTTCTTTGAAGATATTTTGGAATATTAGCAGCAAAAGTATATTTATTAAAGTTTTCAATAATTTCAATCTCTATATCCAAATCTCTTTCTTCTTTGATTTGTTTTTTTACTTCATAAGCTATATCCTTTACTTCATTATGAACTTGATATCCAACTAACATTTTTGTATCAACTGAACGCATTTTAGTTGTTGCAATGGCTTTTATTGTATTTCCTAAAAAAGATTGGTGATCTAAGTCAATTGTAGTGATCAAAGATAAATCATTTTTTACAATATTTGTTGCATCAAACTCTCCACCTAAACCAGCTTCTAAAACTAAATATTCAACATCTTTAGATAAATATAATGCTAATAGCGTCGTATATTCAAAATATGTAAGAATTTTTAATAATTCTTCATCATAAATAGATGTTAGAAACTCATGGGCTTTTTGAAGTTCAAAATCACTTACATCTAATCCGTTTATCCAAATTCTTTCATTAAATTTTTTGATATGAGGGGAACTGTAATGTAAAACTTTTTTATCTATTTTATTTAAATAAGAAGCAAGGTATCTTCCTGTACTACCCTTTCCATTTGTTCCAACAATATGAATTACAAAGGGTATTTTTATATGAGAGGATAAGATATCCCATGATTTTTGCACATATGAAAAGTCTATTTTGTCATAGTACATTGTCTTGTAGTTTAAAAACTCTACAAGACCTAGAGCTTTTAAGTTCATTTTAGTTTTCTTTAAAAGATTGTACAGCTAATTTAGAAATTACATTTCTTAAAGCATCATCAGATGCTGTTTTAATAGATTCATATCTTTTAGTATCACTAATAACTGTACCATCTTCAATTGAGAACGTATCTTCCCCTGAAACAGACAGACTTTTAGTTGTATTATCTTTTACATTTTTATATGACACACCTATTGATACAGTTGTCTGAAACACTTTATTATAACCTAAATCATCATATTGTAAAACAGAAAAACTAGTACTATTTAGTTTTACTTGCATAATTATATCAGCTAATTTAGGATCATCAACTAAATTTGCATCTAGTCTTTGTGTAATAAGATCATTTAGTGCATCTTTAATTAAAACTGAGTTTTTTGGATCTTTTAGATTTACTAAAAGTTTTACATAAACATTACCACTAATCTCTTTTTTTGCATAGTGTGTTGTAGGCTTATATGAACAACCTACTGTAAATACCATTAAAGTAATTACTATTAAAAAATTCTTAAATAGTGATAATGTCATTTTCTTTTATCCTTTGATAACTAAGTTAACTAATTTATTAGGTACAACAATCTCTTTTATGATTTCTTTGCCTTCAAGCCATTTTGTAGAGTTTGCTTTAGCTACTTCTAAAATCTCTTCTTTACTAGCATCGGGACTTACTTCAATTTCAGCTCTTTTTTTACCATTTATTGTAATTGCTAAAACTATAGAATCCATTACAAATACTTCTTCTAAAACTTCAATTTTTTCTTCAAAGTTTTTATTATCAAATAATTCTTTAGAAATTTCCCAACAAGCATGGGGAATAACTGGCTCTAATATTGAACTCAATACATAATAACCCTCAGCCCAAACATCTTTATTACTTTGTGCTTGTAAAGCATTTAATGCTTCCATTGAAGATGCAATTAAAGTATTAAATGCGTAAGTTTTACTAAATACTTCATTTGATTTTTTCAGTGCTTCATAAACTTTTTTTCTAGCTTCTTTTTCTTCTTTAGATAAAGAGTCATGTTTTAAATTCTTAAAGTTCATTGCGCTTGGAATATCTACATTTGAAGTTCTTTCAACAAATTTCTTAATAAATTTATATGAACCTTCAACAGCACTATCATTCCACTCTAACTCTTTAGTTGGAGGTGCAGCAAATAATATAAATAATCTAGCTGTATCAGCTCCATATTTTTCAACTAATAAATCAGGATCTACCACGTTTCCTTTTGATTTACTCATTTTAGCACCATCTTTTAAAACCATACCTTGAGTTAATAGTCTTTTAAATGGCTCACTTGATTCTGTATAACCTAAGTCTCTTAATACTTTAGTGAAGAATCTTGCATATAATAAGTGTAAAATAGCATGTTCAATTCCACCAATATATTGATCTACGTCCATCCAGTATTTACTATCTTCTTTTGAAATACCTTCTGTTTCCCATTTTTTATGGTTAGTTGCATATCTTAAGAAATACCAAGAAGATTGAACAAAAGTATCTAATGTATCAGTCTCTCTAGTTGCAGGCTTTCCACATTTAGGACATGATGTATGTTTCCATGTTGGATGAGTATCAAGTGGATTACCTTCGCCAGTAATTTCCACATCTTCAGGTAATGCAACTGGTAAATTCTCACTTTTTTCAGGAACTAATCCACAATCATCACAGTGAACAAATGGAATAGGAGCTCCCCAATATCTCTGTCTTGAAACACCCCAATCTCTTAGTTTAAAATTAATTTGTTTACTACCATGAGAATTTTGTTGGAAATGATAAATAATAGCTTTTTTTGCTTCTGTATTTTTTAAATTAGAGAAACCTTCTGAATTAACTAAAATACCCTCACCTGTATATGCTTCACTTAATGGCGCATCATTATCTTCACAGTTTGGATCAATAATTACTCTTTTAATTGGTAAATCATATTTTTTTGCAAATTCAAAATCTCTTTGATCATGAGAAGGTACAGCCATAACAGCTCCCCCACCATAAGAACTTAATACAAAATTAGCTACCCAAACAGGAATTTTTTCACCTGTTAAAGGATGCATAACATCAATCTCTAAAGAAATACCCTCTTTATCTTGAGTAGCTCTATCTCTTTCAGAAACTTTTTGCATCTCTAAAATTGCATTAATTTTATTTTCAGGAAGTAATTTATGATCAACTATGTATTTTACAATTGGGTGTTCTGGTGCTAAGGCTGAGTAACTAACTCCATAAACAGTATCAGGTCTTGTTGTAAATACATTGTAGCTTCTAAATGTTTTATTTAATTTGTAATTTGAATCTTTAGATAATTCAAAAGTAAACTCTAAACCTTCACTTCTACCAATCCAGTTTTCTTGCATTGTTAAAACTTGAGATGGCCAATCATTCTTTAATAACTTTAAATCATCAAGTAATTCTTGAGCATATTTTGTGATACCTATATAATATCCAGGCATCTCTTTTTGCTGTACAGGAGTATCACATCTCCAACAACAACCCTCTTCTACTTGTTCATTTGCTAATACAGTATGACAAGGTTCACACCAATTTACAGTTGTAGATTTTCTATAAAGTAAATCATTTTCGTACATTTTGATAATGAACTCTTGTTCCCATTTTGTATATAACTCATCACTTGTAGCAAACTCTTGATTTTTAGAAAAAGATAAACCTAAACCGTTTAACTCTTTTCTCATATAATCAATATTTTCATAAGTCCATTTTTTTGGATGCAATTTATTTTTTATAGCTGCATTTTCAGCAGGCATACCAAAACTATCCCAACCAATAGGATGTAATACATTAAATCCTGACTTTCTGAAGTGTCTTGCAAAAGCATCACCTAAACAATAGTTTCTTACGTGACCCATGTGGATTCTACCACTTGGGTAAGGGAACATACTTAAGATATATTTTTTATCTTTTGAAGTATCTTCACTTGGTTCAAAGGAATTATTTTCATCCCAAAAACTTTGCCATTTCTTTTCAACTTGTTTAGCATCATACTGCATTAAAATTCTTCCTTATCTTGACTTTTTGCACTCTCTATTAAGGCTAATGCTACTGAGAATAAGTTTGCAACAACTGCTCCAATAGCTAATGATATAGCCAATGGAATATCATTCATGAATACCAATACTAAAAAGGCTGGTATTAAGTGTAAGTCAGCTACTAATGAACTTGCTAATAACTCAGCAGCAAGTAAATTTTTAACACCAAGTTTTAATATAGTTGATATTACATTAACACCAGCAGCAATAAATAACGCAATCACGTTTGGTTCATATAAAAAACCTGCTGTAGTAGTTAATGACATCAATGAAAAGAATATATAGGTTACTTTACCCCAATCCATTTTTTTCCTTTATGTGCATTTTAAAAACTGCTTATAATAACTAATTGTTACTAAATAAAGGTTTATATGACTATTGTTGATAAAATTAATTTAGATTTTTATATAAAATATTTATTAATAGTATTTGAGTAGATAAAAAAGAAAATCAAAATTTGATTTTCTTTTAATTTTAAAATTTTAAACAGAACCTTGTTCGTACATAGCTCTTAATTTTTCTTTTTCTTTTTGTTTCTTTAATTTTTCTGCTTCTTTAGCTCTAAAGTCAGCAATAGAGAACTTTAATATAACTAAGAATGTTCCTGCAATGAAGATAGATGAATATGTACCAACAACTACACCAACAAGCATAGTAAAGGCAAATCCATTAATAATCTCTCCACCAAATAAATATAAAGTTACAACAACAAAGAATGTAGTTAATGATGTAAGAGTTGTTCTTGATAATGTTTTAGATACAGATGCATTTACAAGTTTTGTTAAAACGGCTTCTTTTGAAGTTTGAACACCCTCTCTAATTCTATCAAATACAATAATTGTATCATTTAATGAATATCCTAAAATAGTCAAAATAGCAGCCAAAATATCAAGATTAACTTCAATATTAAATAAACTAATAGCACCTAGTGCAATAGTAACATCATGAATTAAAGCTAAAATAGAAGCAATAGCAAATCTCCACTCAAATCTATATGATACATAAGCTAGAATTACTATTAAAGATAAAGCTAATGCTGTTAAACCTTTTTCCCTAAGTTCTCCACCAACTTTAGGACCAACCATATCAACTCTTCTGATTTCAAAGTTACCTGTATCTTTTAAGAATACTCTAATTTCATCACCAATATCATTTGCAATATCAGCTGAACTTCCTTTAATTCTAATAACTATTTCTTCAGGGGCACCAAATTCACTAATTGATGAATTTTCAAACTTCGTACCTTTTAGGGTATTTCTTATTTGATCTATTGGTGCTTTTTGCTCATATTGAACTTGAACTATTGTTCCACCTGCAAAGTCAATACCAAAGTTTAAACCCTTTGTAGCTAGTAAAACTAATGAACCAATAAAAAGAATTAAAGACAATCCTAAAAATGGAAGTCTTTTTCCCATAAAATCATATACTTTATCTATTTTAAAAAATTCCATTATTTAACTCCAAACCATTTTTTAGGGTCTTTATCTTTAATAATTTTTTGCATTAATGCTTCATAAAT
>Ga0102954_1000308_pt1 | contig 14901 bp, 14 predicted proteins | sample SalPonA_C_H2O_MG_FD_78511 | JGI IMG/M metagenome (GOLD analysis project Ga0102954, IMG submission 78511) | Water microbial communities from South San Francisco under conditions of wetland restoration - Salt Pond MetaG R2A_C_H2O_MG | ecosystem: Environmental > Aquatic > Non-marine Saline and... | reverse complement strand
TCGGACACCTAGCTGATCTGGATATGATCTATACCGATGTACGCCCTACCGAGAGCTTCGTTGAACTCATGGATGACAATGGCGTTACCTTAGTGGTTGCCTGATCTCTATCGACAATAAAAATTTTCACTTTTCTTGCGTAGAAATGTTCGGTATTGTTCGATTATATTTCAAATAGCGATAAATCACACAAATGAACCTTATCTCTAACAAATTCGAAAGCTTTGATCTACTAGTCATCGGCGGTGGCGTAAACGGTGTCGGCATCGCAATGGATGCAGCAGGTCGCGGCTTGAAAGTCGCACTTGCAGAGATGGATGACCTCGGCGCTGCAACGTCCTCCAACTCCAGCAAGTTGATACATGGCGGGCTACGCTACCTCGAACATTATGAATTCCGTCTGGTAAAAGAGGCATTGGCTGAGCGCGAGTCTTTGCTGCGCAACTCACCTCACATCATGTGGCCGCTGCGATTTATTCTGCCTCACCGCCCACACCTACGCCCTGCATGGATGATCAGAATCGGGCTCTTCCTGTACGATCATCTAGCCAAGCGAGAAACCTTGAGGGCCTCCGAAGGGCTCAAATTTGATGGTAATTCGGACCTAAAACCGGAAATCACCCAGGGCTTTAAGTACTCAGATGGGTGGGTTGATGATGCGCGTCTGGTCATCTATTGCGCGCTAGAGGCTCAGCGGCATGGCGCCAGTATTATGCCACGCACCAAGGTAGTCTCGGCACAGAGAGTGGATGGCCAGTGGGCCGTTGAACTACAGGATCAACACAGCTGTACAATACGAAAAATTTACGCCAAAGCGTTAGTCAACGCAGCCGGGCCATGGGTGAGCAAACTCTTTGGTGAGGCGATGAAGACTAAAGCGCCAAAAGAGATTCGTATGGTCAAAGGTAGTCACATGGTGGTGCCGAAGATCTACGATCATGAAGATGCCTACATCCTCCAGAATGAGGACGGTCGTATCGTTTTCGTCATACCCTACGAAGATGATTTCTCGTTAATTGGCACCACCGATGTTGATTACCAAGGCGATCCGAAGCTTGCCAAGATTTCCGATGAAGAGGTTAACTACCTTCTAGGCGTAGTCAATGCTCACTTCAAAAAGCAGCTAACACCTGCTGATATGGTCTGGAGTTACTCGGGCGTACGTCCGCTTATGGATGATGAGGGCGGCTCAGCGCAAAAGGCGTCACGCGACTACACCTTTGAAGTCGACGCACCAAGCGGAAAAGCACCGCTCTTATCTGTGTTCGGCGGCAAGATCACAACTTATCGGAAACTGGCTGAGGCCGCGACCAACGCCATCTGCAAGTTTTTCCCTGAAGCGGGCCAGTCTTGGACTAAAACGGCGCGTATGCCGGGTGGAGATTTCGACAGCCACGTAACGCTCGACGCGGAATTACAGCAGGCCTATCCGTGGTTACCTGCGCTAGTGCGTCAACGCTACGTGCGCACCTACGGCACACTGACGCATGAGATCCTCAGAGGTTGTAAAGGGTTGGATGATCTTGGTGAGTGCTTTGGTGGCACCCTTTACGCATGCGAGGTTGACTACCTCATTGAGCAAGAGTGGGCAGTTACGGCGCAAGACATACTCTGGCGCCGAACAAAACAGGGACTACGACTCACGTCTACCGAAACGGCACGCCTAGAGTCTTACCTATCCAAATACTATCAAAGAGCGGTATCGTAAACGGTTTGTTCTAACGCGGTCGCAGACTCCCCCCTGTTAACAAGCGATCGGATTTCGCCTGTTTCATGGTGAGGGAGCGAGCGGTGCAGTGTATGCGAAATGCCCACTAAGGCGGTACGCAGTATTTGTAACATATCACCATGGGACACCAGCAGAATGATCTCGTTCTGATAGGTCCGCTCCATGCGGTTAAGCACGTCAATACCTCGGCTTAATACCGAAGCTGTGCTCTCTACCCTCTCTTCACAAGAGCGGTCCCCAGTTACATCCTGATTCCAGACAGCTTGATAGTGATCATGAGACTGACCGTCCCAGATCCCAAAATAGCGCTCGCGCAAACCGAGCTCAAGCTCTGGGCGCGATACACCAAGGGTATCTGCCGCCAGGTCGGCGGTCTCGCGGGTGCGCAGAAAATCGGAACAGAACACTTTGGTAACACCAAAGCCCCGATAATCCTGCGCTGACGCTTTCGCTTGTTCACGTCCAAGATTGGTCAAACCGTACTGAGAGCAACCAATCGCCGGGTCACTTACAATTACACCCTGGGCATTCGCCTCGCTCTGCCCGTGGCGCATAATAAGGTAGGTATTTTGGAAAACACTCATTTCATCTACTTCCGTATTCTGAATTTTGCAAGAAACTTGCACATGTACTGCAATCAATCAATCCACAAAAACCCGCTTAAAACGGATGCGGTCCACTCCCCTGCGTGAATGGGACAAGTGTGCTTCGAAATCCATTACTATAATCATGAATCATGTAGCCGCCCGGTTTGGTGGTGAAACCGACGGGCGCTTCACGACGAAAATCAACTTCGAACGAACTACAGGTTGCTGGACTAGTTATTGCCACATGGCGACCTAGAGCCCCTATTGACAGCGTGTGCAGGTGACCGCAAATTAGACGTACCTCCTTGCTCGCGCCATCTAGTACCTTTTCCAATTTCTCACCGCCAGACAGCGAAATTGCATCCATGAAATGGACACCGCTTTGGAAAGGCGGATGATGCATCGCGACTATCGCCGGTAGGTCAGTACTACTTAAAGCATCCATCAAAAACTCCAGCGTCTCATCATCGACTACCCCCCCACCGCTGCGGGGGACAATAGTGTCCAGTCCGATTAACAGTAGATCTTCAAATTGATGGACCCAGTTCAATCTTTGGCCGTCGAATGCATGCGAAGTACCGAAAAAGTGCCCACGCATCGTCTCGCGACAGTCATGATTACCGGGTATAACGAACAGCGGTACCTTTAATGAGCCCATTAGCTCGCTAAAGATCTCATAGCTCTCTGCACTTCCATCATCCGATACGTCACCTGTAACCACTATCCCATCCACAGGTCCAATTTTAAGCAGATCGTCCTGGATACGGTCTATCGCCGCACTTAGCAACTGCGAAGTATTCAACCGACCCGAGACCAACTTTGTTAAAGCTACGACGTGGCAATCTGTGATCTGCAATAGACGCGTCATTTAATCCCCGCCCGTAAGAAGGCCTGTACAAATTGGCGTTGGAATATCAAAAAAGCGATAAGAAGTGGAGCGATAGACATCATCGTAGCCGCCGAGATAATTGAGATGTCCACACCATTTTCCGGCGCTCCAAAGATTGATAACCCTACCGTTAAGGGCCGAGTCTGCTCCGAGTTAGTAACAATTAGCGGCCACAAGAAGTTGTTCCAGTGCGTGGAGACAGAGACCAGTGCATACGCAATATAAGTTGGTTTAGCTAGAGGCACGTAGACTTTCAACAGAATACCAAACCAAGAACAGCCCTCGATTCTCGCCGCTTCGTGCAGTTCGATGGGAACGGACTTGAAAGATTGGCGCATCAGAAAGATGCCAAACGCACTTGCCATGTAGGGAACACCCACACCCAGGATGGTATCAAATAAACCAATTGCGGATACAACGGCGTAGTTTTCAACTATCAGGACCTCAGGGAGTATGAAGAGCTGCAGCAGCACCAAAATAAATACAAAATCCTTACCCGGAAATTGTACCTGCGCAAATGCGAATCCAGCCAAAGTCGTAATCACAAACTGACCAATCAAGATGACCGTTACCAGCATAAAGGTATTCATAAAGTATCTTAGCCAGGGGGCGCCCTCCCAAGCCACTCGAAAGTTGTCCAGGGTCCAGGGTGACAAAACGTTGAAATTTACGGCATCGGACGTCGTATGAAAGGCAGCCCAAAAAGCGAATATCAACGGTGCAATCCAGACGATAGCCAACAATAGCGCACCAACATTGTCAGCAATCTGAGTAAAACTTTTCACACGGTTCTCCTAACCCAAAATAGCGCAACTAACTCATTAGAAATCAGAGCTTTCATTGGTAATGGGTTCGCTTGTCTAAGTAGAGGAATTGGATAGCGGCAGCAATACCAAGCACAACAAGAACCAGTACAGTAAGCGCTGCTGCATGCGGAGCATCAAAGAAGGCGAATGCCATCTCCCAAATGTAGTAAAGAATAAGTTTGGAAGCGTCCGACGGGCCGCCCTTGGTCAGAATAAACAAGTGGTCGATTAGCTTCACCGAGTTGATCATGGCATTTACAACTATGAACAACGTTGTTGGCATCAGGAGCGGCAAAACGATGCGGCGCAGATAGGTGAATCGACTTGCTCCTTCGATATCTGCTGCCTCTTTGTAGTCAGTTGGTATTGTCTGAAGAGCGGCCAGATAAAAGATCATGAAAAACCCAGCCTCTTTCCAAATCGTGACGATGATGATCGCCCACAGCGCTGTATCTGGGTTGCCCAACCAGTTAACCGATGATAACCCGAAGAGTGAGCCGATCTGATCAAGCACACCTAAGTCAGGGGTATAGAAAAAGAGCCAAAGATTCGCAGCAGCGATCATGGGTAAGACCGTGGGTGTGAAATAGGCGGTTCTCACAAATCCGCGCGCTGATATTTTTGAATTTGCCCACAGTGCCATCGACAGAGCAAAAAAGATTGAAACAGGTATTGTGATACCCGCATACATCAGATTGTTCTTCACAACGAGCCAGAAAGTTGGGTCATTAAAAAGATCTGTGTAGTTCTCTAGACCAACGAATTCTGCTGGTCTACGTCTTGTCCCCCTTGAAAAGAGACTCGACCAAAATGTGGCAATCGACGGATAGAACGCAAAGAGCGACAAAAGGATCGCAGCTGGGGTCAGAAGCATCCATCCGTAAAGAGACTGCCGGCGACGCTCGTCGCTCTGATGTTTATTCATCTTTTTTACCATTAATTAGTAGGGGCATCCCTTAGAATGCCCCCACTTATGCGGTTTTATTGGTAGGCTCGCAACAGGCGCTTCGCGGCGTCCTGAGCTTCACCGAGAGCTGCCTCAGGAGATTTTGTATCCGTCAATGCAGACTGAATTGAGTTATTCAGCCCCTCCCGAACACGGGCGGTTTCGAATGTAGAGAACTCGGCCACAGCGTGCGTCAACTGATCGCGTGCTACTAGAGCGGGTGGGAACTCAACGGCGTACTGTTTGAGTGCCTCTGTCTCATAGGCAGCAGGCGAAACCCCCACATAGCCGGTTGCAATAGACCAGCGCGCAGCCTGCTCAGGTGAGGTCATGAACTTGATCAGTTTAAGTGCGGCTGCTTTCTCTTCATCCGACGAGTCTTTGAAGAGGTAGAAGTTACCGCCGCCGGTTGGCGACCCGAGGCGTTTGTTGCCCGGCAGCATCGCTACACCGAAGTCAAACGACGCACCTTTCTTAACGGCCGACAGATTGCCTGTTGAGTGCCACATCATCGCGGTTTTACCCTCTAGGAAGGCCTGACGCAGGGTACCCCATTCGACGGTGCCGGTCGGCATGATACCGTGCTCAGTTGATAGTGATTTCCAGAAATTGAGTGACTCTACAACCGCGGGATCGTCGAAGTACGTCGTCAAACCATCATCAGACATTAGCTTTTTGCCATTCTGAATGGCGAGTGCTTGGAACATCCAGTAAGGGTAGCCGGTCGACGGAATCATCAACCCGTAGGTATTCTCATTGGTCAATTTCTTGCCCATGTCGACCAACTCAGTCCAAGTCGTTGGCGCTTTTTCAGGATCGAGACCAGCGGCACGGAACATGTCTTTGTTATAGTACGCAACGATGGTGGAACGCTGGAATGGTACACCCCAGGTCTTACCCTCTATCGTGCCATTTTCCATTAACGCTGGATAAAAACTTGTCAACCAAGCCTTCTCTTCGTCGCTCTGGATAACATCATCAAAGGCGACAACTAGATCCTGCTCAATCAGATCATAGGCATCAATAGAGAACATTACTGCAAGCTGCGCTGGCTCACCCGAACTCAAAGCAGACAATGCGCGCACGCGTGTGTCGTCATAGTTACCCGAGTAGATCGCGTTCACCTTTATATCGGGGTTTGCTACTTGGAAATCGGTAACGATTCCATCAACTACCTGAGTCAATGCACCGCCAACGGCAATCGGGTAATACATGTTAAGTTCGGTTTGCGCATGTGCAGAGAGGGTCAGAGCACCGCAGAGCGCGAGAGGTATTGATTTATTAAATTTCATTTTTCCACCTTATGCTTATTTATTGTCGGATGGGTATAACTCTCACCAGTTCTCACCTGGTTAGTTTTCAATCACACCAGACCTACCTGCTATGCAGACATTCTTACTCCGGTGTTGTCGAAGATGTGTAACGATTGATCATCGAAATCCACACCAATTTTTGCCCCCTCAGATAGCGAGACCAAACCGGGGACTTTCAACGTCAAACCTGTTGCGTTCGGATGCGTCAACGAGACAAAGGTCTCGGCTCCCAGGTATTCGCATTCAGCAACCTGACACACCAGACGACCAGCCGTCTCATCTGCAAGATGCAGGTGCTCAGCCCTTATTCCTACTGTATATGCCGGGTCAATACCATCAAGTGCCTGTCCGCTGATTAGCGCCATCGGGGGAGCACCAACAAACTCAGCCACAAAGGTGTTAGCCGGTTTGCTGTAGAGCTCTTCAGGAGTCCCCGCCTGCTGAATGTGTCCGTCCTTCATCAGCACAACCATGTCGGCCATACTCATCGCTTCAGTCTGATCGTGAGTCACATAGACCACGGTCATTCCAAGGTCGCGCTGCAGTTTCTTGATATCTCTGCGAACTGAATTTCGAAGCTTCGCATCCAAATTTGATAACGGCTCATCCATTAGACAAAGCGGCTGCCCTGCTACAATGGATCTCGCCAAAGCAACCCTCTGGCGCTGCCCACCCGAAAGCTCCCCGGGTTTGCGCTCCTCGTACCCAAGCAGCCCGGTTATTTCTAGCGCTCGTTTTAACTTCTCTTGGCGCTCACCCTTTGGTACTCGGCGCACCTTCATACCGAAAACGACATTCTCAGCAACCGAGAGATGAGGGAACAGAGCGTAAGACTGGAATACCATCGAGAGATTTCGTTCCGAGGGCGGGCTATGTGTCACATCCCTACCGTTTATTATCACCTGCCCCTCATCAGGCAACTCAAGACCTGCTAAAAGCCGCAGCGTGGTCGACTTGCCGCAGCCTGACGGACCCAGCAATGCAACAAATGAGCCCTCAGGGATATCGAGACTGATATTTTCCACTCCAAGCATGCCATTCCAGCGCTTAGCAATACCTTTAATACTTACGAAAGGCTGCGCACTCATTCACTCTCACTCCCAACTAAAAATAGGCGTTCGCCAATCTGATCCTGCAGTGGTCGGTAATCTGCCGTTAGATGCCCGTCACTATAGACTCGGTCCATTTCGAGAATGTTACCGCCAGCTGCTGGCGCTACCCTCCCAAACTTTGTGCTATCCAGCACCAAAATAGAGATCCGACTGTTTCTCTTGATCGTCTCTCGCACCCGTACTTCAGAGACATGAAAATCCAACAGAGCACCCGCTTCATCTACACCCGCAACCCCAAAAATGCCGAAGTCTGCCCTGTAAGATTCAAAGAAAGAGACAACATCCTCTCCCAGCAAATCCCTATCTGGGAGGCGCATCTCCCCGCCCGGGATAATTATTCTGTTTGAGGTTTCGCTACTCAAAACCATTGCAGCGTTGAGGTTATTGGTCATGACCGTTAGCGACTTTTTACCTCTTAATGCCTCCGCAACCCGGGTCGGGGTACTGCCGATAGAGATAAAAATCGAGGAGCCGTCACTAATCTGTTCTGATACCGCATTAGCAATGGCGCATTTAAAGTCTGGATTAGTCGCCATCCGAAGGTCGTAGGGGTCGTTTACTTGCTGCTCCAAACACTCGACTCCGCCATGTAGCCTACGAAGCTTTTGGTTGTTGCAAAGATCATCCAAGTCACGCCGCACTGTCTGGGTAGAAACCCCTAGTGCTTCAGCTAAATCGGAAACTGCAACCAAGCCGCGTTCTCGCACGATCGCCATTATTTGGTCTTTGCGCTTGGTAACTTTCACCATTGCTTAGAATCCCTGTCATCAAAAACAACATTAAAGCGACATACATACAACATAATGTGACAAATTAAATTGAAATCGATTCTTAATCAACTATATTATGATCATTATTGTTGTTATTTTTTGAATAAAAGCTCAAAACAACAAACTTAACGCTTTAAGATGAGACTTAATCCGCTAGTCGAACCCTGTTGGTTCGAGAATAACCCTCTTGAACATTGCGTTACTGAGGTGTAAACCAAATTGAGAACAACCGTAGACTATCAGGACAACTCTATCGCCGTACGTTGCACTGTTCCACGCAACAAAATTTCCGATCTAGAGCTATTCATCTTCTTACCCCCCGAGATGAATCTTGGCGAACGTAACTTTGACGCAGCACAGTTTCTCGATCTCAAGTCGTCGCGTTATCGCTATTCCGTTTCAAAGGTAAAGCTTCCTCTGTTGAAACAGCGCTCTGGCAATTCCGAAAGCAGAACCGATTTTCCAATATTCCTCAAAACGTTCAAAGTTAAGCTCTCGAAGCTCGCACGTGAGGCACTCTCGGTTGATGATATCGAACGGTTTGTAAAGACATCACAGGCTCTCCTCGCGGACCTGAGAGATGTGCCAGTCGACGATAATAATCGCAACGAATTCCGTTCTGCAGACGAGCTCTGCTCCTACTATGCAGAGCAGTTCGCTTATCTGTGTGCAGACAGACTCTCAAACAGCAACGAAAGAGCGTCCCTCGAACCACTGTTTACACTTGCTGAACAGGAGAGAGACTATCGCTCGAAGAGCTACGGCATAAAGAGTAAGGAGGCGCAACACATCAGACGCAAAGAGGACTATTTTTGTAAGTCAATTAACCTCACCAGAGAGGGTAGAAAGCTAACGGTTTTGAGAGAGCAAGTAGCTTTCAGCATCAGCGCGTTTTTATCGATGCTCCTGACTACGCTCGTCGTCTTTTACTTTCAATCAGGTTATGGGACCTTCTCATTTGCTGTCTTCGTTGCACTCTGCGTAAGCTATATATTCAAAGATCGTTTCAAAGAGTTGTTCCGCGTCTTCGTGGCAAAAAAACTGAACAAGGGGCGTTTCAGGGTACGGGCCAAATTGACTGATTTCGATGGAAGAGTCGTCGGAAAATGTTTCGATTTAGCCGAATTTGTTACTCCTGACGACCACATTCAAAACGTCAGAGGCAAGGGTAAATTTAGGAGAGTTGATGCAGACGAGTCAGTGCTACTCTACAAGAAACGGTATCATATCGAGCGGGAGATCAAACCGGGCTTCTCGGAGATCCGTGACACTCTGGACATTAACCTAAGCCCGTTGCTCGCGTTACTCCCTGATATATCTTTGAGCCAACTCAGCCTCAACAAAGGATCGCTGGCGAAAAAAAACTACGCCATGCTGTACGATATAAACCTTATCATTCGTACCAATAACACCTCTGTAGAGCGGTATCGCCTGAAGGTATCTCACCGAAAAATTAAGCGGCTCGACCTAGTCAAGACCTAATAATTTATTGGCTTAGATCCAAAAGGCAGTATTTAGGATTTTACCACCGGTAACCAAGCTCGGTCAGACGACGCTGAACTCGCCCCGGATAGTCAGTGACGATTGCATCGACACCTGCCTCTACCGCTCTGTCGATCTCTGCAATCTCGTTAACTGTCCATACAACAACAACCAAGCCCAATTCATGTGCCCGAACGACTAAGGAGTGCGTTAAATCATCCGCGTATGGGCACCAAAATGCCCCACCCGCTCGCGCAACAAGATCAGGAATTTCCGTTTCACGACCGTTGAAGTTCGGACAAATTGACTGTGACGACTCCTCTCCTCCTGTCTCAACATTTTTTGGCAGATGAGTTAGAAATGACGCCGGTATATCAGGTGCTTGCTCTCTACACTCTTGCAACAGATTCCAATCGAAGCTGTGTAATACCGTTCGCTGCGTCAAACCAGCCTGACGAACCAATTGAACAACCACACGCACAAATTTTTGACGATAGTTTTGATCGAGCGCGAAGTCTGGATCGGACTTCAGTTCAAGCATTAAATAGGCGTTGTTGTGCGCAGGCTGATTAACGAAATCGAGCAGATCAACAAGTCGAGGCACGCGGATACCATCGAGTTGAGCTTGGTCGGGAAAGCGTTTGGCGTACAGGGTGTTCACATCCAAACGACCTATATCGTATCCACCAAGCTGCGACCACTGCAGATCTGCAACCTTTGGTTCGGCCGTAATGAATTGCCCATCTTCGTCCCTGAAAGTTGCAGCATGCAGTCGATGATTGTGGGTAATGACTGGAATCTCATCTGCCGTGAGCACGACATCGAACTCCAGCAAAGGTGCACCGCTCTTGATCGCGAACTCAAACCCTATCATCGAGTTTTCCGGCAAAATGCCGCGCGCACCACGATGGCCAACAACTCGGACTAAGCGATCGCCACCTCGAAATGCCGATATCGCAGGATGCTCACTCATACACTGATCCTAACCCCAGTTTGAGAGTCAAAAAAATGTAAGTGTTGAGATGCGACACTGAAGCTCATCTGCTGTGCACCCTCGCTAAGTGTATGCACACCGTTTACGCTTGCGGTGATCGATGCGCCACTGTCATCCAGCCGGCCATGCAGCAATGTATTAGCACCCAATGGCTCCGACATACTTATTGAAGTTTGAATCACACCATCTGCGTCCAACTCCAGGTGCTCAGGCCGAATACCCAGTTTGATAGCGCCAGCCGCAAGAGAGGTCTGACCAATGACCGTGCTGCCTAATTTGATCTCACCGCCCTCCACCTTAGCATCGAAGATATTCATCGCCGGACTGCCGATGAATTGCGCTGCAAACAGGGTGCGCGGTGTTTCGTATACCTCAAGTGGTGTCCCAATCTGGTCGGCGACTCCGCCATTCATCACAATCATGCGATCCGCCATCGTCATCGCCTCGACCTGATCATGCGTAACGTATAGCGCAGTAATACCTAACTTCTTCTGCAACTCACGAATCTCTAATCGCATCTGCACGCGCAGCTTAGCGTCAAGGTTTGAGAGCGGTTCATCGAAGAGAAACACGGCCGGTTCACGCACGATAGCGCGCCCCATTGCAACTCGCTGACGCTGACCACCCGACAGCTCTCGTGGCTTACGATCGAGCAACGGCTCGAGCTGTAGAAGCTTGGCTGCCTCGCGAACCTTACGGTCTATCTCTGCCTTAGGTAGGCCAGCTATCTTGAGGCCATAACCCATGTTCTGATGCACAGACATGTGTGGATAGAGTGCATAGTTTTGAAACACCATCGCAATATTTCTATCCATTGGCTCAAGGTCATTGGCTCTGACTTGGCCAATATGGATATCACCGTCGCTGACTGTTTCAAGTCCAGCGACCATGCGTAAAAGCGTTGATTTACCGCAGCCTGAAGGGCCAACGATAACGATAAATTCGCCATCATCTATATCGACGCTAACCCCATGAATAACCGCCGTGGATCCAAAATTTTTCTTAATATTCTTGAGAGAGACCTGTGCCATGTTATTTCTCGCTATCAACCAATCCACGAACAAAGAGACGCTGCATCGATACAACAACAAACACCGGCGGTATCATCGCCAAGATTGAGGTCGCCATAATAACTGGCCACTCTGCCACATCATCTCCCGACGGGAACATCTGTTTAATACCCATAACTATCGTATTCATTTGCGGATCTGTCGTGATCAACAGCGGCCACAGATACTGGTTCCAGCCGTAAATGAATAGAATGACAAAGAGCGCTGCAATATTGGTCCGACTCATGGGAATGACAATATCGATAAAGAATCTCATCGGCCGAGCGCCATCAACCCGAGCTGCCTCCGCTAGCTCGTCTGGAATTGTCATGAAAAACTGACGAAAGAGAAATGTGGCCGTAGCTGACGCGATCAGCGGCAAAATCAGACCTGAATAGCTGTTGAGCATGCCAAAGCCAGCGACCACTTCAAAAGTCGGAACAATACGCACCTCTACCGGCAACATCAGCGTGATAAAAATCATCCAGAAGAATGTTGTGCGTCCGGGAAAACGAAAGTAGACAATCGCAAAAGCGGAAAGTAGCGAGATAATAATCTTGCCCACAGCAATCCCGATTGCCATCACTAAACTGTTAAAAAGCATGGTGGCGACGGGGACATTCACGCCAGATAACAGCGCTGCACTATAGTTCTCCAAAAAGTGATCGCCCGGCAACAGCGGCATCGGGGGCGATACAATCTCAGGCTGAGTGATAGTCGATGCCACAAAGGCTAACCATATAGGGAAGAAGACCACCAGCACACCAGCAACCATCAAGAGATGAGTTAACCATACGCCTGCCCCTCCTTTTTCAACCATGCCACTTTTTTGCGCCATCAGTAGTGCACCCGCTTTTCGACATACTTAAATTGAATGACCGTTAACAAGCCGACCACCAACAGCAAGATGACTGATTGAGCCGACGAAGAGCCAAGGTCCTGGCCAACAAATCCATCAGCGAACACCTTGTAGACCAAAATTGTGGTCGCTTGCTGCGGTCCACCCGCGGTAATTGTGTGGATTACCCCAAAGGTCTCGAAGAAGGCGTAAACCACATTCACCACCAATAGAAAGAAGGCGGTAGGGGTAATCAATGGCAAGACGATGCCGAAGAAGCGACGCCAAAAATGTGCCCCATCGATAGCCGCCGCTTCAATCACCGAGCGCGGCACAGACTGAAGGGCTGCGAAGAAGAAGAGGAAGTTGTAACTGATTCGACCCCAAGCCGATGCGACTACAACGAGCCCCATCGCCTCGTTATCGTTTAATACATGATTCCAGTCGTAGCCAAGCTGTCCCAAATACCAAGAAACCACTCCAACGCGAGTGTTGAACATGAACATCCAGAGCACACCAGCAACTGCAGGCGCTACCGCATAGGGCCAGATCAATAAGGTTCGATAGATACCCGAGCCCTTTATCAAGCGGTCTGCTATCACCGCTAGAAAGAGAGCAGGTACCATGGAACATAGGGTGACCAATAAAGAGAATACCGCCGTTGTCACAAACGAGGCGCGGTAGTAAGGGTCACCCAGTAAAAATTCGAAATTTCCCAAGCCGACAAACTGCGCCGACAAGCCGAATGGATCGGGGATAAACAGCGACTGCCAGACAGCCTGACCCGCTGGGTAGAAGAAAAATACGGCTGAGATCAGCACCTGAGGTGCGATCAGAAGTAACGGGAGCAGCCAGCCCTTGAAGGTGACGCGCTTTTCCATAGATCCTCCGGTAGAACTGCGGACCCAGCGGGCCCGCAGACTGCTTTGAATTAGCCGTTAGCCTGTTCAAAACGACGCAGCAGAGCGTCACCTCGAGATTTGGCGCTATCCATAGCTTCCTGTGGTGACTTATCACCTGCCCAGATAGCCTCAAGCTCCTCGTCAATAATGCCACGGATCTGATCAAACGAACCAAGGCGCAGACCTTTGGAGTTTGCTGTAGGCTGCTTAGCTGTCATCTGTTTGACAGCGACATCTGTGCCTGGGTTTTGATCATAGAATCCTGCTGCACGAGTAGCTTCTCCCGCTTCAGCAGTAATTGGTAGGTAACCGGTATTCTGATGCCAAGCAGCCTGCACATCAGAAGATGAGAGGAAGCTGAGGAACTCACCCACACCCTTGTACTCGTCAGCCTCATGACCGGACATTACCCACAGAGACGCGCCGCCGATGATGGTGTTCTGTGGCTCCTCAGTCACAGCTTTCCAGTACGGCAATGGACGTACTTCGAAGTCGAATTCAGCTTCGGCTTTGATGCCGGCGTATCCCGCAGAACTCTCGGTGAAGAGCGCGCACTCGCCGGAGCGGAAGTTTGCACCGCCTTCGTTACGACGACCGGTGTAGATAAATTTACCCTCTTTAGCCCAGTCTTGCATTGCAGTTAGGTGTGCAATCTGTGCAGGGCCATTGAGCATGAGTTCAGTGTCCAGACCTGCAAATCCGTTCTCTTTGCTAGCAAACGGCACGTTGTGGTAGGCCGAGAAATTTTCGAGATGGATCCAGCTCTGCCAAGCCGTCACCAGAGGACAATCTTCACCACCTGCTTTCAAGGCATCCAGCGCTGCCCCTACATTCTCCCAGGTAGACAGGTCCATATCAGGATCTAGACCTGCCGCTTTAAAAGCATCGCGGTTTACCCACAAGACCGGTGTTGAGGAGTTAAAGGGTAGTGAAAGCATGTCGCCATCAGTCGTCGTGTAGTACCCCTTCACTGCGCCGATATATGCGTTCTGATCGAAGCTCGCGCCACTCTCTGCCATCACCTCATACACTGGGCGCACCGCACCTTTTGCTGCCATCATAGTCGCGGTACCGACTTCAAATACCATCAATATGTGTGGCTGTTCCTGGGCACGGAATGCGGCGATACCCGCATTGAGTGTTTCAGAATAGTTGCCTTTGTGGCTCTGAACGACTTTGTAATCGTTCTGACTCGCATTGAATTGATCGACCTGTTGCGCTACTAGCTCGCCCAATCGACCAGTGAAAGCATGCCAAAAATTAACTTCAGTTTGAGCACTAGCCGTGAGTGGTGAAGCTAGCGTCGACGCTGCGATTACGCTCGCGAGATATTTTTTCATTGTTATTCTCCGTAACACCGTTTTGATAATTTTGATGCACTCCGGGGGTACAGACACCGCTGTTGCCCGTGGGTCGACATTAAATCCTCTTAACGCATAATTCAAGATATTATTTTTACAGGTTTTCATAATACTATGTTATAC
>Ga0102954_1000297_pt1 | contig 15109 bp, 27 predicted proteins | sample SalPonA_C_H2O_MG_FD_78511 | JGI IMG/M metagenome (GOLD analysis project Ga0102954, IMG submission 78511) | Water microbial communities from South San Francisco under conditions of wetland restoration - Salt Pond MetaG R2A_C_H2O_MG | ecosystem: Environmental > Aquatic > Non-marine Saline and... | reverse complement strand
GGCTGCAAATGCCGAGCATCAGCGCGTGATTCGACAGATTCTCGATAAGGACTACATCGGGGCTAAGTTTGGCTTCGGTTACGACCTTTTAGAGATTTCACCTAAACCCGGGCATGAGTTTGATGAGGAAGCGATCTCATCAAGCGTACTGCACGAAGTAGGGGTGCTTTGTAACACCGCTGCAGACAGCCTATGCGATCGTAAGAACGACATGGCGCCTGCATCGTTGATCTCAAAGCTTGAGCCGATGATGACGAAGTTGAACGCTATGCGTTTTAACAACGGTCGTCTGACGCGCCTGCTGGATCAGTTCGAAGAGCTTGAGAAGGCTATCCCTGTGGATGGCCTGATTAAGAAAGACGATCCCATGATTGGGCACGTCGTTTCGTTCTTATCAATGTGCGGTTCTGAACGCCGACTGGAATCGATCCTCAGTGGAGAGACTTCAGTTAAAACGATGCTCCAAGGTGCTCACGGCAAGTTAATTGCCGAGGTTGCCGAGGAGGATCACATTGTAATTACGTCACGCGCACGCGGTCGTAGTAGCTTCTAAGAGGAGATCCTTTATGGATAACGTACTAAGAGGCTCGCTACCGATCGTAGCGGGCGCCTATGGTGACAGTTTTGGGGTTCGGGTTGTGTGTCACGGCTCAACTGCATGTACTGACGGCAGCACAATCTACATTCCGTTTCTGGATACAGTCACGGGTGAGACGCTGTACGTGCTGGTTTATGGATATCTCATCCATGAGTCAGCTCACATTCGCTTCACCGATTTTGGGGTATTTCGCTCCATTACCGATGACGTGACACGCGGATTGACCAACATCCTTGAAGACCCCCGCATTGAAATGGCGATGGTTGGAGAGTTTCCCGGCACCGAACGTAAGCTCAGAGCACTCTGGTCTTACGTTGCTGAGAAGCACGAAACACCTCCCGCTGAACTCAGTGAGGCAGGTCGTCTACTGAACTTTGTCCTAGCTTCGGTTAGGCAGCGTCAGTGGAATTTGGCTGAGTCAAAACCGATGTATGACGATTGTGTACGCATGGCGGAAGAAGTATTTCCAGAGGGCTTTTTTGTTCGTTTCGACGGACTTCTAAACCTCTACTTCGACAACATGCAAAACACACTCGATGCCGTGCGACTTGCGGAAGCAATTCTCAAGGTACTGCAAGAAGAGATCGAAAACGAGCAGCCTGAGCAACCACCGCAAGGTGAGGGCGAAGATGCAAGTGACGATGACGATGGCAATGGTGCCTCTGGCGGTGGCAATGGTTCTCCTGAATCCGACTCGGATGAAGGTGAAACTGGCGATACCTCTGGCGGCGCTGGGAATTCTGACTCTGAAGCAGATGCAGACGGTGATGGCGGATCGGGCGATTCAGCTGACCAGGAAGAGGGCGATTCAACTTCTCAATCCAATGCGGATAGTGAAGATGAGGAGTCTGATTCTGAGCAGCAGCCTGACACTAATGGCAAGGATGGTGAGCAATCATCAGACGAAGCACCAAGTAGCAATCCTGGTGGCAACGGCGCTAGCGCCCATGAACGAATCGAGCAACTTCTGTCAGCGACAGATCTGCCCGAGGATGTCATGGAGAAAGTGGCCGACGCATTATCGTCAGAGGCTAGAGATGAGCAGACGGGAGATGAGCCTTATATGGTTTCAGATCTATCTGCTGGTGAGCAAATCAGTGGTAGCGATTGGGGTATGGATAGCGAGGAGTCTCTGAATAAGGGACTGATGGCATCCACACAACTGAGAGCACAAATCACTGCATTGCTGCAGGCACAAACGAAGGCTGTCCGCTCATTGCGAGAGGAGGGTCGGCGTATTGAGCCTCGTCGTTTAGCCCGAGGCATGGCAGGAGATAAGAACATCTTCCGCCATAAGGAGAAAGGTAAGCGGATTGATACCTCGGTTCATATCCTGCTCGATGCGAGTGGGTCTATGTCTGGGGAGCAGCCGATTGCCAATGCTGCGACAGTGAGTTTGGCGTTAGCGATAGCCTCGATTCCGCAAGCGGATGTCGCGGTTAGCGTGTTTGGGTTTAGGGATGCGGTCAATCCGATTATTCGGAGAGGCCAGTCTGTACGCTCAAATCTGAAGCGGTTCGCAGTGCGAGCTCACGGAGGAACGCCAATGGGACAAGCCATGATGTATGGGCTTCGGGAGCTTGCTCTTGAGTCTCGGCGAGAACGTAAAGTGATTATTGTCATTACTGATGGTGCCCCCAGCGATGGTGGTGTTGTTCAGTACGTCAACTCACTGTGCGATCGAGCTGGCATTGAGGTGTATGCCATCGGTATACGGTCTCATTCTGTCGATAGGTATTTTAAGAATGCGGAAGTCATTAACCGAGTGGAGGACCTGAACGGTTCGCTATTCGCTCTGGCCAAGCAATTTTTGAAAGCCTCGTAACACGTTGTTTTACACACACCCAAGTAGGGAGATTACTCACTCCCTGCTGGGGGTGGGTCTATCTCCAAGGAGAAAGACCATGCAAAACGATATGTTTGCTTTGTTTGAAGCCGCTGAACGCGGTGATGCTCAGGCTGAAGAGATGTTGTCTCTTGAGCTGATTGACGAAAATGAGTTGGCTGCCGAATCGGTATTCAGCGAGATACCCAAGCTTAGCGAAGGTGACAAGCTGGTATTGCCGGCCGACATTTCTGAACAGGAGTGGCGGGGTATTGCGGATGAGCTGCTATGCAGTTCAATTCGTGAAGCTTTTGGTAAATCGCGCGGTGGTGCAGAGTACAAGGTACAGTCCAAAGCCAGTCAAATGGCCTGGAAGTGGATCTTGGCCGATGACCCGCTAAACGATGAAGTCTATCCATTCTCGTTTTCCAACTGCTGTAAAGCAGCTGGGGTCGATCCAGAGGAGTTGCGCGAGCAGCTTCAATTTAAGCGAGTCCACGACGGTCTTGCTTAGCCGAAAGAGACGGTGCCCTTCGGGGCATCGTAGCTTTTTTGAGAATATGCCCGAAAGCTGTACTAAACTGGGTATATCCTCAAACAAGTTTCTTGCGTTGTTACCTTATAGGAACAATGTATTGAAAAGCGGGACTCGACGCTGAAACCTGCGCCTTTATTGCGTCACTGATCTTATCTCGATCCTTCTCGGATCCCTGAACTGAGTTTTTAACTCGAATTCGCGCTGTTTTCAGTCCGCACCTTAATTTTGTCCGACTCAAACTGATTGGACCCGCACACTCACACACCCCAAAAAGGAGACTCACTATGAGCGACTTCGCCGCAAAACTGCGTCCTATGCTTCGTGCATATTTCGTGGGAGTTGTACTGCAGAACACCGCTAAAGCTTTGCTTTTAGTTGGTGCGTTCTTCTTGCTCTATTCACTCTTCGGAGCTGATCGAGCAAGTTTTGTAGTCTACGGGCTGCTAACTGCTACTGCCTGTTTGGGTGGTAGTTTTGCGCTCTACTGGTATATGCCAGAGGAGAAATTGGAGGCGAAAGCTTCTGATAAGCCTGTTGTGGCAGTGTCTGTTATCCGTGATACGGATGGCAAGACATACACGGTCAAGAAGCGTAAAGCTTCTTGATCTCTAAGCAGTGGTTCGCCACTGCTTTACACTTTCACACACACCGATCCACAACGGATCAAACCCGGTAGGGCAAATAACTTTGCCCTCGGGGTAGTTATTTTGCCCTCCATAGGAGAAGCACAATGACTACTTACACCACAACTCAAAACAACACTGTTGTTCGCGTTGACCGCTCAATTGAAAACAACCTTGTTATCACTCGCAAATTCCAATTTGCGTTTGGTACCTGGGTGATGTTCATGAAGAGCACCGAACCTTTCCACCTCTAAGCAAGATCGAGGATTAACACCCAACGTCTTAAGGAGGCTGATATGGGTATTCAAAAACGCGACTCGACAGCGTTAAAACGCCGATTAGCTGGACGTTGGAGTGATGCGCTGTATGCAATCGCTCCACAACTGGCTCAGGCGTTAAAGCACCCGGGCGATAACGTAATCTGTCCAATTGACGGCGATGTTGACGGCTTTCGAGTCTTCAAGGATGTCGATCAATCGGGCGGTGGCTGGAAGCAGAATTGGGGTTCCGAAGGCAGTATGCCGGATGGAATTTCACTGTTAATGGCTGTTACGCAAAAAACCTTCGTTGACGTGTTTGATGAACTGGCTGAGTGGGTAGCTGGCTATGATGCTAAAAAGGATCAAGGCCTCTACCTTCGAGATAACACTATCTCAGCTCACGCTATTCAGCAGCGCAAAACCATCGATGATACCGATCTGCGTCGTTGGCTGACTTCCCTGTGGAACGAAGCCCTGCCGATCGATCATATGCTGGCAATGCCCGCCCAGATCTATCTCGATAGCCGAGATGCTCTGGATCAAGCCTATATCAACGACTGTTTTAAGTTTCACCCGAAGCTAGCGTACAAACTCAAAGGTAAGTTACTCGGACACTTCCCTGCGTTAATTGCAGTTGTTCGAAATAACACCGGTCATCCTGTGGCTTTGCATCGCACTTTTCTCACTGCAGAAGGTACGAAGCTCAACCTTGGTGATCGAGTGCCTGCACGCAAGCAAACTCCAACAGTACAGACAGACTCTAAAGGTCTGGTTGTATCAATGGGGCAACACTCACTCAATGATGCTCGAAAACTTCGTGTTATCGGCATTGCGGAGGGATTGGAAACGGCGCTTTCAGTGATGAAAGGCACAGGTGGGCTTCCCTGCTGGTCAGTATTATCTGCCTCGCATATGCCTGCTTTTCGGCCTCCTAAGGGGATCGAAAAAGTGCTGATCTTTGCTGACAACGACCGCACGCGTGCTGGGAGTCTTGGTGCTCGCAAACTCAAAGATAACTTAGCGGAGCTAGGTATTTCTGCTGAGATTGTGATGCCTAAGCTGCCATTGGGAAATCAGAAGTCTGTCGATTGGGCGGATCAGTATCTTCACGATCTGAACTGTTCTGATCCAGCAGCTTTTGAAGAGGTTGTAGATCTGTATCTCAACCACGCTACAGAAACGCTTTAACTTTCACACACTCCCGACAAGGGCTATTTGCCCTCGGGTAGATAGCTTTTGCTCGGATTACTCCTTGGAGAATCCATTATGGAAGCTATCAACACGTTTTTTGCGACCTATCCTCAAGTGAAGCGCGGCCTGCAGATGTTCATCATCACTACAGCCGTAATTCACGCCGCGAGAATGATCGCTTATTTCATGTAACACCTTCACGACTAGCAATAGTCAATCACCCGACAGGGCACAACTGCCCTTAGGGTGGTTGTGTTTCTTCGGGTCACACACACTCTGGAGAATCATTATGACTATTTCACACACATACTTTCGCACCGTCGATTTCTACCCGCATTTTGTGGATAGCTATGAGACGCAGTGGCTGACAGATGCTTTAGGCTTTAACCCTCAGTTAGCAGAGACTTTCGGGCTCCGTTATCCTGCAGGTAAGTGGCTTCTAGCAACATCGGGTCAACACCAGGCATGGTTCAAGCTGGAAGCAGGTAACTGCACATCCAGCATGGATCCCGCGTATTGGTGTCGAAGCTTGAACTCGAAATTCTACGAGATTGACTTCGATGCTGAATGGGCCGATCAGATGACACCTGACATTGCCTACGATCGTATTCGCGAGTGGCCATTCAACCCAGCTGATATCAACACAGTTCTGGGCGTGGTTGCACGGGTGCAAGGCACTTGTCAGGTACAGGTGGACGCTAAGCGCTACGCAGGGTTTACCCCTGAATACGCTGGTGATCTTAACCGAGAGCTGCTGGTGAACTGGTGGAAGTTCTACCGAGATATTGAGAACGAGCTGATGGAGGCCTTTGTGGTCGCTGCTATTGCTCGCTTCGATATGCTGAAAGATTTGGACACGCAGAAGCATGCCCAGTTTTTCTATGCCTACTAAGAATAGGCAACCTTTACACACTAACCCGACGGGGAGTTATTCCCGATCGGGCGTGCTCCCCTCAAATTAACTTTTTAGGAGAGCACACATGATAAAAATCTTTAAGAAAATTAGCTTTAAAAGCCTTTGGGCAAAATTCGAGAGAGTGATAAAGGGCGGTTTGCTCGTCCTTACATTCATCGCCAGCGCGGTCGCGGTCTATCACCAATTCGGTGGTAAATCTGAACCACAAAAGCTTGAGATCACGATTGAGATTAAGATGCCTGAGCCTGCATCTAAAGTGCAGGATGGCAAGGTGAAGGGGTTTGGTGAGTTTCTTGACTCGCTCCCAGTAAAGCCGCACATGGATGGAAATTCCATTCAGGCTTTTATGGGTAGCCCTAAGCTTAGCTAAGGTAGCTGTTGTGTAGACCACTTCCGATTTCGGGGTGGTCTTTCACTTCCGCGCGATCGAGCGGAAGAACTCTGACATCTCAGTGATGTTGTTCACCGGATCCTTCAGCATCCACTCATCGACACGTCCAGCGCGCCATTTCCAGAGTATGGCTTGGTTCGCACGCGTATTGAGCTCCGGCCGTTGCGCGAGCAGTGTTTCCATCTCGGATACAGAAGTGGTCTCCATGAGGCGCAAGATTTCCTGGCGGATGTCCTCAAACTGCACGGCGTGTTTTGCGTACACCGTTCGGCGAACTTGGTGCACCGCCCAGGCGACGGGTCCCAGCGAGTAGCTGCGTGCTTCTTCAGATAGCAATAGGTGTACGATGCCTAAGACCATGGCGGCCAGAATGCCGATGGCAGCATAGAAACCGAGTTCACCGTATGTGTGGCGCAATCCCATCGCAACAAAGAACAGCACACCAAACGAGACGATATAGCCCGTGGTGAATACCTTCCAGAACGGCGGGAGTGGTTTAGGGGTTAGGCGCTCTATGTTGATTGATGAGATGTCCATATTCGGTCTCCTTAAAATACAGTGCTTTCTCGCCCGGCGAGTTGATCTGCCTGGCGCTGCTCAGCGACTGAGCATAAGTATAAGAATCGGCATGTCTGCTCTAGACGCTCTTGGTTTGTCAGCCATCGGCGCAATAAGCCTTTCCTCTGGTGAGCAATGATTTTCAAATTGATGAATTCTCCAAGTGCGGGTTCATGTTCTCGTAGCTTCAGTGCGTCAGCGAAGTTCACCCCTTTGGCCATCCGAAAGACTTCGTTGTACGCCTGCTGAATTACGCGGGCATCTCGCACGTCAAAGATAGAGTCGAGCGAATACCGGGCGAGCAGTCGCTTTAGCTGCAGCCGTCGTCGCGGCCAGAGTGTTGCATATGTGAGTAGAACCAGTGCAACCCCGCCGACGATCTCAAGGAGCTTGGATCCATCCTGGTAGATTCCCCTGAAGTTAAACAGTAGGGCGCCAGCTATTAGGCCAAACAGCCCTAACTGCACTCTGAACAGTGTCCGTCTCTGTCTCGGTGTAGTGAGACCTGCGAAGGTTATCGCATCAATATTTACACGTCTGAATTTCATCTCGTTTGGCATCCTTTAAACATAGCTTCGATCACTCCTTGTAACACGGTTTTTTAATCCTACAAGCCCCCTTTGCAGCGGCTAAATTCCACCTGAATTGGGGTGCATGGCCGCACCCTATTGTTGTCGCGCGCCCCATCTGTGTGTGGCGTAGTCTGTAGGTATGTGTAATTAGGAGAGTGAAATGGGAGAGCTTGTGTCTGGAGTTTTTGGCAGTACATCGCAGCAAGCCTACCGCGTTGAAGTAGTCACGGAAGGTAGTGAACTGGCTGTGCATAATATTCGAGTTGGTAGTGAGGCAGATGCGAAATCGGCTGCAATAGAGATCGCGGCGCGCTATACAGATTCAAAGGCCGTCTTTATCTGTGAGGGTCATCCATCAACAGTGCGCTGGGCGCTCAAGGGTGATGCATTGGTAAAGCAGTTGGCGATTCTAAGAGGTTGTTATGAGGCTAGCTAAGGCTATCGCCTCTGCTCTGGTCGGCGTAGTGATGTCGCTGCCTGCCGCCGCTGAGGTTGCTGCACCAGAGATACGAAAACAAGATGTAGAGGAACGGTTCGGTCAGCGGTTAGAGAACGCGACACGCTCGGAGAATCTGTTGCTTCTTGGGATCGCGCTAGATGCCGTTAATGCTGAGTCGCCATTCAATGATCGTGAAATTGGGATTCCTTACCTTGTGGGTGATGGTGCTGGTTACTGGGCGCTTTTGCTCTCGCAGGGTGATCACTCGGTCGATGTGTTGGTCAACAACGCATTGATGTTGCTGTTTGCCGATAAAGACGATGAGGTGATGCCTCAGGTTGATCGAACGGCTGCCGCGATCAAGCTTCTGACGCTGGCGCAGAAGAAAGGCTACTGGCCTGCATCGGCCTACCTTGCCGAACATTACTTTGATCTAGCTGCACAGCCAGTGTTGCCACCCATGATTCCTGATCAAATCCAGCCTGGATATAGAAAAACAGCCTTCGATTACTACAAAGCCTGCACCAAAGTCGGCTTCGCGCCGTGTCATTTAAAGGTTGGGTTTTGGTATGCCGCTGACGAAAAGCCGGAGGCCGCGCTGCCTTTGCTGAAAGCAGGGGTTGAGTTGGTTAGTCGAGATCGGCGCTACCTCACTATTCCTGATGTTGTCAGTGACACACGGACGGCGTTGGCAGTGCTATCGAGTCCGGGGCTCGATCTAAACCAGAACGAGCGCCAGTTCTATCAATCTATGCAGGAGGAGCTACACGCTCTCCAAGGATCTACGTTATGAAAAACCGTCTACCGTTTGCGGCATTTGCCGCGGCTGCAGGGTTAGCAGTGCCGATGGCGCATGCTGACATTACTGAGACGACCTATGCCGACGCTGATGGGCGTGTGCAGGTTGTTACGCGCTACATCGATGATTCAGGCTCTGAAACCATTACGGTGCAGTTGCTATCGGAGCAGCCGTTGACGTTTGAGCTTAAGGGGAAAGATGGCACTACCTCGATTTTCAAGCCTTACATTCGCAGTGTTGAAGACTACGAACGATGGTTGGGCGCTCGGGCGCTGGATCACGACCGCGACGGCGATACCGACGTTGTTGTGATGCATGACTCGCCTCAGTTTGTGCTGTTGAACGAGGACGGTGAGTTGGTGGCGCAGGAGTTGGCCAGCAAATGATGGTGAAAGACGGAGTGCAGTTGGGCTATCAGATTCTCAAGTCAGATCGAGAGTATGAGCTGGCCGAAATGGTGAGTCGCTATCTCGAAAAGGGCTTTGTCACTGCCGGTGGCCTTCAAGTAGCTAAAGATTTTAACGGCTTGGTGTTCTACCAGGCTGTCGTCAAGGGCGAGTAGGGGGCGGTATGGAGTCATTTCACATCGAAGTTCTGACGGAGTGCGGCTGGGAGAGGGTCGGTGAGGCGTTTATGGATCTCAATGAGGCCTGTCTTGATCTGACTGAGGCTGTGCAGACGGGCGTAACCAATCTGAGGCTGACCGATGAGCGAGGTCGCGTAAGGGTCTGTACTGATGAGAAGGGCGCATACATTGTCGAACCTTCTTCTGGTGAGCAGGTTGTGGGTTTTTAAGTGAAAACCTTTATTGGGGTTTTGCTGCTTGCTATTGCCGGTCTGGGGTTAGTCGGTGTGGTGAAACTCAATGAGCAAGCGGCGCGCAGACGCATTACGTCAGCGCAGGATAAGGAGCAGTAATGAGTATTGATCCGACAATACAAGTCACGGCAGAAGAACTCCTTCGTGCAATCGACAAATGCTTGCGCGGTGCGCGCGAAGATATCGAAGAGCTCGTAGAGCTGTACGAAGACGCTCGGGATCCGACGGGTGAAATGCGAGAGGCAATCACTAGCCTCGCCATATACATCGAGACTGCTCAGCTTAATCTAATGCACGCGATAGAGGCCAAAGGCGATCGTGTTGCGGCTGAATGAGTAGGGATAAGTTCGAGAAAATAAGAGGGAGTAATCAATGCCGAAAATTAAAAGTGCGGTTCAGAGTCGTGCGATTGCCGAGTTGATGTCCCAGTCAAAGCAGATTGGCTTTATGGATTTCGATCAGGCTGATCAGGCAATGGCTGCATTGGCGGATGAGGGTAGTTCTGTCATCGATATGATCGTTATAAACCTAAAGCACGCACGGACGTGGACAAGCTTCGAACCGCGTCGATCAGGCATCGGCTTGAGTATGTTCACGAGCAGACGATTGTGAATTTAAAAGAACTGTATTCCTTGGTCAACGATCTGGACTATGTGTTGCCTGAGACCGAGTGGCCGGACGCGCTGATTGATTCTCTACGGACGATGCTTGCGGGCGTGGATTGCACGACAGCGGCAGGTCAGGCCGAGATGCGCGGAATGGTCAGAGCGCTGGCGGAATTTGGGCTGGTTAGCCAGCCAGACACTTCAATTGAACAGGTGGCCTAAACGATGTCAGAAGCAACGAAGCTTAAATGCGATAGCTGTCACTCCATTACCAATCCTCGCCCCTATTACAGTAAGGGCGAGGTCAAGCGAGTTGATTGTACCGTGTGTGGCGCGACGCTCTATAGCCTTGGGAGTTGGGTGAACGATACGCTCTTTTGGCCTTCGGCCGGCCTGACTGCTCTTGGGATCTTTGCAGCTGTGGGTACTTTCAGGGAGTCGGGTGATATCCCCTTTTTTGACGCTTTTGGGATTGTTTTGATGTGCTTGGCCTTTGCTGCTCCTGCCGTGCTTGGGCAGGTCCTCAAGAGGAGGGCCGTCAGAAATGCGGCGACGACGATAGAGCGATTAACCGCGGCGGCAAGGTAGGGTGAGGACAGGCTGCCGTATCCCGCGAAGCCGTGCGCGCAAGCTCCTTGCGAGGTTGTTTGCGGTATTCGCTCGACCAAGACGAAGTTCGCAGCTCGTGAATGGGCTGTTCTCACCGCAAGGTACAACTAAATACGATCGTGCCGATAGCATGGAGATTTCTAACATGATGACAGATGACGAAGTGTTCGATTCAGGCGCTAACGCGGCAGCTAATGGATTGTCGCTGGCGGATAATCCCTATGCCGGGAATATGAGATACATCAAGACCGCGGTGCGGTGGGCGGAAGGCTGGCATAGCAACGAGGCCAATTACCCCGGGCAGCAGCCCTTGCGGTTAGATGAGGTTGAGGGTATTCGGTGAAGTACGGCTATACACAGGCGGCTTGTGCAATCGGCGGAACTGGCAGATACTGCCCAAATTAAACAAATTGGGCACCCGTTAATATGGAAATGATTGAAGAGGGCGAGCTACGCAGGTTGATCCGGCACGGATTGATTAAAACAGCTCGCATGGCCGATGCGGAAGACGGCAAGTATTTGCTGGTATTCACCGCTGAGCAGAAAAGTTCGGATGGTAAAAAGCAGGTCACAGAGTATGGTCTAGCGCCTAAACGCAGCACAGACTACCGCTTGTTTACCGAGAAGTCGGCAATTAAGTGGCTGCGAGAATCGGATATCCGCGAGTTTTCGGTAACTCTAAACCAGTATGTAGCTGGCCAGAAAGGGCTGTTCTAATGTCGCCTGAGTTTGATGAAGCCGAGGGTGTTGTTGCTATTAATGACGATATCGTGGTGACGCTGGCGAATACGCGCCAAACACACCGTGAGGCCTTGATCGATATTTTCTGTTCTGTTAACCAAGATTATCAGGGCACGATTTGGTTTTCCTTAACTGAGAATTGTGCTGCATTTAACATTGAAACGATGCCTCATGAGCAGGTCGTTTATGTCGTTGAAAAGGCCATTAGTAAGGGTGGTTTGTACGAGGCGATCCCGTATTGCTCGATGTATCACTAGAGAGGAGCGAATGGCCAAGCACAACACTAAAGATGGGCTGCGAAGCAAGCGCGAATTGCTTGTCCGTATGAATCAGTTGATTGTCGAAGCTGTGGAGTATCGGGCAGCCATTGCAGCGCTCAAGGAAGAGGTTGGCGCTAAGGATAAGAGAATCCGCATGCTAGAAGACGATTTGTATGCGCTAATTGGCAAAGGTGGGAGGGTTGTTTAATGAGTAAGATTCGACTGGATATGGATGTCTGTGAGCTTGAATTGCCGACGCGAGCCATGTCTGCACTCAAGTTAAATCAGGTCTACTACGTCAAAGATTTGCTAAAGCTGAATGGTAAAGAGCTGCTGGCTCTACAAGGAATGGGCAAGGTATCTGCGCAGCATATCGTTGAGCGTTACCCATAAGATCGAGATCGCGCAATAGAAATGCCTATTCTTTAATGGTCAGATTGGTGTTTCTTAAAGTTTATTTAGTCCGCCTGATTTTGGCTTGAGTCTGTCAGATATTGCCAAATCCTTAGGATGGATTTTTTACTGGCGCATGCTTGATTGTCGTGTGAATCGTCAGTTTCAGTGGCTAAAACAAAAATAACTCTGGTTAAATTTGCATTTAGAGCTATTCTTAACTAACGACTACTTTTTAACTTAAGGAAATCAATATGAATGACGAAATCGAACAGTTAAAGGCGCAGCAAAAAGAGATCGAAGATCGCATTAAGGCTGCAGAGAGAAAGGTGCGTGATGCAGACTTAGCAACCGTTAAAGAGTTGTGTAAGAAGCATGGGTTCACGCACGGTATGTTGAAGAGTGTATTGGCGGCTGGGCGCAAGCGCAAATCCAAGTCGGATTTGCTCGAAGAATAAACAGTGCCTGGTCCAAAAAAACGTTCAATACCATCCGAGTCTGAGATTCGTGCTGTTTATCCTCGTTTGAATCTCGCTGATGCCGGAGCCCATTTTGGTGTCGGTCAGACTTTGTTTCATAAATGGTTAAAGCACTATGGGATAGCCAGAACCAAAGTGCAGCGCGTTCCTACTACTGAAGTTGCTCGAAGGAATATGTCACTGGCTCAGAAGCGAAGACCGCCGCGTGCAAAAGCTGGATTAGACAAACCCTGCGATTATTGCGGTAACATTTTCTATGTTTCACCTGCACGGCTTCGCGCTGCAAGTAAGCACTATTGCTCCTATGCCTGTTTGGGAGCTGCGAAAAAAGGTGAGTACCCATCAAAGATTTGTCCTGAATGCGGGCAGTCGTTTGCTCGCAGGGAAGGTGAGACTGCCGCTAACTATCAGCGTAAGCTTTACTGCAGTATTAAATGCTCAACTAAGGCTAACCCTCCTCCAGTTTTGGAGGGAGTAGATAATCCGAGATACAAGGGTGAGTTGGCGAGAAGAAAGCAGGGTAGAGGAAAACAGTCTTCCTGGGCGCGTCGAGTACTATCTCGAGATGAGGCTAAGTGTCAACATTGTGGTGCGGTAGGCGTTCCCGTTGTTGCTCATCATATTCTTTCTTGGGAGGACTTCCCTGAGTTACGTACTGACGTCGAGAACGGGATAACGTTGTGTAATCCTTGCCACTTCAAAGAGCATGGATGGGAGTTATCAGCCGAAGGTGTGAAATCAATTATTAACGACCGTGGAATTGAAGAGCGAAAATGGACCGGTCACTGTCTGTGGTGCGGAGAATTTATCGTTAAACAGGCCTCGGACATGCGTCGCCCTGATGGCACTTATAGAGACTATGGCTACTGTTCGATTCAATGCAGAGGTAATGCAACGGGTTTCTTCAGGAGAAATATCCCAAAGAATGATGCTAAAGGAGATGGTTTTTTTATAGAGAAAATAAAGAGCCTGCCTCCGGGTGCAACTCTCAAAGATCTCGATGATACTACCAGCTAATCTTCTGTCCGCCCTGGATTGCAAGCTCCTCGGCGGAATCGTCGTAACCTCGCGTAGTATTGTAATCAGTGTGTCCGACTCGCGTGGCGGTCACCGCAATATCCTCTCCCTGCTGGCGCGCCAGCGTAATGTGCCCTCGGCGAAGCTTGTGTGTTGTGAGCTTTCTGCCTTGATCTTCGCCCAATACCTCTATAGCCCGCGTACTTACGATTTTTGAGATCGACTTGGGGTTTAGGCTATCCATGACCGTGCCGCCTTTGGTCACCTTTCTAAATACCATGCCCTCGGTAATACCTGCTTCTCTGATCCAAGTTCTTACGTGTTGCAGTGCTTGGTCAAACAAGCCGTTCTCGCGGATATCGCCACCTTTGCCGCGAATGTAAATTCGGGCGTGATCGCCCATATCAACCAAGTTGTGTATCTCAAGTTCGCCGATCTCGTTACGTCGTGCGCCAGTGCCAAAGAAGCAGGCGAATAGTGCAGCATCACGCAGGCCGCGAAGTCGGTTCTTATCGCGCAGGCAGTGCTCGATGACCATGCGAATCTGGTCTGCTTCATATCTGACGCGCTGATCCTTGGCTTTGCGGTGAATCTTGCGTGACTGTATGCGATTGATCAGTGCGAGCTCGCGTTCGTTAGGCATCAGGCCTTCGGCTTGTGCCTGGGCAGCGATACCTTTAATGACGGCCAATGTTTGGTTGTAGTAAGTGTTAGAGAGGTTGCGTTGTGTTGGGGTTTCGTTGCCGTTGCTATCTGTCTTGAATAGCTGCGGTGCTGCATCATCAGATAGGCCTTTGTAAAACAGATCCAGTTCATCGAGGTCAGAGCTGCCATAGCAAATCTCATCCAGAATGGATTGAGAGGTTCGGGCGGTTAGCAGAGCCCAGGGTGTCTTTCGTAAAATAGCATTATGATCGAACCAGTCATGGCGGTTAAGGAATCCATTATCAGGAAGATCAAATGCATAGTAGTGATGCCACACTTTGGCAATACGGATGAGCTTATAGCGCATCTGTTTTAGTGACTCTAGTGTGTAGTCTTTTCGCTTTAAGAAACTCTGAACTAGACCGTCATCAACGTACTTATTAAGCGCTGTAATTCGCGTTAAGGATTGGCTATCTGGTTGTATAGGCTCTACAACGATCGTTCCTGTGCGGGCTGCTGGCAGCGTTGAGTCACTCATAATCAACCTATAAGGCGTTAAAATATGGATTTTAACATCTTATATTAAACGGTTTATTTTTAGATTCAAGGCACGTGATGTGATTAAAGGAGAAAACTGAAATTGCCACCATGCCCAAGTAAAAATTATATGTAGTCACTCCTTTAAGTACATAATGATAGACTAGATGTATTTGGGATCTAAATATGGAAATTTATATCAGTGACTACCAGACGGTTGAGAAGCTTGTTCATAAAACTCAGGCGAAATATGTTCTGTCGGTTGGTAATCAACCTGAATGCAACGATGGTCTG
>Ga0102954_1000295_pt1 | contig 15130 bp, 19 predicted proteins | sample SalPonA_C_H2O_MG_FD_78511 | JGI IMG/M metagenome (GOLD analysis project Ga0102954, IMG submission 78511) | Water microbial communities from South San Francisco under conditions of wetland restoration - Salt Pond MetaG R2A_C_H2O_MG | ecosystem: Environmental > Aquatic > Non-marine Saline and... | reverse complement strand
TCCTTCAGAAGTTGTTATGATACCTGCTGGTTATTTAGCTTATAAGGGTGAAATGAATATCTACATTGTAGTATTTATGGGTATTTTAGGTTCATTAGCTGGTGCACTTTTTAATTATTATCTAGCAATTAAATTAGGTAGAAAATTTTTAATAAAATATGGAAAGTATTTTTTTATAAAAGAAGAAACTATTACTAAAATGGAAAATTTCTTTAAAGATCATGGTCATATTTCTACTTTTTCTGGTAGATTAATTCCTGCAGTTAGACAGTATATTTCATTTCCAGCGGGATTAGCAAGAATGAATTTAGTAACTTTTAGTATTTATACAAGTTTAGGTGCTGGTATTTGGGTAATTATTCTTACTTTATTAGGTTATTTTATTGGCGGTAATGAAGAATTAATAAAAGAATATACTAGATTTATTATTGTAGGTATTTTAATTTCTTTAGCTGTAATGGGATATTTATATTATAGAAGAGTAAAAAAAAGTAGAGTTATTTAAAACTCTACTTTTTAAATATTTAAATTAAATATTATAATGTAATTGAATCTTCCCAGATTCCATGTAAGTTACATCCTGCAACTGCAGTTAATTTTTTGAAACCTTTAATATTAACTTTATAAGAATCATATCCTCTTGATACTACTGGTAATAATTCAGTTCTTCCAACTAACTTGTTATCAGCCCATAACTCAATATAATCAATCCAGTGATCTGCTGTACTTGGATGAATAATACCATTTTGACCAACAGTAATTTTAACAGTAGTGAAACCTTTTTTATCAGTTTTACCAAGTTTGATTTCTGGCATATGTTTTAATTCATAATTTGTTGGGTTTTTTGGATCAGCTGGAGTCATTTTAACTCTATTCATACCATCTTTTGAAGGGATATCATGATTTTTTTTACCATGACCATCTGCTAATAATGCTGTTCCACCTACTGCTAAAGCTGCAACTGCAACTGTTTTTAAAGCTTTTCTTCTTTCCATTTTTTTATCCTTATTTATAATGTATAATAAAATTATAGATATAAATAGTAAATAGATAGTTAATGTGTGATATAAATATGTTATAAAATTGGTTTTTTATGTCTTATGAAATATAAAGAAGGTAATGCAATACCAAAACTAATAGCACCTAGTATAGAAACACTTTTTAAAAAATTCTCTAAAAACAGTGCAGTTAATTCAGGATTTATACCGTGGCTATTCATATCAACCAAAGTAATCATAGCTGTAAAAGCATAAGTTCCTGGAATTAAAGGAATAATTGAAGCAACTGTATAAACAGGCCTTGGTATAACATTTTTTCTAGAAAAGTAAAAGGCAATTACACCTATTAAAGTTGCACTTATAAATGTTGAAAATTCAATTGAAAAATTAAATCCATACATAAAAAATTCTCTAGTTATATGTGAAATTGCTCCACCAAAAAAACAATATATCAAAGCATATTTAGGGACGTTAAAAAGCATTGCAAAACCAGTTGATGCAAATGCTGCAAACATAAAATTAGTAATTAAATCTAACATTTACCATCCTTTTATATTTAAAACTGTCATTGCTAATATTATTCCAATAGAAGTGGCAACAGTAAGTAATGTTCCTTCAAGCCATCTTCCCCAACCCATACTTAAATAGCCTTTTAAAGCATCTAAAAATGAATTTACAAAAGCAAAACCAGGAACAAGTAAAATTACACTTGAAGCTAAAACAATATTTGTGTTAGCACTTGGAAATAAATATGAGATACTACTAATTGAAGTTACACTAAAAGCTGTTACACCAAATATAATTATTTGTACAAAATTTCTTTTAGATAGTTCTTGTCTAATAAACATACCAAAAGATGAAGCAATAAATGTAATTAAAAATGAAATTAAATTTGCACCTTGTAATACTGCAAATGAAGCACAGGCAAAACCTACCATTAAAACTATCAACCATCTATTATAGTAATTAGGTTTTAATTCTTTTAAACCTTTTTTTACAAACTCAATATCATAAGAATTTTTTTCTGTATCTATTACAATTTTTTGTAAATCACAAACCATAGACATATTTATAGCTTTATGGTGAACTCTTCTAGTAGTAGTAACTGATTGTCTGTTTTCATCTAAGGTTGATAGTACAATTGCAGATGGAATTAAAGAAACTTCAACTGATCTAACTCCTAAAGCTTTTCCAAGCCTTTGGGCTGTTTGTTCAACTAATATACTTTCAGCACCATGTTCAAGCATAAGTACAGCAGCTTTTATAATAACTCTAGTAATTTTAGTTTGTCGTTCGTAGGTCATATACTCTTCATTTTTTATTTGTATTTGTTTGATTATACACAAATTTAGTGTAAGTAATATGTATAATTTTTATAATAATTGTCTTTTTGATATAATCACACAATTAAAGAAAATAGGAAGATTATTGAAAGAAATTACAAAATATTATCAAGATAAAAATATTATATTTAAAGACTTTAATGAGATTGAACCAAAAGAGTTAAAATCAAGAAAAAAAATAAAAATATATTGTGGAACAACAGTAACAAAAGATTATTATGCAATTTTTATTGTTGATGCTAAAAGTAGATTTATAAGAAAAAATGCAAATGATTTAATTAATTTATGTGAAACATTCGCAAAATATTTAGACCATAATTTTAAGAAAAAAGAGTTACTTATAAGTAGTCCATTATGTTCAAAAGCTAAAGCTTTTTTAAAAGAAAATGGTTGGAGTGTAAGAGTTGATTTTATGTGATATAGGAAATACAACTTTTGATTTTTTAATAGAAGGGGAGCATCATAAATTTTTTTTAGATGATGAAATTCCAAAATTTAATGAAGAGATTTATTTTGTATCTGTAAATAAAAAAGCTACAAAAAAATTAAGAAAAAACAATCCTAATGCAAAAAATATAAAGAAAATTTTAGACTTTAAAACAGATTATGTTGGATTAGGAATAGATAGAGCAGTTGCTTGTTTTGAAATAAATAATGCTGTTATTGTAGATGCTGGTAGTGCAATTACAGTTGATATTATGGAAAATAATGAGCATAAAGGTGGATTTATCTTAGCTGGAATGAGAGCTTTTAAAAAAACTTATCCAAAAATATCTAAAAAGTTAAACATTGAATTTGAAACAAATATAAATTTAGATAAAATACCACTTCAAACAAAAGATGCAATTCAATATGCTATGATAAAATCGATAATTTTACCAATCAAAGAAGTTAGTTTTAATAAAAACATTATTTTCACTGGTGGAGATGGTGAGTACTTAAGTCAGTTTTTTGAAAATAGCACGTACAAAAAAGATTTGATATTCGAAAATATGAAAAGGATAATTGATGCTAACAATAGCGTTGCCAAAGGGTAGAATAGCTGAAGAGACACTAGAAAAATTTGAGAAAGCCTTTGGAGAAAAGTTTGTTTTTGAAAACAGAAAATTGATTTTAGAAAAAGCAGGATTTAGATTTTTAAATGTTAGAAATCAAGATGTTCCAACTTATGTAATGCATGGAGCAGCTGACTTAGGTGTAGTTGGTCAAGATGTACTTGAAGAAAAAGAGTATGATTTAATCAAAATGCTAAATTTAAATATTGGTAAATGTAAAGTTGCTTTTGGTCTTAGAAAGGGTGAACAACTTGATATGACTAAAAGTAAAATCACAGTTGCAACTAAACATGAAAAAATAGCTAAGAAATATTTTGAAGAAAAAGCAATGGCAGTTGAAATAATAAAACTTTATGGTTCAATTGAACTTGCTCCTTTAGTTGGTTTAAGTGATTGTATTGTTGATATTGTTGAAACAGGTGAGACAATGAAACAAAATGGTCTTGAAGTTGGACCAACTATAATGGAAAGTAGCGCACATTTAATTGCAAATAAAAATGCATTTTATGCTAAAAAAGATTTAATATTTGATTTAAAAGAGAAAATCGAAGCAACAATGTAAGGGCATTAAAATGGGACTAGATTTATATTCAAAAGTTGAACCATATTTAGGATTTGAAGAAGAAGTATATACTTTACACAAAGAATATATGACTTTTATTATGTCACTTGAATTAGACAATATTATTGATATTGGATGTGGTCAAGGATATTTATTAGAAAACCTAAAAGTGAATGATAAAAAAGCTTTTGGTATAGATTTAAGTGCTGAACAAGTAAAAGTATGTCAAGAAAAAGGCTTAGATGCTAAAGCAATTGATCTTAAATATGTAGAAGATAAATTTGATTGTGCAACTGCTGTATTTGACGTTTTAAATTATATTCATCAAGATAATCTTGAAGAGTTTTTACAAAATAGTGCAAATGTTTTAAATAAAGGTGGTTACTTTATTTTTGATGTAAATTCTTTATTTGGCTTTGAAGAAATAGCCCAAGGAACATTGAGTTTAGACTTAGAAGATAAGTTCATAAACATAGATGCAAACTTTGAAAATAGAGAATTAAAAACAGATATTACACTATTTACAAAAATGGAAAATGGTTACTATTCAAAAGAACAAGATAGTATTATTCAATATTTTCATACTCAAAAAATCTTAAATAGACTATTATCGAAAACTGGTTTTTAAATAGTAGAAAAAGTAGGATTTAATTTACATAGTTTTGATGAATCAGATAAATTTATTTATCTGTGTAAGAAACAATAATATTCAAAGTAAACACAGTTAGACTAAATTAGTCCAACTGTATCTCTAATAATTTCCATTTTTGCACTTGCTATTTTTCTAGCTTTACTTGCTCCAAATTCTAAAATCTCATGAACTTGTTTTGGATTATTTAATAATTCTTCTCTTTTTTGAGCATATGGCTCAAAATGTTCGTTTAATTTATCTAATAGAGTTAATTTAAAGTGACCATAACCTTCACCTGGAGTTTGGTATCTTTGTTGTAATTCTTTTAATTCATCTTCACTCATAAATAGTTCGCAAAGTTTATAAATATTACAATCTTTCCACTCTTTTGGCTCATCTAATTCTTTTGAATCTGTTACTATTCCCATAACTTGTTTTTTGATTTTTTTCTTTGTGTTAAACATATCAATTGTATTGTTGTATGATTTTGACATTTTAGCACCGTCAGTTCCTGGAACTGTTGCTACATTATCATCAACTCTAGACTCAGGCATTGTAAATATATCTTTTTTATAAGCGTGATTAAATGAATTTGCAATATCTCTAGTCATTTCAACATGTTGAATTTGATCTTTTCCTACTGGAACAATATTTGAATCAAATAATAAAATATCAGCTGCCATTAAAACAGGGTAAGAAAATAAACCATGATTTGCTTGAATTCCCCTTGCTGTTTTATCTTTGTATGAGTGTGCTCTTTCTAGTAGTCCCATTGAAGTATGATTTGATAAAAGCCAATATAATTCAAGTACTTCTTTTACATGGTGTTGTACCCAAAATGTAGATTTTTCTGGGTCCATTCCTAAAGCTAAAAAGTTTACTGCAGCTTCAAAAGTGTTTTGTTCTAAAACCTCTTTATCTTTTACTGATGTTAGTGCATGATATGAAGCAATAAATGCAAATAGTTCACCATCATGTTGTGATTCAATCATTGGTTTAATCATTCCAAAGTAGTTACCTATATGAATAGTTCCTGATGGTTGAATTCCTGATAAAATTCTCAAAATAAATTTCCTTTAAAATTTTTTTGTATTATAGCCAAAGTAATTAAAATTAAAATTTCAGCTTCTTTTTTCATTTGCCTTAGATATTATTAGTTCAAGATGCATAATTAAATCGTAATATTCACTCATAAATGAAAGAGGAACTTTCGTTTCAATCTTTATTTCATGCCTTAATTCTTGTAATTCATTGATAAATCTCTCTAACTCTTCATTATTAATTGTCTCTAGTTTTAAGTCATACTCTTGAATTTGTTTGTACCATTTGTAAATTTTTGATCTAATTGACCATCTATAAATAGGGAATAATCCTTTTGATAAAGGAATAAGTAAAGTAAGTAATGGAATGATTAAAATCTTTAATCTATCTATATTTGAAGCAATCCAAAATGGGAATATTTTTTCTAAAAAAGTGTCACCATAGGTAAAATATCTCTTTGCTTCTTCGTTTAATTCTAGTTTCATATTGTGAATACTTGGAAATTGTTCAGGTTTTGCAAATAAATCTTTTTTATTATGAACTTCTTTTACCTTCTTTAAAAATAATCTGATTAACTCAGCATTCAATTCATTATTACCAATTAATGTAGCTGTTGTAGATAATAATTTAATATTTTCATCGGGTAAATTTTTATATAAATTCAAAGTTCCTTCATATAAAGTTAAAGCTTCTAAAAAAGGATATTTTCTACTATAAGCTTTTGCTCTTTTGAAACTAAGAACATTTATATTAGGATTTTCTAGAAGCTCTTTTACTACATCTGAATTTTGAGAACTGACTACAAACATTGCATCAATATTTCCATTTATAAGTTCATCTTTAGCTTTAGAAGTTGAGTAATTATATAATGTAGAATTTTCGTTATTTATGCCATTAACTTCTAAAATTTTACTAGCTAAATCTTTTGTTCCACTACCATCTGCACCAATTGAAATTTTCTTTGAAATAAGTTGTATTACATAATCCATAGTGTAGTTTTCATTTTTATAAAAAACCCATAAAGGCTCATAATATATACTTGCTAAAGATTGTACATTTTCATAAGAACTTTTATCTATAATTCCATTTTGCATAAATGCGATATCTGCTTTACCTGTTTTAATTAATTCTAAATTTTCAACAGAACCTGCTGTATTTAATATTTTTACATCTACTTTATCTTCTTTTAGTAACTCTTTATAAAGTAGGGCGGTTTTATAATAATTACCGGTTTTTGAACCAGTTGCAATTACAATCTCTTTTTTTGGACTAGGTTGAATAAATTGTAGTGTTGTGTATAAAACAGCAGCAAAAATAGCTATAAAAAGTGCAGATAATAGATAAATATTGTTTTTCATATTGGTCTTTCTTTGATAAGTTAAATTGTTAAAAGGTAATTATATTATGATTATGATAAAATGCGAGAAAATTAAATTAGGAGATACTATGGCAGTAGTAAAAATGGAAAGAGCATGTGGATGTTTTAAACATTCTAAATATGAAATGGAAACTACATTTGATACAATTGAAGAGGCTTTAGATGAAGCAAATGAAATGTGTATCGTAATGAATGAAGATTTTTGTCATAAACATAAATTTAGAGCTGAATATGTTGATGGTGAAGTTATAATTAAAATGGAAATGAACGGTTAATTATGATTGATATTAGATTACTTCAAAGAGATTTTGAAACTATTGCAAACTCTTTAAAGAAAAAGGGTGTTGATCAAGAAACTCTTGATAAATTATTTGAAATATCATCAGTAGCAAAAACTAAAAGACAAGAGATGGAAGATATAACAGCATCTCAAAATAAACTTTCAAAAGAGTTTGGTAGATATAAAAAAGAGGGACTTGATATTGCTCCTTTACAACAAGAAATCAATGACCTAAAATCAAAAAAACAAACTTTTGAAGATGAAGTTAGAAATCTTGAAGAAGAACTATCTTCAATCGCTATGGCCGTTCCTAATATGCCTGATGATAATGTACCTGTAGGTAAAGATGAAGATGAAAATGTAGTTTTAGAAGTAATTGGTGAAAAACCAACATTTGATTTTGAACCAAAAGAACACTGGGATTTAGATAATGGTTGGTTAGACTTTGAAAGAGGTGTTAAACTTGCTAAATCTAGATTTTCAGCAATTAAAGGTCAAGGTGCAAGACTTGAAAGAGCATTAATTAATTATATGCTTGACTTTAATAGAGATAGAGGATTTGAAGAGTGGTATGTTCCATTTATGGCAAACTCTTCTACACTTCAAGGAACAGGTCAATTACCAAAGTTTGAAGATGATTTATTTAAAATTGAGGGTGAAGATTTATACTTAATCCCAACTGCTGAAGTAAGTTTAACAAACCTTTATAATGATGAAATTATTCCAGCTGAAGAATTGCCTTTAATGTTAACTTCATACACTCCATGTTTTAGAAAAGAAGCAGGAAGTGCTGGTAGAGATACAAGAGGTTTAATTAGACAACATCAATTTGATAAAGTTGAAATGGTTGCTATTACAACTGTAGAACAATCAGCTGAAGTATTTGAAAAAATGGTAGCTTGTGCTAGTGATTTACTAACTTCATTAGGTTTAACTCATCAAAAAGTTCAACTTTGTACTGGTGACCTTGGATTTAGTGCTGCAACTACTATTGACCTTGAAGTATGGTTACCTGGTCAAGGTAAATTTAGAGAAATATCTTCTATATCAAATACTAGAGATTTCCAAGCAAGACGTGCGAAAATCAGATATAAAGATGGTAAGAAAAATATCTTAGCCCACACTTTAAATGGTTCTTCACTAGCTGTTGGAAGAACTCTTTTAGCTATTATGGAAAACTATCAACAAGCTGATGGAACTGTAAAAATTCCAGATGTACTTAAAAAATATATGTAATAAACAGTAATTTTACTGTTTATTACCTCTTTTAAAATCTATATATAAAATCATATTACATAACTATTTTTAGCATTAAAATAGCATTTAAGTAATTTTATAATATCCTTTTAAAAATATTATAAAATTTTAAAAACAAAAGAGTATAAGATGTTAATAGATGGATACGGTAGAAAACACGATTATTTAAGAGTATCAGTTACTGAAAGATGTAACTTCAGATGCCAGTACTGTATGCCTGAAAAACCGTTTTCTTGGGTTCCTAAAGAAAACTTATTATCTTATGAAGAACTTTTCAAATTCATTAAAGTAAGTATTGATGAAGGTATCAAAAAAGTAAGAATTACTGGTGGAGAACCTTTATTAAGAGAACAATTAGACGTATTTTTAAAGATGATATTTGATTACAAAAATGATATAGATTTAGCTTTAACAACAAATGCATTTTTACTTAAAGGTGCAGCTTTACGATTAAAAGAAGCTGGACTAAAAAGAATTAATATTTCTTTAGATTCAATGCAAGAAGATATTGCTGCTAAAATTGCCCAAAAGAATGTATTACCAAAAGTATTAGAGGGAATTGAAGAAGCAAAAAAAGTTGGTTTAAAAATTAAAATAAATTGCGTTCCTATTAAGGGAATAAATGACGATATTATGGAAGTTTTTGATTATTGTAAAGATAATAAATTTCCAGTTAGATTTATAGAATTTATGGAAAATCATCATGCTAAAAAAGAAGCTAAAGGTCTTACAAGTGATGAGATTTTAGATAGAGTCTCAAAAAAATATAAAATTATTAGAAAAGTTCCAAGAGATACAAGTTCACCAGCTCAATACTACGAGATAGAAGGTGGTTATGAGTTTGGTATTATAGAACCACACAAAGACGATTTTTGTGCGGCATGCAACAGAATTAGGCTAACTGCAGAAGGACATTTAATTCCTTGTTTATATTTTGAAGATGCAATGAGCATTAAAGATGCCATTAAAAATGATGATGTAGATAAAGCAGTTGAAATTTTAAGAACGGTTTTAAAAAATAAACCAGAAAAAAACAAATGGTCTGTTAAGGATGATAATGAAGTGTCATCAAGAGCATTTTATCAAACAGGTGGTTAATTAATTTGAGTTTAGATTTAATATTACAGAACATACTAAATCCCCCAATTTTATTTTTCTTTTTGGGGATGTTAGCAGTCTTTTTAAAGTCTGATTTAACAATTCCACAGCCATTACCAAAGCTATTTTCATTATATTTGTTAATAGCTATTGGTTTACATGGTGGATATGAACTTTCAAAAAGTGGCTTAGACTTTTATGTATTAAAAGCATTATTAATAGCTGTAGGTATGGCACTTCTTGTCCCTGTTTATAGTTATTTTATTCTTCGTATGAAGCTAGACACCTATAACTCTGTTGCTTTATCAGCAACTTATGGGTCTATTTCAGCTGTTACTTTTATTACAGGTATTACTTATCTTCAAGCAATGAATGTAGAATATGGTGGATATATGGTTGCTGCTATGACACTTATGGAATCACCTGCTATTGTAATTGGATTAGTTTTTGTTGCAATATTTGGTAAAAAAAGTGTTAATGGTAATGATGATGAATATTCAAAAACAAACTGGGGTGAAATATTAAGGGAAGCCTTTTTAAACCCTTCTGTTTACTTACTTGTTGGAGCTTTAATCATAGGTATTTTAAGTGGAGAAAAAGGCTGGAATGATATGGAGCCTTTATTTGGGGCACTTTTTAAAGGTATGCTTGCATTCTTCTTACTTGATATGGGTATTGTTGCTGCTAAAAGAATTTACGAACTGAAAAAACTAGGTATGTTTTTAATAGGATTTGCTATTGTTATGCCAATAGTAAATGCATGTATAGGAATGTCACTTGCTTATTTCTTCGGATTAACAAAAGGAGATGCTTTCTTAATTGCATTATTAAGTGGTAGTGCATCTTATATTGCTGTTCCTGCTGCATTAAGATTATCAGTTCCTGAAGCTAATCCTGGTATTTACTTACCACTAAGTTTAGCTATTACTTTCCCATTTAATATTTCATTAGGGATTCCACTATATTACTATCTAATATCAACAATTTGGGGTTAAACATGGTTAAAAGAAAAAAAATTGAGATTATTATTGAGTCTGTTTATTTAAACAGATTAATTGATTTTTTTGATAAAAATGACGTGATTGGATATACAGTTATTAAAGATATTCAAGGAAGTGGAGGTCATGGTTTAAAACTTAATGATGATATTACTGATGTATTTACAAATAATTATGTATTTGTAGTATTTGAAGAAGAAAAACTAAATGAAATAAATGAAAGCTTGATATCTTTTCTAAGAAGATATGGAGCTAAATGTATATTAACTGATATTATGTGGTTATCTTACTAAAAATATAAATAAAATTGGGAGCATAAAAGAATGGATATTAATTTTAATTATTCTACATTAAGAATAGGAATAATTGGTGGTGGTCAACTAGGAAAAATTATGGCGCAAAAAGCCAAAAAAATGGGTTTTCATGTTACGATTTTAGATCCAACTCCAGATTGTCCAGCAGGTCAAGTATCAGATCAACAAATAGTTGGAGGATTTCATGATAAAGAAATGCTTGAACTATTAGTTAATAAGTGTGATGTAACTACTTTTGAGTTAGAACACGTTGATACACAAATTCTTAAAAAACTTTATGATGAAGGTAAAAGAATCTATCCATCTCCTTATGTTATGGAATTAATTCAAAATAAATATGAACAAAAGAAACTTTTAGATGAAGCTGGAATTCCTGTTCCTGCTTATAAAGATGTAAAGGTACCAGCTGATTTAGAAAGCTTTGGACTACCAGTTATTCAAAAATCTAAAATGGGTGGATATGACGGGAAAGGTGTTGTTTTATTAAAAGATAAAAATGATGTTGAAAATAAATCTATTAAAGCTGAATCATTTATTGAAGAACTAGTTGATATAGATAAAGAGCTAGCAATTATGATTGCAAGAAGTATTGATGGTGAAATAGCTGCATATCCAGTTGTAGAGATGATATTTGATGAAAGAGTTAATATTTGTGATAGTGTTATAGCTCCTGCAAGAATTTCTGAAGAAATAGAAAAAAAAGCAACTGAAATATCTAAAAAATGTATTGAAGTTTTAGATGGTGTTGGTGTTTTTGGTGTGGAAATGTTCCTAACAAAAAAAGGTGAAATTTTAGTTAATGAAATCGCTCCAAGACCTCATAATTCAGGACACTATACAGTTGAGTCTTGTGCTACTTCTCAATTTGAACAAATCATTAGAGCAGTTACAAACTTACCTTTAGGTTCTACAAAACTTATATCTCCATCTGCAATGGTAAATCTTTTAGGTGAAGAAGGATATGCAGGTGAGCCGTTTATTCAAGGAATTCATGAAACTTTAGAAATTCCAGAATTATCATTTCACTTCTATTCTAAAAAAGAGACAAAACCTTTTAGAAAAATGGGACATATTACAGTTTTAGATGATGATGCTCAAGCAGCATTAGAAAAAGCACTAAAAGCAAAAGATATATTAAAAATCAAAGGGAGCATTAAATTATGAGTAAAAGTAAACCATTAGTTGGAATTATTATGGGGAGTGATTCTGATCTTCCTGTTATGAGTGCTGCTGCTAAAATGTTAGAGTATTTTGGAATTGAATATGAATTAACAATTGTATCAGCACACAGAACACCAGATAGATTGATGAAATATGCTAAAACAGCAGAAAAAAGAGGATTAAGAGCTATTATTGGTGGAGCAGGGGGTGCTGCTCATTTACCTGGTATGGTTGCTTCTATGACTGAATTACCTGTAATTGGAGTTCCTGTTAGAGGATCAAATTTAGAAGGAATGGATTCTTTACTTTCTATTGTTCAAATGCCAGGGGGAGTTCCTGTTGCAACAGTAGCAATTAATGGAGCAAAAAATGCTGGAATTTTAGCTGCTCAAATGATTGGTGTAAAATCAAAAGAAGTTAGAAAAAAAGTAAAAGAATACAAAGAAGAGATGCTTGATGAAGTTAATGCAAAGATTGAAAAACTAGAAGATGTTAAATATGAAGAGTATTTAAAGGGAATGGGAAAATAAATCTAAATTTTATATTGAGATTTAAACTTATATAAAGTTTATTTCAATATAATTCGCAACTTACTTTTAAAGTAAAGAACAAATATATACCTATTAGGAGGTCAAAATGGCTTTAAATCAGGACGTAAAAGCACAAATTATCGCAAAATTCGCAAAAAAAGATGGTGACACAGGTTCAGCTGAGGTTCAAATCGCAATATTATCAGAGCAAATCAAAGTTTTAACTGAGCACTTAAAAATCAATAAAAAAGATCACTCTTCAAGATTAGGTCTTTTAAAAATGGTTGGTAAAAGAAAAAGATTATTAAAGTATTTAAGAGCTAAAGACTATACTTCATTCACTGAATTAGTAGCAACTTTAGGAATTAGAGCTAAATAATTATTGTAGTTTAATTCAAAAAAGGGTCGAAGTTTTACTTCGGCCCTTTTTTTTTATTAAATTTTCTTTAAATTTTCAAATTAAACATATTAATAATGAATATTAATATAATATAATGTAAAATAAGACAAAAATTATAGGATTTATATGTTACTTACAAGAAAAAGTGAATATGCCTTATTATCAATGATTTCTATAGCTAAAAGTGAAGACCCTATAAATGTAGATGTATTATCAAAACAGTTAGGTATATCGAAGTCTTTTCTAGCAAAAATACTTCAAAACTTAGCTAAAAATAATATCGTAATATCTCATAGGGGAGTAAATGGTGGATTTGTATTAAGTAGACCTTATGATCAAATTACTATTTTAGAGATAACAAAAGCAGCAGAAGAGAAGTTACCAGCTGTATTTGAATGTGCACCATCAGTTCATGATTGTCCTAGTGATAAAGCATCATTATGTGCAATATGGCCTATGTTAAATACACTTCAAACTAAAGTAAATGACTTTTTAGATGAATTAACATTAAAAGATATTGTTCAATGAATTTTTATCATATTTCTCATACAGATTTAGATGGGTATGGATGTCATTTAATCTCTAAAGAGTATTTTAGTGAGGGTTTATATTTAAATGCAAATTACGGATTAGAAGTAAAGCTTTCAATTAAAAAAGTATTAGAAGATATTAAAACTAAAGAAAGTAAAGACGAAACACTAATCTTAATTACAGATTTAAATTTAACCTATGGTGAATCTAAAGATATAGATAAAGAAGTTAATGAACTAAATACAAATGGTTATAATATTAAACTTCAATTGTTAGATCATCATGCAACTGGTAAAAAAAGTGCTGATCAATTTGATTGGTATTATTTAGATATAAATAGATGTGCTACAAAAATTACTTATGATTATTTTTGTGAGACATACAATGCTTTTGAAGACAAAAAAGAGTGGTTATCACCACTTGTAGACTGTATTAATGCAATTGATATTTGGCTTGAAAATGAAAAAGAAAATTTCGAATTTGGTAAAGTTCTTATGACAATGATTTCAGGAGTAAGAGAAATTAATCAAATGCTGTTTGCTGATTTAAATAGGGAGTTTAGAATTCATCTTTTAAAAGAAGCTACTAAATATTTAGATTTAGATAATAGGAATATTTTATTAGATGAGAATATTCACAGACTAAAAAAAGAGTATTTATGCTTTGATGGCAAAAATGATACTTTAGATAATCTCACAGCTAAAAACCTTGTAAAGACTCTTGCTGATGTAAAAGAAAATTTAACAGTTACATATCAAGGGCATAAAGGACTCTTAACATATACATTAGGTTCTGTTTCAATACCTGCTAATGCATTTTTAAAAGCTAATGATGATTATGATTTCTTTATTGATGTAGGAAGAAAAGGTAATACTTCATTTAGAGCAGATGGAAAAGTAGATGTATCTTTAATGGCTCAAAAATTAGCAAATGGCGGTGGTCATGTAAATGCTAGTGGATGTAAATTTGAAGATTTCAAAGAAACAATAGATTATAACCAAGTTAAAAACTTCATACAAGAGAAACTAAACAAAATTTAGTTTCTCCTTTTTATTTATTAAAAAACTATTCAAAATAACTCTTTATATATTTATATAACTTTTACTTATAATATTATTATAAAATTTATTTATAAATTAAGCTAAGTTTAATTTTTAATATATTAGAATACATTTATCAAAGGAAAAAAATTATCCTTTGTTACTAAACAATTGAAGGATTTATTATGGCATGCGATACAGGTGCTAAACCAATTGAAGAAAACGAAAATGTTATTAAAAACGAAGAAAATTTAAATGAAGAAAAAAAGGAAAAAAATATGAGTTCATCATTAGTATTAAGAAAAGCTCCAGAATTTAAAATGGATGCATACGATTCAAAAACAGGTCACTACACAAACGTAGATAGTAAAGATTATGAAGGTAAATGGCATGTAGTATGTTTCTATCCTGCTGACTTTACTTTTGTTTGTCCAACGGAAATTGCTGCAATGAATGCAAAATATGACGAGTTCCAAGAATTAGGTGTAGAAATTTTAGCAGTATCAACAGATA
>Ga0102954_1000292_pt1 | contig 15314 bp, 12 predicted proteins | sample SalPonA_C_H2O_MG_FD_78511 | JGI IMG/M metagenome (GOLD analysis project Ga0102954, IMG submission 78511) | Water microbial communities from South San Francisco under conditions of wetland restoration - Salt Pond MetaG R2A_C_H2O_MG | ecosystem: Environmental > Aquatic > Non-marine Saline and... | reverse complement strand
GAATCCGGAAGTTGAAAAGGTGCGTAAGCCGCCACCTGCCACGGAGGTTGCTTGCTGAAATTTAGCGGCAAGGAATTGGGTATCGTAGCCAAAGCGTTCCTGACCGTCGAAAAATACATTCAAACGCAGTGCCTCCTGTAACGAGCCAAAATTCGTCTGACGGTTCTGCGGAATTTGATTCATTCGATTGTGCGCGAAATGGGCAAAAACTTCGAATCGTGCATGGCCGTAATCACCTTCAGCATTTCCGAAATTTCTAGATATTAAAATTTGACCATCTGCGTTCACAGGACGGTATTCGCTTTCTGTGTCGGTGGCGTTTAAAAGCAAGGCATTGTTTCGGTAGCGCAGTCCCGTTGCAATATTCCATGTTTTTGAATTCTGCTTTAGGGACCAATTCACTCCTGTCAGCGATGTCTCAAAAGTCATTTGCTTGAACTCAGCCTGTCGCGGATATTCGTACCGTACATCGAGCACGGAACTGAGCTTATCGCCGTAGAGGGCGCTGAAACCTCCAGCGCTAAATTTGATACTGCTCACCAGGTGAGGGTGGACTATGCTCATCCCTTCTTGCTGACCTGCTCGAGCTAAAAAGGGACGGAACACTTCAAAGCCATTGATGTAGACCAGGTTTTCATCAAAGTTTCCGCCGCGCACATTGTATTGAGAGCTCATCTCGTTTCGACTGCTCACTCCGGCGAAGGTTTTGACGACGCCCTCCACACCACCTTCGGCGCCGGTGGTAAACTCGATGTCTTTACCGGAGACGTTGGTACCTTCTTCACGCGTACGTTGGCTCTCCACCTGTACTTCGTCGAGATAGGTGGTGTCCATGATTTGTGCTTGAGCAATGAAACTACTGGCGAGCACCGCCAAAAGTGTAGCTAGGCGTTTTGGCATGGCTTAGCGCTTGAGGCTTTGAAAGAGTTGGGTCCAGGCGAATGGATTCGATAGTGCGCCTAAAATGGCAGCACCACCACCTGCGTCCATGCTACCCCCGTACATACGTCCTTGATTGTACAGCTGCTGGTTTTGCATGGAGATTAAGTATTTCTGCATCTCTTTTGCGTCGTAGCCCATCGCTAATGCTCTTGCACGAAGCTCGTCCATGGCGAGGTTGCGGTTTGCAATATCCATTTCGGTCGTTTGGATCTCCATAGCTAAGAATTCTTCTTTGAAATTCTCACGAGACGGCCAAGGATAAACGATCACTGGATCCAGCATTTCGGTGTCCCATTCTAAAGTCACGCGGGACAGAAACGCATCGCCGTTGAGGGTATCGGCTACCCAAAGTTTTTGCAGTTGAAAGCCGATGTGTTGGAAGTAGACGGTGTCGCCAGGCATCGCCACCAACGAAAAGAATCCATCGTTATTGCTCGTGGTCATTTGACCGCGGCTTTTTACTAAGATTTGTACGTTGGGAAGCAGCTGGATCAAGCTGTCATTAGAAACTACTACACCATGGATTTGCACTGGTTTCGGCTCCTCTTGAGCGAACAGTGAAGTACTGAATACCATGGCTAATAAAACGCGTCCTAATCTTTTCATATGGTGATCGAATGTTCTTTGACAGTGGTGTTACCGACACCATCGATAACAACCACCCGCAAAATATGGTTTCCTGCGGCCAATTCCTTGGGTACAATCACTTTTAACATCTCCTTTTTGTAATCGAAATCAATGCGTGCAAAAGCACCATCGATTCGCGCACTGTAGCGGTCTATGCCTGTTTTGTCGTCCGCTGCACTCAGGTGCACTTCTCGAAAAGAGCTGTTGCTGCGTGCATAGGTGGTGGTTTGGAGCAAGGTTACCTCAGGCTTGTTTAGGTCCTGATCAAGAGTGTAGGTTCCGGTCGAACGCGTTCTAAAGTGCATAATATCACCCTTGCGCTCACCGGTAATTGGGCTTTTCTTGCCTTTTCGCCCTTCCTCCCAGAGGAACCATCCGACTCCTGCGATTTGATTGGAATCTAGGGTCCACTCTAACTCCATGTAGGTTTGCAACCCCGCACCTTCACCGATCCTGTAGCGACCGTTTCCAGCTTCAGTGATTTCAAAATAGTCGTCGTGGTAGAGTGCGTTTGCAGGTACGGTAACGGTTATCGGACCACGTTCGAGGTGGAATTCTTTGCTGCAGACCATGAGCCCTGCAGCCGGCGCTTCTGGGCGCCCTCCTTTGATGTGAAACCGGGTCGTACTCAGGTTGCCCGCGTAATCTTTTACCTCGATGCGCACTGGCAGAAGGCTGTCTTTAGCGAGGGTGAGGAATCCGTTAGAGGCAGTGAACGCGGGGGAGAGCACCGGGTGGGTGGTCGTGAGTTTCAGCGGATTGTTTTCGAGTTCATAAAGTCGCGTCCAGCGTTGCCCCGTGTTGAACCAATGCTCAAAATCGATGTGCGCATTGATGTAGCGACTGGTGGAGAAATTGATCCGTCGGTAATGGGCGCTAAAGGTAGGTTGATTGTCAACTGACATTTCTATGTTATAGACGCCATTGTTGTTGTTTGCGGCATCTTGACGGTCGGTAGTGAAGAGGTTGATTCCGATGGCACCGTTAGCAATAATGGTGTCGCCGTCATTGAAGGTACCGCGGTCCGTTAAATCTTGTGCTACCCACATGAGTCCACGAAGGCTGGGCGAGCGGCTGTCGGCTACTTTTAGGCCAAACTCCAAGGGGTTGAGTGGTTCTTCGGTACGGGTATCACGAATCTCAAAGTGGAGGTGCGGAGCCATGGAACCGCCGGTATTTCCTGAAAATGCGATCATTGCTTCTCGTGAAACAGGAAAAAGGTCGGGGCTAGGGTAGAGATTCCCGTCGTTTTTACTGCGGTCGCGGAGCTCGGATTCCACATACGCCTCAATCTCGGGTGCAAAGGCATTAAGGTGCCCGTAAACGGTGGTATAACCTTCTGGATGACGCACGTAGAGGGCGTTTCCGTAGCCGTAAGGGCTAACTGCGATGCGCGAGATATAGCCGTCGGCCACGGCGCGTACTTTTAGACCGCTTCTGCCTTGTGTTTTGATGTCAATTCCGCCGTGGAAGTGGTTTCCACGCAACTCCGCAAACGTCCCACTCAACACGATGGGGATCTCTAAGGGGTTGGAAGGAAGGAAGTTCTGGCCCCAGATATTGGAGCTCGTGAACAAAATTGAGGCGACAATGAGAAATTTCTTCATAATGCAAAGCTACAAATGGTATCTTTGGTCTAAACTGTAACCTATGTCTTTAGATTTAAATTCTCGAGTGCAGCGTGTAGCTAGTAAGGCCGCGAAGGTGGCTGAGCTCAATGCCGCTATGAGAATGCGAATCCAAGAATTGGAAGATCAAGTGGTTCATTTGCAGGAGAGTCTAACGGCTATGCAAGCTGAACATCATGAACTTCAGGAGCAGTTGCAACAACGAGATCTCGCTTTAACTGTCCATCGTGGTTCGCCCGCACGGGATACTTACAGTGAGGAGAAAATTTCGGAGTTGATACGGGAAATTGACCGTTGCATGAAATTGTTAAGTGCTTAGACTCTCGTGGAAGAGAACACACTACAGATAAAAGTGACTATAGCGAATCGAAGCTATCCGCTGACCATTAAAAGGACAGAAGAGGAGCAGGTGAGAACCGCTGTGAAAACTATAAATGAAGCTGTTACACGCTTTGAAAGCCGCTACGCCGTAAAGGACAAGCAGGATGTTTTAAGCATGTGCGCCTTACAATTGGCCTCGAAAGCAGAGCTGGCCACTAAGCAATCTCATGACGTTCAGTCCCAGGTAAGCGACGTGCTTGCCTCAGTAGAAGCTGCATTAGATGCGGCCCTACAGGACGGATAAGTTTCCCGCACTTGCTGTTTTTTGTGCTAAACTCAACGAGCACGTTGTTATGTACCTGTCTCGCTATGTCTCGAGCAGGCCGCACCTTGAAAAGGGAGCTTTAAAGTTCCAGCGGAAGGTCAAACCACGGCGGTAGGTACAGATCCTGAGATATTAGGAGTTTAGACAACATGCGCAGCGGGTGCGGGTTTTTATGAATGATTAAACCATAGAGATAAGATGGTAACAACTATTATTGCTGCAGTTTTAGGTCTCGCCATAGGATTAGGCGTGGGCTATGTGCTCTGGCAGAATGCTTTGAAAAAGAAGACTGCGCTAATGATTGCAGAGGCTAAAAAAGAGGCTGAGCAGATCAAAAAAGACCGCATTCTAGAAGCGAAGGAAAAGTTTTTGAATTTAAAGGAAGAGCATGAGCGTGCGGTAGTGAAGCGCGATCAAAAATTGGCCGAGCGTCAAAACTCGTTCCGTGAAAAAGATGAGCGTTTAAAAAAGAGTCTTGCGGATTACCAGCGCGATAAAAAGGAGCTCGACCGCGAAAAGGATACACTTGCAAAGAAACGTGAGTCGCTAGAGGCCAAATCGCGTGAATTGGAAAAGCTCAAGAACAAGCAGATTGCAGAACTTGAGGCTATTACAGGTATGACTGAAGAGGAAGCGAAGGAGCAGATGATTCAGGCACTCAAGGATAAAGCGAAGCTCGATGCACAGGCTTATGTTCAAAATACCCTGGAGGAAGCGAAACTAACGGCGTCTCAAGAGGCGAAGAAGGTGGTGATTCAGAGCATCCAACGTGTGGCCACGGAAAGTGCTATCGAGAATTCGGTGAGTGTATTTAACATCGAAAATGACGATATCAAAGGGAAAATCATCGGTCGTGAAGGTCGTAATATTCGTGCGATTGAAGCGGCTACGGGCGTGGAGATCATCGTGGATGATACCCCGGAGGCTATTTTGTTGAGCTGTTTCGACCCGGTACGTCGTGAGATTGCACGTTTGTCGATGCACAAGCTCGTGAGCGATGGTCGTATTCACCCGGCTCGTATTGAGGAGGTGGTTGCGAAGACGACCAAGCAGATCGAAGAAGAGATTGTTCAGACGGGTAAGCGTACGGCGATTGATCTAGGTATTCATGGATTGCATCCGGAGTTGATCAAGACGGTAGGTCGTATGAAGTACCGCAGTTCGTACGGTCAGAATTTGTTGCAGCACTCACGCGAGGTAGCAAATCTGTGTGCTATTATGGCATCTGAATTGGGCTTGAATCCGAAGATTGCTAAGCGTGCCGGTTTGCTTCATGATATCGGTAAAGTTCCTCATGAGGAGACGGATTTACCACACGCGATCTTAGGTATGCAGTGGGCTGAGAAATACGGTGAAAAGCCAGATGTATGTAATGCTATCGGGGCTCACCACGATGAGATTGAGATGACTTCAATGATTTCTCCGATTGTTCAGGTATGTGATGCTATCTCTGGTGCTCGCCCTGGAGCACGTCGTCAGATTGCAGAGAGTTACATCCAACGTTTGAAAGATTTGGAAAACCTCGCGTACGACTTTGATGGCGTAACGAAGGCTTATGCGATCCAAGCGGGTCGTGAGCTTCGTGTGATGGTGGAAAGCGAGAAGGTGAGTGATGCTATGGCAGCACAGATTTCTTATGATATCTCACAGAAAATTCAGACCGAGATGACCTACCCGGGCCAAGTGCGCGTGACGGTTATTCGCGAATTGCGTTCTGTGAACGTTGCGAAGTAATAACGATCGATCTGGGGCGTTATAAGAAGTATAACCCTCATGGTTAGATTGTTTGTTTTTTGGTTACTTATGGAAAGAGGGCTTCGGCCCTCTTTTTTATTGACTTTTATCATGGTTGCCTGTTCTACAAATGGCTACCTTCGATATAAACCAACAACCCAAATACACATGAAAAAGTTATGGTCTTTTATAGCAGTGTTTTTTACTGCACATATGGCTTTTGCGCAGCACGTAGAGGTAAAAACGAACCCGATTGGATTTGCTTTTGGAGCTACGAACCTTAGCGTGGAAGTCCCGTTAGCAACGCACCCTAATGTGACGTTGAACGCAAGTTGGTGGCATTACAGTGAGGAGCTTCGCGACTGGGTAGACACCGAGCGCATAGGTGGAGCCTCTGTGGGCATTCGTCGTTATTTGATCTCTGATATGGACGAAGGTTTGTATCTCGGAATGGCCAGCAGGTATATGAACCGCTTGGTTCGTGATTACGATTGGGACCCGAATACGGGTCAATCCACCTACACGGATACGCCTAGTGATTATGCTTCTTTAGGGTTTACCCTAGGGTACAAGTTGCGTTTTGAAGAGCGCGTGTCTATTGATTTATTCACCGGAGCGGGACGTATTCTTTTAAAGCAAGCAGGTGGCGAGTACTATGCACCTGCGGAGTGGATCGCTGGATTCAATTTTGGCTACCGTTTCTAAACCAAAGGTTTTCGTATCCATAATGAAATCCATGCCCTGCGGCGCCGTTGCGCTGAGGGGCTTTTTTATGGAGTTTAGGTGTGAAATGAGGGCCGTTCTACGCTTAGAAATCCCTAGCTTGCACCCATGAAGGAATTTGGAAGTATTGCTGTGAATCTGGTGGTTACCGGCAGAAAGCGCGAGAAAATGCTCGCAATAGGTGTGTCTCCTCGCGAAATGGACGAGATGCGATTGGTACATTTTACGAAAGTGTTGCCGGCAGAGACGGTGCGTAAGGTCCTAGAAGGTGGCATTTCGGCGTTGTTGGAAATCCCTGGAATTGGGTTGAATAGTGAAAACGTGCGTAAGATTCGCACCTCACATACGAGCCAGTTGATCGCTCCATCCTATATACAAGCTTCATTTAAACGCGAACAAGCGATTGCGGAGTACCGTGAGCCGGGTAAGAAGTTGCTTACGTTGCAGGAATTGGACGCGCACCATTGCGTTTACGCTTTCGAGATAGAGCCTTCGTTCGCAAATAAAAAACGATTCAAAGAGGTCAATCCTAACTACAAAGAGGGGCAGCCTATCTACTACATCGGTGCTACGGATAAAACACGCAAAGAACGCTTCTTAGAACACACGGATACAACGCATCAAAACTACCGCAAGGGTGCTCATTTGATGCACAAACATGGGCTTACTGATTTCAGCCAGGCGAATGGAGTGAAGCTTCTGCGTACGTTGAAAATCAAAGTAGATAACCTGACCTCATCGGAATCTTTATCTAGTGTGCAGGACTGTGCCAAGAAGCTTTCTTCGATGGGATATGGTGTGATGGTAGGCTAATCATAGGGGTTTTTAATCTATGCATACTTCACATTGGATTTTAGAAGTAATACGTATTAAACTTCATCAAGCCTACTTAGATTGGCATTTCAATGGTGATAAAAACTTACATTTGGAATAGTAGGTGTAAGCGTTTAACTTCGGTTGTCTGCCGTACGAGTTGCACTTATTTTAAATTTTAAACTTGTGCAAATGCTTTCAGAAAGACTAAAAATGCAAACGAAGCACCTTCATGCTTCGGTGGAGAAAAGTTCCCCTTTATTCCTTGCCATGCGCGGGATGCTACCGGCAAATGTTGCTATTACATCGTTTAAAGAAACGATGCAGTATTTGTGGTGTGAGGTGGCTACAAATTCCATAGGCTTCCCGGGCCAACCTGAGATAGAGCAAGCATTTGCATCCATCTATGGATTCGATAAATCCACTTCACTTCATGCAATTCGAAATACTTCAGAATATGCCTGGTGGGGGAAAGCTTATGTTTTATTGGGAAGCGCCATGGGTTCAAAAATTTTGATTGGACTTATGCGTGATCGTGGCGCAACGGATACCAGTTATTTTGAACATTGTTCTAGCTTGGATAAAACCTTCTTCCTGTTCAAGCAGACGCTAGATCAAAGACATTTTAATGCCAGCCAAGAAGCATTAATAGTCAAAGCGGCTTGTGAAGCATTCACGGCATTAGAAAAAGAATGGTCTACACTAAAATCGATAGCATCATGATAACTAAATCCAATGCCGTAGATTACGATAAGTTTAAAAATGAAAAGTTTCTGATCAATATATGTGATCAGGAGCCCATACATATTCCAGGATCAATCCAAAATTTTGGATTTGTACTGGTATTAGGGGCAGACGGAAATATTCGGTTCGTCTCTGAGAACCTTGACGCTTTTACAAGTAGAGAGTTTTCAGAGGTTTTAGGCAAAGATTTGTCTGAAGTTTTAGCGGATCCATTGGTGTTGAACCAAGTCCTACTTGAATCGAATAAAATTGAATACTTTTATAATTGTACCCTAAATATTAGTGAGCAGATCTTCGATATTGCCATACTTCCCGCCACCTCCTTAGGTTATCGAACGATAGAGTTTCAGCCAGTCAGTAACGAAGATCTTGATGAGGGTATCGAAGAAATGCTTGATGCGCTCCAGAGTATAGACTCTAAAAAGAAATTGTATCAAGTTGCTGTTGAGCACATTAGAAAGGTTATTGGTTACTCGAGGGTCAAATTCTACCTATTTGATGAAAATTGGAACGGTGATGTACTAGCGGAGTCTAAAGAGGAGTTCATGCCTTCTTATTATGGGATGCGATTTCCACATAGTGATATTCCAAAGCAAGCTCGAGCACTATATGTAAGAAATAAAACACGCGTCATTGCTGATGTACAGCAATCGCCCATTCCGATTCTTCCAAAAGTAAAGAATTCTGAGGCTATTGATTTATCGGATAGTGGCTTACGAAGTATTAGCCCAATTCATATTGAGTACCTCAGAAATATGGGGGTAGGCGCCAGCTTTTCCGTAAGTGTGGTTCAAGGAAATAAACTCATAGGTCTATTTGCGTGCCATAATCATGAATCCAAAAGCATCGGATTAAGAGCGCGTAAGAAATGTGAAATCATTGGGCGTGTTGTTGCGGTAGAGGTGAAACGTCTCGAACTAGAGATTGAAGAACAAAGACGTGTAGTGTTTCAAAAAAAGACAGCGTTTTTGACTGATCATCTCAGAAAAAGCGAAAGTATTGACGAGGGTGTTGTTACCATACTTCCACAACTCATGAAACTGATGTCGTTTGATGGAATAGCTATAGGTTCACGAGAGGAATATATCAGTCATGGATTGGTCATCGATTCTGTCGAATTGATGCCTTATGAGCGTAGTTTATTGCCTCGAGATAAGCGATTAATTCAAAAGGAGACCTCTGTTTGTAGTTTAGGGCAGTTTCAAAGCACCAAAAATCGAGTGGCAGGCTTCGTAAGAATTCCGATCGATATCGACGGTAACCAGGTCATCTATGGATTTCGTAGAGCACGCGCTAAAGACATCATTTGGGGTGGTGGCGATCCCTCGAAAGCAAAAAATCTTGACCTAGACAATGAGGGAGAAATTCGAGTGAGTCCTCGAAAGTCTTTTGAAGCTTATAAGATTAAGGTAGAAGATCAATCCGAGCCTTTTGAAGATGATGTTTTTTACGAAGAGCTCAGTCGTGTTTTTTATAACATAATAGGTGGGGTTTCAGCTTCAAAAACTCGTCCGAAATCGCAGAGTAAATATTTCCAAGCTCTCCTGCAGAATAATCTAGAGCTTAAAAAACAAATCGCTTCTTTAAAGATTGAAAATGGTAAACTTTACAGCAGTGAGCAGAAATTAAACTTAGCATTAGAATCTGGCGCTATCGGTACCTGGGAGTATAATGTTGAACAGCGGGAAGTTATTTTAGATTTAAAGTGTATCGATCTTCTGGACGCCCCTGAACTGGTGATGAGTTTCGAGGATTTCATAGCGTTAATACCGGCAGATTATTCGGATAATTTCAGAAGAGCATTAGATCTCGACACTCTCCAAAGAGAGGGTTTAAACGAAGAAATCAGGTACATTCACGACGATGATGAGCGAATTTTTTCATTTCGTGCTCAGGTGAATTCCGATACTGAATTGGATGAAATAATGGCGGTTTATGGAACAATTCAGGACATCACAGCATTTAGAATGTTGAGAAGCGAAATTGATGAAGTCAATTATGAACTACAGCAGTTCTTCTATTCTGATTTATTAGGGACTTTCATCGCTGATGAACAAGGTGAAATCATCCGGTGTAATGACTATTTTCTTGAGTTATTAGGGTTTGATAAGGAATTTTTCCAAATAGGTTCATTGAACTGGCGTACGCTAAGTCCTATAGATCAATATCCAAAAGACTTGGATATGATCAAATCGGCAATGGAGGGAGAACGAATCACATATGTAAAACAGTTTTTTGACTCCTCTGGAAAGCGTGTAGATACATTATTCGGCCTGTCTTATTCAAAGGATTCGAATAAATTTTATGCGATGGTGAAAAATCACTCTTTAGAGGTGGTTCAGCGTCAAAAAGCTGAGCGATTGATTGAAGACCAGCGTAGAATGCTTCTTGAGCGACATGAGAAAATGCAAAGGTTCAATCTTGATTTGATTAATTCGAATGCTGAGTTGACGAAGGAAATTGCGATACGTAAAGAGTTTGAGAAATCAGCACGACTTCTAGAACACGCTATTGACAGTGCTTCGGAAATGGTATTGATAACGGATGCCGAATTTGTGAAAACGGGTGGACAGCCTGTAATCACTTATGTAAATCAAGCAATGCTAGATTTAAGTGGCTACACCAAAGAAGAAGTGCTGGGTCGGAGTCCTAAAATGTTGCAAAATGAAAACACTTCAGATGCGATAAAAAGAGAAATTGGTAAGAGTCTTCAAGAATATAAACCGATTCAAGTCCGAATTATTAATGAGGGTAAAAACAGAAATGAGTATGTCGTAGATCTTAGTATTAGCCCCGTATTTGATGAGCATGGAAATTGTATAAATTTTGTCGGCGTACAAAAGGATGTTACTGAAGAAGTTCAACAACAATTCGAAAAGGAAAGAGCTGAACGTCATTTCAAAATGGTGATTGAAAACTTACCAGGCTCCTTATTAGCACTTTCGGATTCACAAGGGAATATTACTTACACTTCAGGAGCGAACAGCCATTTATTAAAGAAATATTCGAAGGCTTTTGATGCATTTCAGCTTGGGGATTCTGAGGATGAAATATTGACAGCTCTAGAGACGGAGGGGCAAGTTTTTGATATAGAGGGAAAGCTGACGGATAAGGAATATTTGATCATGGTACAGCAGCTGACCAACTTTAGGGGTGAGAAAGAATTGATCTTTTTAGCACATAATGTGAGCGACAAGAAAAAGTTGATTGACTTGCGTGAAAAAGCATTAGCCCAGGCTTCAGAGCTTGCTGAAATGAAAACTCAATTTATCAATACAGCTTCGCATCAATTGAAAACTCCGATGAGTAGTATAGAGCTTAATTTGGAGTTGCTAACTGCATTGAAGAGCGAAATAGATAATCCAAAATTCTCTAAAATCATGGCAAGATTAAAAGAGGAGAGTGATAGGTTGCTGTCGTTAATGGACGAAACTCTTCAAATTTCAAGAATTAACTCAGATCATTTTATTCTCACAGAAGAGGATGTTGATCTCGTTGACCTAATCGGAGACCAAAAGGAATTATTCTTAGACACAAGAATTTACAGGCATCGAAGTATAAAAGTTCGAACTCCTAAGAAAAAGATTATTGTACGCACGGACCTTCATTTATTTAGACACGCATTCCATAATATATTGTCTAATGCATTGAAATACAGTGAAGAGGAAGTGGAGGTAGAAGTGTCGCAGACGAAGACTGGAAAGATTGATATATTCATTAGGGACAAAGGGATTGGAATTCCAAAAGGAGAGGTCGAAAAGTTAATGACTGAATTTTTTAGGGCGTCAAATGCGAGAAATAGTGCTGGTACAGGATTAGGAATGTATTTAGTGAAGATAATTATGACTAAACTTAACGGTTCTATCGAGATTAATTCAATTGAAGGGAAAGGAACCACAGTAACCATGTCGATATGAAAAGTATCTTATTGATTGAAGATGAACCTATCTTAGGTGAGACCATGGTTGATATTCTAGAATTGTATGACTATCGTGTACATTGGAAAAAATCTCTCGAAGAGTTCTTGGCTTTTGATCCAAAAAAAGAAGTTGTTCATCTAATTTGCTGTGATTTTCATTTGCCGGATGGAAGTCTCAGAGATGTTCATGCCAAGCTGAAAGCCTCTGAAACCTTAAGTAAAGTACCTTTATTGGTGATTTCAGCTACTGCGTCGGAGCATGATATGGACTATATCAACAAAAACATCGATCACTTTTTGATGAAGCCTTTCAAAGTGTCAAGTCTGCTCGACAAAATAAGCGCGTTAGTTTCTTGTTAGGTTACGCCATAGTTTTAAACGGACCTTGTTCACCTTTTTATAGTAATCCCTCAGTTTCCTCTTGATAGGTGCTGAGGGATTCTTGTTATGAGGTATTTTCCTTAAAGTGAAGAACAGAAGAGAATAGGTAGGTCTTACCTTTGGAGCGTAGACTCCCCATCCGATATGATTCAAGACCATCAACTATTAGAGCCATTAAAGCAGTATTTCGGGTACGATGGTTTTCGACCGTTGCAGGAAGAGATCATTCGCAATGTAATAGGTGGGGAGGATACGCTGGTGATCATGCCGACCGGAGGAGGGAAGTCTATTTGTTTTCAAATTCCTGCGTTACTCTTTTCTGGCACCACGCTGGTAATCTCGCCATTGATCGCCCTGATGAAGGACCAGGTCGACGGTCTTCAAGCTAATGGCATAGCCGCGGCTTATTACAACAGTTCGCAACAGTTAGAAGAGCAGCAGGATATTTTAGATCAGGTACGCTCCGGCGGTTTGCGCTTATTGTATGTCGCCCCAGAGAGTTTGAGTTTCCTTTCTGAAGTGTTGGATGAAAAGTACATCTCGTGTATTGCAGTGGACGAGGCGCATTGTATTTCGAGCTGGGGTCATGATTTTAGGCCCTCTTACCAGCGTTTAGGCTTTCTAAAGAGTCAGCTGCCTCGCACTCCGATCATCGCACTTACTGCCACAGCGGATAAGGCGACTCGTCAGGATATTTTAGACCAATTATCTATTCCTCATGCCCAGCGTTTTGTGTCCTCTTTCGACCGGCCCAACATCGATCTAGATGTGCGTCCGGGGTTAGAGCGGATGAAACAAATCACACAATTCTTAACTCAGAACAGTGAGGAGTCGGGCATCATCTACTGTCTGAGTCGAAAGGCAACGGAGGAGGTCGCCGGGAAGCTCAGTGCTCAAGGCTTCGACTGTGCTGCCTACCATGCAGGGCTAAGTTTTGAGGACCGCTCTAGGGTGCAGGAAGATTTTGTGAACGACCGCATTAAGATCGTTTGTGCTACCGTTGCTTTTGGGATGGGTATAGACAAATCGAACGTACGTTTTGTCATTCACTACAACATGCCGAAGAACATTGAGGGCTATTACCAGGAGATTGGTCGTGGGGGCCGTGATGGTCTTGAAGCTCAGGCTATTCTCTTTCACAGCTTTGCTGATGTGATCCAGCTGCGAAAATTCACAGAAGGAGCGACCAACGAAGAGGTGCAACTTGCGAAGTTGGATCGGATGCAGCAGTTTGCAGAGGCCACCTCGTGTCGAAGAAAGATCTTGCTGAGTTACTTTGGTGAGGAGCTGGCCAAGGATTGCGGACACTGTGATGTGTGTCGAAACCCTCCGGAATTTATAGACGGTACGGTACTCGCGCAAAAGGCGCTGTCTACCGTGTACCGCGTACAAGAGCAGGAGGCTGTAGGCGCGGTGGTGGATGTGCTGCGCGGCGCACGCAATGCACATGTGCTATCCAGAGGTCTGCACCTATTAAAAACCTACGGTATCGGCGCCCAAACCTCTTGGTTTGATTGGCAACAATACATTGTACAGATGGTCAATCAAGGTCTTCTGGAGATTGCCTTTCACAAGAACAATGCTTTAGAGCTTACTCCACTAGCGCGCCAAGTCCTATTTCAAGGAATGCGTGTCAAACTTACCGTTCCTCAGCGCCGTGAAGTAGGCAAAAAGGCCACCCCAGCAAAGAAGGCTTCCACAGCCAAAGGAAAGGCAGGCTTGTTCGAGCACTTGCGCAAATTCAGAGCCACACTAGCCAAAGAACGCTCCCTGCCACCGTATCTCATTTTCAACGACGCCTCGCTCAAAGAGATGGAGAAATACGCTCCACGCACCGAAGCGGCGATGCTAGAAATATCGGGTGTAGGTGCACGCAAAATGGAAGTGTATGGCGAGCTGTTCCTTACAGAGATCAATGCCTATTTGAATCAAAAGACAGGCAGTACATCCAACACGGCTTTAAAATCCTATGAGCTGTTCGCCCAAGGCATCTCTGTTGAGGAGATTGCGGAGCAGCGCAGTTTGAAACCCGTCACGATCATCTCGCACCTTTGCAAATGTTACCTCGAGGGCAAGCCTGTATCTCTGGACCAATTCATTTCTGCTGACGAACTCGCCCAAGTCAAAGCCCAGAAAACACTTCTCGGCGATCCTCAAGAACTCAAGCCTTATTTCGAAGCGCTCAAAGAGCAAATCCCCTACGAGCGCATCCGCATCGCACTGACCTTGCTGAGTAGGGGGTCGTAGGCGTTTAGCGAAGTTTTTTTGTTTTGTGCGCAATATCCGCACACTTGAGGCGTTATTTTGAAGAAGCATTAAGAATCCACGTGAAGTGGATGCCAACCGATCTTGTCCTGCAAGGCACGGTGGCCAAATAGATGCGGGAGTCCTTCCAAAAACAATAACAGGGAACCTCACTTTTTCTTAATGCAAAACATTCGGCGCTGCGGCTCCGGGAAGAATTATTCATCTTAAATGTTTTGTGTCATGAGTACATTAATTGAAGAGCTGGAGACAGAATTGAAGATTCTGGAGAGAGAAGATCTGCTTTACTGCTTAGTAAGGGCTGGTCTGTTGTCATGGGGTCACTACGAGAAAATTAGGGATAACATGGCTGTGCAGTCGCTTGATCAGCATCGTTTGTGGTTGAGCGCCGATGAGTCGGGAAAGGATCTTCGAGGTGGTGAGGGTAGAAGTGGTCGAATAGTAAACTAGAGGGTCATGATAGCTAAAGAATATTTAGATCCGGCCACCTTGAATAATAGTTTGATACATCTGCTCAAGCCCGTGGCGGATAGGTTTGATGTCGCGTTCGAGATTGATTTTGATGTTTCGTTGAGTACGCACGATTTCTTCGATGTGAAACTGCGCATTATTGATCAAAAGGGCTGGTACGATTTCTCAACCCCTCTTGACCATGGAGAGGAGCGCGTTTTAGATGGGGTCGCTCATACGCTTTCAAGGTCGTTGAGGTATAAAGAAGGAGGCTTGTGCGTATTGCTCTGGATCCAGAGTAGTCCTACTGAAGGCTTCCCGTTTATGCGGAGCTTCGAGGTGAGATCGAGAAGGATGGAGAGTGAGATTGTTTTCAGAAGGCGGAAGGGATGGACTTTGTTCGAGCTGTTTCAGATCCAGTTTTGGGCAAATGTGGCTCATG
>Ga0102954_1000291_pt1 | contig 15317 bp, 14 predicted proteins | sample SalPonA_C_H2O_MG_FD_78511 | JGI IMG/M metagenome (GOLD analysis project Ga0102954, IMG submission 78511) | Water microbial communities from South San Francisco under conditions of wetland restoration - Salt Pond MetaG R2A_C_H2O_MG | ecosystem: Environmental > Aquatic > Non-marine Saline and... | reverse complement strand
TCAGCGCCTCGAGGCCGGGCGTCTCGCCCGCAACGCTGCCGATGCCATCGGCGAGATCGGCGGTGGCCAGGCAGGCCCTGGCGCCGGCGTTGTCGATGATGTAGGCGAGCTCCTTGGGGTGCAGCTTGGCATTGACCGGCACCGCGACCAGCCCCGCGTACCAGATACCGAACAAGGCCTCGAGGTACTCGGGCTGGTTATACATAACGATGGCCACGCGATCACCGGGCTCCAGTCCATATTGATGCAGCAGGGCGGCACCAATGGAGGCAGCGTGACCTTCAAATTCGCGGTAACTGGCATGGGTATCCCGCCCCTGGCAAAGTGCCGACCGATCCGGCCAGATCCGGCTGGCTCGCATTAATAATCGGGCGATATTCATACTCTTGATTCTCCCTCGGGAAGGTTCGGCCTCAGGTCTTGATCCGGCGCATGGTCATGGAATGCTGGAAGCGATCGGCGGGATGGGTGTTGATGGTGACCTGGGCAATAACCCCATCCGCGGTACATAGCTGCGCCGAACCTCGAGGGCCGCCGAGCCCTCGGCCACGCCCAGTGCAGCCGCAAGTTCGGCATCCACCAGGGTGGCAGATATCTGCTGCTGCACTTCAGTGATACTAACGCCGAACAGATCCTCGATCAGGGGAAATATGGAACCCTGGTGACGCGGCAGCAAGCGGCCCACCGCCGCATAAGCCCGGTTGATGTAATAGTCCGCCTGGCACAGAACCACATCGTCTTCAGCCGCGCGCCGCAAGGCCCGCACCTCCAGCCAGGCGGTTCCGGCCGCCAGACCCGCCCGCAGGGCAGACGCACCGTCGGGCACAATGGTATCGATGGAAGTGATCTCCAGCCGGGTGTCGGCGGCAAAGGCCAGCAAGTCGTTAATCGACATGACATGACGAGTGTCGCCACCGGTCACCGGTGCCACCACCCGGGTCCCTGCCCCTCGACGTGAGGTCACCAGTCCGTTCTCTCGCAGCAGCCTCAACGCTTCGCGCACGGTGTGCCGGCTGACGCCAAAGCGCGCAACAAGCCCCTCTTCCGTTGGCAACAGAGCTCCAACCGGGTGCGCCCCGGTGACGATTTCCTCCCGCAGGGTACTGGCCAATTGCAGGTATAGCGGTGCGCCGCCCTCTTCCCCCGGTGTCATTGGTCGACCTCCAAAACCGGTTCCTTGCTGACCCTAAAATTCATATTTGTCCGTACAAATCTAATTTTTCCAATTCCAAAGAATATCAATTCTAGAGACCAGAACTGACCTATGCCAGTATTATGTCCGTACTTATTATAATCATGAGGTTGTCATGAACGAGAGCCAGCGCGAAATCGAAACCGCCGAAGACCTGGAACAGCCCGTCACCATTCCGGTGGAGGCCTATATCTCCGAGGACTATGCCCGTGCCGAGCGCGATCGCCTGTGGCGCAAGGTCTGGCTGCAGGCCGGCCGGGTGGAGGACATCCCGGATGTGGGTAACTACCTGACCTTCGAGGTTCTGGACGACTCCGTGCTGGTGGTGCGTAACCGTGCCGACAGTATCCAGGCCTACCACAACGTGTGTCCGCACCGCGGACGTCGCCTGGTGGACACCCCTGCCGGTGCGCGCAATGGCCGCGGCAGTCGCAGCAAATTCATGTGTCCCTACCACGGCTGGCGCTTCGACCTTGACGGCAACAACATTCACGTCCCCCACGAGGAAGACTGGCAGGGTTCGCTGGCGGGCTGTAACGGTCTGGCCCCGGTGCGGGTCGACACGTGGGGTGGCTGGATCTGGATCAACCTGGATCCGGATTGCGAACCACTGGCCGACTTCCTGGCGCCGATCCCGGAAATGCTGGATCCCTTTCAGCTGCAGAACATGCGCTGCCGCTGGCGCAAGTGGGGTGTGTTTGACTGTAACTGGAAGGTGGCACTGGAGGCGTTCAACGAGACCTACCACGTGGCCACCACACACCCGGAGTTCAACCAGTTCGGTGCCTTTCGCGGCTGGGCAAGGGCCCAGGGGAAGCATAGCCATATCGGTTATGAGGCCAGCAAGGGTGACGACGACAACCAGAAAGCCAAGCTGCGCGTGGGCACCGGCGATGCGCGTATCTCCACGGCTGAAATGCAGGTCTATACCTGGGAAAAGGCCAATACCAATACCACCCAGACCATGGTCGACGCCGCCCAGCGACTGGAGGACGAATTACCGGAGGGCACACCCCCGGGTGAAGTCCTGCAACACTGGCTGGCCTCGGCGCGAGCGACCGATGCGGCACGGGGCGTGGTCTGGCCCACCGTTGACGCTGCCCACGTGGGCAAGACCGGCACTGCCTGGCAGGTATTTCCCAATTTTCAGATCGGCCATGCGGTTAACAACATGCTCTGTTACAGCGCCAGGCCCTGCGGCTACGACCCGGACAAGTGCATTTTTGAAGGTGCAGTTTATGAGCTGTACCCCGAGGGAGAGGAACCTGATACCGAATGGGAATACTGTGAGGCCACGGCCGAGGACTGGTGTTACGTGTTGTCCCAGGACTTTTCCAACATGGCCGCCGTACAGCAGGGCATGAAGTCAGCCGGGTTCGCTGGGACTCGCCCCAACCCCTACATGGAACGCAGCACCGCCAACCTGCACCGCAACCTGGCGCGCTACATGGGCACCGGCGCGCCGCGCAAGGCGAGATAGCGATGACTGAGCAAGGCGCCAAAAAGGGGCCGCTGGCCGGGGTAAAAGTGGTAGACCTGACCGCCATGGTAATGGGGCCCTACGCTACCCAGGTGATGGCCGACATGGGCGCCGATGTGATCAAGGTTGAACCGCCAGGTGGTGACAACACACGCTTCGTGTCCCGCGGGCCCGCCCCGGGCATGAGCGGCGTGTTCGTCAACGTCAATCGGGGCAAGCGCAGTATCGTGCTGGACCTGCGCGACGAAGCGGATCGGGATGTACTGCAACTTTTGGTGTCCCGGGCCGATGTCTTTATCCATTCGATGCGCGCCAGCGCCATTGCGCGGCTGGGCTTCAGTTATGCCGATGTGGCCGCCATCAACCCCGCCATCGTCTACTGCAACTGTTACGGCTATGGTCGCGGCGGACCGGACCGGGATCGCCCGGCCTACGACGACACCATACAGGCCGAATGCGGGCTGCCCGCGGTGCAGGAAATGCTTACCGGTAAGGCCAGCTTTGTCGGCACCATTATGGCGGACAAGGTCACCGGCCTCACCGCCCTGTACGCCACCATGATGGCGCTGTTCCATCGCGAGCGCACCGGTGAGGGCCAGGAAGTGGAGGTTGCCATGTTCGAGACCATGGCCTCGTTCATGCTGGTGGAACACGCCAACGGCGCGCTGTTCGATCCGCCGATGGGACCGGCCAACTACCACCGCGCGGTGGCACCCAACCGCCGTCCCTATCGCACCAAGGACGGCCAGATCTCCGCCCTGGTCTACAACGACAAGCACTGGTCACTGTTCATGAACGCGGTGCAGCCGCCCTGGGCCAGCGACGAGTTCGCCACCCTGGAACAGCGGGCGCAGCAGATCAACCGGGTGTACGGCCTGCTCGGCGAGACCTTCCTCCAACGCACCACGGACGAGTGGCTGGACCTGCTGCACGAGCTGGGCATTCCCGCCGCACCGCTGCGCAAGCCGGACGAGCTGTTCGATGATCCGCACCTCAATGCGGTCGGTTTCTTCGAGACAGTAGAGACCCGGCAGGGGGCCGTGCGCTTCCCCGGCGTGCCGACCTGGTTCTCCGGCACGCCGGGCCAGGTGCACGGCCCGGCGCCGGAACTCGGCGAGCACAGCGAGGAGATTCTTGCCGAACTGGGCCTTGAGCCGCCCCCGCACCTTCCCAACGAGGCAGCGGCACAAAGCAATGGCGCGATCTGAGCGAGATCGCTTCCAATACATGTAGACCACGGAGTGAACGAGTGGATTTTTCCCTGACCGACGACCAGCAGAGTGTTACAGACCCCGTACTATTTGACGCCCGCGATGACGGTATCGCCATCATTACCCTGAACCGGCCGGAGGCGCGCAATGCCCTGGTGCGAGAGATTCGCGAGGGCCTGTTCGCTGCCTGGGAACGCTTCGAGAAGGATCCGGCCCTGCGCATCGCCATCCTCACCGGCGCCGGGGACAAGGCCTTTTGCGCCGGCGGCGATCTCAAGGAGATGGTGGAAACCGGGATGAAGGTGCCCCCCCGGGATATGTTCCCGGTACCTTATGACACGGTGGAGTTGTCCAAGCCCACCATCGCCGCCGTCAACGGTGTCGCTTATGCCGGCGGCTGGATGATCGCCCAGGCCTGCGATCTCTGTGTAGCCAGCGACAATGCGCGTTTCGCCATCACCGAGGTGAAGGTCGGGCGCAGCTCGCCCTGGGCCGCGCCGCTGATCCACATGATCCCGCAGCGAATCATGATGGAGATCCTCCTCACCGGCAAACCCATCAGCGCAGCGCGCGCCTACGAGATCGGTCTGGTGAATCGCCTGGCGGCACCGGAATCACTGCTCGATTGCGCCCTGGAACTGGCAGGGGAAGTCCTCGACGGAGCGCCCCTGTCGGTACAGGCGGCGCGTGAGACCGTTATGCTGGCGACGGAAATGGGCCGCACGGACGCTTTGCAGGCAGCACGCGACGCATCACAGTACTGCTACAACAGCGAGGACGCTCAGGAGGGACCGCGGGCCTTTGCCGAAAAGCGCAGGCCACAATGGCGCAGCCGCTGAAGCTGCGTTTACCTTACAGGTAGTTCGATCTCGGCTCTGGCGGTTGCCATCACCTCACCGAGCTGGGTTGCCATTTTGATATCAACCTGCACCAGCTTGCGCCCGTCTTCGTCGGTCGGTTTGTCCACCACCTCCGCGCTCATGTAAGTGACATCACCAGTGAAGGCAGGGCCCCGGTAGGAGGACTTGCAGTGGGTCACCATACCCCACTCCCCGGCCCAGCCGGCAAGATAATCCAGTAACCACGCCCCCATTGACGCGCCATAGCCATAGCCGCGGGGCATGCCGATCTTCCGAGCCCACTCCGGGAACAGGTGACCGCGGGAGGGGCCGAAATAGGCACCGTCGGTCCACTCGGGGTTGTCGCGTTCCATCACTGGATCGTTCTCGTGCCCGGCAAATTCCTCGGTAAAGCCAGCGGCCGCCATGTCCAGCCCGGGCCGGTGGGTGCCGCCCCAGATGGTGAACAGGTAGGCGCGCCACTCGGTGGTGAAGCTGGCGACGCTGTGAGGGCCTATAGCGCGCACCGGCAGCTCATCTCCAACCTGTATATCGTCCCAGTAGCGCTTGCCGTGCCCCAGGTCGTGCATCATTTTGACGTACTCGTACTTCTTGTCCTCGAGCGTTTTCAGTTCCTGTTCCGACCAGACCGGGTCCTCGGTGGCGTCCATGCTGCCCATTTCCACCGCATTTTCTCGCGCATAGCGAATGGTGGTGGAACGCTGCCGGGCGATAAAGTCGCCATCCTGGTTGTAGTAATTATTGTCGCCCCGCTGGAAGCAGGTGGGACCGGCAAAACTGGTCTCCTTGACCACGTAGTCCAGGGGAACCTTCTCGTTGGTGATCTCGTCGCCACCAAATATTCGCGGGCCGTAGAACCACCACTCATCGCCGCCAAAAATCAGGTGTGAATCGGGGATGCAGCCTACACAGGCGGGGCCGGCACCGTGGCCATCGTCCGTCGCCACGGCGAAGGACTGTGGCGCCACCAGCTTGCCCCAACGGCCCTAGGCGGCAAAGTCGTGGTCGTAGTGAATCAGGTTCGGATAATGCATCGCCTGCACCCAGCGACGAAAGTCGTTGTTGTGCAACGGTTCCCTCATTCGCGCTGGCGCTATCGACTTGCCGAGGTACTGGTCGATATCCGAGGTCTCAAGTTTGACTTTACTCATGGGGTTTTCCTTGTGGCTAGGTGTTTGCGGGCCCTGTGGAAGGCGCCCGTCCCGCAGCTGAACGGTAGTTGAGTTCGCAGACTCAATCCGCGTTCAGTGCCTCGGGAGAAAGGTATTTGGTGGTAGACCAGCCACCATCGACAACGATGGTCTGGCCGTTGATATGGGCGGCACCGTCCGAGCACAGAAAGGCAATCGTACTGGCGACATCTTCAACCGTTCCCAGCCGCGGCGCCGGGGTCATCTCTGTATTCATCCGTTTGAACGCCTTGTCTTCGAGGCGTCCGCTCACCATGTCGGTGAGGGTGACACCCGGGGCGACGCAGTTGGAGCGAATGCCCTGGGCACCGTATTCACAGGCCATGTGCAGGGTGAGTGCGGTCAAGCCACCCTTGGACGCCGAATAAGCACCCCCCCGACGGCCACCGACCACCGCGAAGGTGGAAGTCACGTTGATAATCGCAGAGCCCGGCTGCATGTGGACGATAACATCCCTCGCCAGGCGGAACGGTGCCCGCAGCATGACTCCAAGGAAGTGATCCAGCATCTCATCATCGGTCTCATGCAGGGGTTTGGGACTGCCCAGACCCGCGTTATTGATGAGGAAGTCAATGCGGCCAAAGCGATCCAGTGCTGTGTTCACAATCTTCTGGGGCGCCTCGTCGGCGGCAATATCCACCGCCACAGTAGCGACCCGCTCCGGATCACCCAGTTCCTGCGCCATGGCCGCGAGTTTGTCCGGGTCGCGCCCCACACCGACGATGGCCATGCCGGCTGCAAACAGTTGCTTCGCCGTCGCCAGACCGATACCACTGCCAGCTCCCGTTATAATCGCGACCTGCATGCTGCTGTACCCCTGATCAATGTCCCGCAGGCAGTTGCCATCGCGGGAGCTGGAAAAAGTGTAGTATAATCACCGCTGTTGATTATTACCACCGTTGGCCGCTGAGGAAACCACAGGAAACAACATGAGTCCCACCCAAGCCCCCGGACGTAAATGTATTGATGGCCACTCGATTCGCTGGAGCGAACAGCGAGCCCGGGAAGCCTACGCGTCCGGCTACTGGGTCGACGAGACCCTGGCTGAAGCGCTGGCCCGAAAGGCCTCCGAGGACCCCGGCCAGGTGCTGATCATCGATGGCGATGTCCGCCTGGATGCGGCGACCCTGCAGCAGCGAGCCACCGCACTGGCAAAGGTCATGGCCAGCCGCTACCCGGAGGGCAGCGTCATCTCTTTTATGCTGCCAAACTGGCACGAGGCCGCTGTCATCTACCTGGCGACGACCCTGGCGGGCATGGTCGCCCACCCTATTCTGCCCTCGCTGCGGGAACACGACCTGTGTTTCATGCTGGGTGACGTCGGCAGCCGTATGATTTTCGTCCCGGCAACATTCCGCGGCACCGATTACGTTGCCATGCTCGAGGCGGTGGTCGAACAACTGGAATCGCCCCCGGAGGTGGTGGTGCTGCGCGGTGACGCAGGCCCTCACCGGGAATACCAGGGCCTGCTTGAGAAGGCCATCGAGCACCCGCTGCCGGCGCCGAATCCGGATGCGGTGCGCATGATCATGTACACCTCAGGCACCACCGGCAGCCCCAAGGGGGTCATGCACAGCCACAATTCCATTCACGCGCTGATCCGCCAGTTGGGGGAGCACTGGCTGGTGGAACCGGGAGACAGCTTCCTGGTGGCATCCCCTATCAGCCATATAGGCGGCTCCATTTACGCCTTCGAGTGCCCACTGTTGCTCGGTTCATCGGTGGTCTTGATGGAGCAATGGGAACCCGAAGCCGCGGTGCAACACCTGCAGCGGGAACATTGCACGCACTTTGCCGGCGCCACCCCCTTCCTGATGCAAATACTGGCAGCCGCCCGCGCCGCCGGCACCCGCCTGCCCGACCTCAAGCTGTTTATCTGCGGCGGCGCTTCCGTGCCTCCCTCCCTGATTCGCGAGGCAGCGGACTATTTCGAGCGTGATGTGGTTACCCGGGTGTACGGCTCCACCGAGGTGCCGGTCACTACCGTGGGCGTTATCGATGCCAATGATGTGGACCACGCCGCCGAGACAGACGGTCGCCCGGGCATTGCCGCGGTGAAACTGACCGACGGCGAGGTGCGGGCCCGCGGGCCGCAAATGCTGGTGGGTTATGTCCATGCCGAAGATGAAGCCTCGGTATTTGACGAGGAAGGCTACTACCGCACCGGCGATCTCGGCCGCTGGGTGGACGACGACTACCTGGTAATCGCCGGTCGTCTCAAGGACATCATCATTCGCAACGGCGAGAACATCGCCCCGAAAGAAGTTGAGGATTTGCTGATCGGCCACCCCGACATCGCTGAAGTCGCCATCGTCGGCCTGCCCGACCCACGCACCGGGGAGCGCGCCTGCGCGGTAATCGTACCCCGCCAAGGCGCAGAAACCGCCGTGGCGGACCTGGCCGGGTACCTGATTGGCCTGGGGGTAGCGAAGTTCAAGATCCCCGAGCAGGTTGCCCTGTGGGATGCACTGCCCAAGAACGACGCGGGCAAGGTGCTCAAGCACCGCATCCGCGATGAACTACAGAAGTCACCCGGGTGAACAATTTTTGTGACATTTGACCGGTTACAGCCGTTCCAGGGAACCCGCGACCCACGGTTGCTCTAACATCATAACGGCACTGCTTCGCGCAATAAGTGGCAAGGTAGATACTATTCAGAGGCACAGAGATCCAAAGGCGGATTTCAATGCAGCAGAAAACGCGACAACGGGAGTTACGTGCAGGTTTATGCCTGTCACTGTGCTTGCTGTTTTTATCGGCCAGCTCGGCCCAGCTGTTTGCGGGTAGTCATGCTACCGCCCCACTTTCTGTCGACCAGGAGGCTCAATGTCTCTGCGGAGAGCTCGAGTCAGACAGCGACCCCAGTGACGCGGGAGATTTTTTTGCGGGCCCGACATCTCCGTCCTGCCTGCAAGCAGTAACCCCATCCGCCTTCGCCGATCAGGCGTCTGAAATAGTTGACCACCGGCCTTCCAGCCCGGAGGCCCGCGCACCGCCGCTGATGCTTTCTTGACAACCTCATTTATTAATCTGTAGTACCCATTACGGTGTGGCCATTCAACAGCTACCACCGAAGCCCCTTCAGGAGACATAATCATGAACCACTACCACAAGCTGGCCACCACTGCGTTGGCAAACATTAAGTCCATTGATCGTCCACATCAGGACGAGCAACTCACTCTCGACAGCCCTGCAAAAGAGGTGTTGACCGATTTCAGGCTGCGCACGCCACTTATGATAGAGCAGAGCACACCCATCAACGACGCTATCGAGATGATGAACAGGTCACACGTCAAACAGAAACTGGTGATCGACGCCGCTGAATCATTTTGCGGGGTAATCACCCTGGCTGACCTGATGTCAGTCAAAGTGGCCCGGGCGTCAGAAGCAACCGGACTGACACGGAAAGACCTCACGGTTGCGAACGTGATGACCGGGCGCTCCAGCCTGCACGCGATCGATATCAAAGCACTGCGATCCGCCAAAATCGGCGACATTCTCACTACACTGAAGAGCTTTGGCGACCAGCATGTGCTGGTTATCGATCTCGAGACTGACAGCGTCCGCGGAATAATTTCCGTTACCGACATCGCCCGCGCCCTGCATGATCCGGTAAACATCAACGCCCGGGCTAACTCGTTTGCGGAAATCGTCAGTGCCGTGCGGGAGTGAGTTTGCGCTACTGGGGTAACGCGCCCTACGACTTGAGGTAGCTGTCCAGCTCCCGGTGGTAGTTCATGATCATCTGCTCGAAGTAGTTCGCCATCCAGATCTGCTTGCAGCCGCTGGTGTGCAGGCCCTTCTGCATCCGCGGGATGTTGCTGAAGTCCTGGCGGGGAATTTCCAGGAATTGTTCCGGGTCGGTGACATCGGTCATTTTCTGCACTTCGGCACGCGGTACCGGCTCGGCCGCCGGGTAGGTCCTGGTGGAGTAAATCTCGAAGATACAGGAATCGGGATCAAAGCCGTTGGGCCTTATCCGGTACATCATGCAGTTGCCCGCCTGGGGCAGGATCAGGATGTTGGGGAAGATAAAGATTTCGCCACCCCACTGGTTCAGCACCTCACGCTCCATCTTAGGCATGGGGCGCTGCTCAGCGGCGGCCTTGCCGTACAGCGCCTTCATGTACTCCCCACCTAAAGTTGACCCCTCCGGAATCGGCTTGCCCTTGAGTGAACGCACAAGTTCGACGTCTTGCTTGAGGATCATGGCGTCCATGCCCTCCACCAGCAGATTTAACCGCGCCGCCATGGCCTCAGCGGGATCCTCTACCTGCTTGGTGTGCCCCGCCATGGGCGTTTTCTCGCCGCCCAGAAAGCGGCCGTGGCCATGGGGGAAGGATTCGTAGATGTGATCGGCGTGGCTGTACTCCACGGGCGCATCGAGGTCATCGCCGTAGATAAACGCGGCGGAGTCTGTCTCCAGCTGGGGATGGGTCGCGGGCACGTGGTAGCCCTCAAGGAACGCCTCCAGTGCCACTTTCCAGTTGGCCGGCGCCTCCACCGACTTCCACCAGATGTGATGCATATCGCCGATCACCAGGTCCTCCACCAGATTTCGCACCGGGGCAATAAATTCGTCGAAAGGCTGGGGATCACGGTCGAAATTGATGAATATAAAACCTGCCCATATTTCCAGCGAAATCTCTCTCAGGGATACGTCGCTGTCCTGCAGCTGGCCGTCCCGGAACTGCTCCCGCTCCAGTACATACTGGACGGCGCCATCAGTGCTCCAGCGCCAACCGTGGAAAGGGCAAATGATGCGGCTCTTGTCGAAGTGGCCGCAGTCCTCGGCCAGCGCGGTTCCCCGATGGGGGCAGGCGTTATTGAACGCCTTGATCGTATTCTCATCTACCCGCACCACCAGCACAGACTCTGAGCCGATGTCATACACTGTGTAGTCCCCGGGCTCTGGCACCTCATCGAGGCGCGCGGCGGCCTGCCAGACCTTGCTCCAGAGTTTTTCGTGTTCGAGGCGGGTGAATTGCGGGTCGGTATACCGTCCGCTGCGGATGCCGTGTTCCAGCAGTTGCCAGCTGGCCGGCCAGTCGAGTTCTGCGCTCATGATTGCCTGCTCTGTGGGTTTGCAGTATCTATTAGTAATGTGCCAGTCATAGTAGTATCAATCAACACTGATGTCTAATAAGGAAATATCCATGCATCCGCTAGCCGCCATCCGTTCGCTCTTACTGCTGACATTACTGGGCGGATGCTCCGTGGGTCCTGTGCCGCAAGACCCTTCCGCGCCCTACCGGGGCACGGGGGATATTCCTGTAACCGGCAAACCGTTTGCCAGTGTCCCGGAAAACTTTCAGTTCGTCATTGTCGGCGACAGGACAGGTGGCCATCGACACGGGGTATTCCGCCATGCCATTACCCGGGTTAACCAGCTGCAGCCGGAGTTTGTTGTCGGCGTTGGCGACCTGATCGAGGGTTACAAGCAGGATGAACAGACGCTCGCTGCCGAGTGGGACGAATTCGACAGCATTGTCGACCAACTCGACATGCCATTCTTCTACACCGTGGGAAATCACGACATCGGCAACGATGTCATGCACGACATGTGGCGGCAGCGCTACGGCCGGGACTACTACCACTTCGTCTATCACGATGTCTTATTTATTTCGCTGAATACCGAAGACCCGCCCGTGTTGCTGCCCCCGGAGATCATCGAGCGGCAAACCTGGCTGGAGAATGCCATGCGCGAGGATCCGGAACGGGTACGCAGGTTGCTCAGGGAACACGCGGAAAAGTCCGGCAGCAAGCCACCGAAACTGCCAGGAGAAGTGGCTATCAGTGACACCCAGGTGGACTGGGTCGCCTCGGTGCTGGCCGAAAACGCGGAGGTGCGCTGGACCATCGTCCTGATGCACAAACCCGCCTGGATCTATAAGCATCCCGGCTTCAGTCGGATCGAGGCTTTGCTGGCCAATCGCCCGCATACGGTGATCGCAGGCCACGAGCACTATTACAACTACAGCAGGCGGGGCAGCGCCGATTACATCACCATGGCGACTACCGGCGGCATCTTGCTGAATGAAGGGGGCGGCGCATTCGACCATATTGCCTGGGTCACCATGACCGACAACGGGCCGGTGATCAGCAATATCGCCCTGTGCGGCCTGCTCGGTACGCCAGCGGAAACCGGGAAAGCCATGCAGGAGAGGCCCGCCGTAAACTGCTTCAGGCCGGACGCTGGCCGCTAGGGCCGGACAGGTATTATTCCGCGTCCAGCAGCGCCTGCAGCTGGGGGAAAAACTCTTCTCGCAAGGTACCGTGCAGCGACAGGCGCAGCACCTCGCGGCGCATGCGCAGGGTCATCTGGCGACGCTCTTTCGCCGTTTTAGCCCGTGACTTCACCCACAGCGGCCAGAGGAAATAGCCGGCAAGAAAGATCACCGACAGTACTTCGGCATCGATGCCCTCTTCACTGTATTCGTTGTCCGCCATGACCTGGGTAGACTGCAGGAACTGCTTGAAAAATACGTCCTGGTCCGGATTCTCGCTGGACATGATCTCGAACAGCCAGATCCGTCCCAGCTCCGGGTTTTCTACCGCGAAATCCACCAGTGCGGTGATTACGTTGTAAACCGGGCGCTGGCTGCCATCGGCCGGTGTGCCGTCCTCACTGGGTTTGCCGAATACAGACGCGGACAGGTTTTCACTCACCCATTCAACGGTAGCCTTGATCAGGTCCTCGCGGGTTTCGAAATGCTGGTAGGTGGTTCCGCGGTTAACGCCGGCGAGATGGGCCACTTTCGACAGGCTCAGGCCGTCAGGGCCATCGGATGCGAGCACAGTCCGCGCCGCGGCGAGTATTTCCTCGCGAGTAACTTCCGGGTTACGTCGCCGCCCTCTGGGTTTGACCTGCTCTTCCACTGACCCTGTCATACTGCTTGCCCCGAAATTTAATAATCATCACTGTCGATTAATTACGATTATGATGGGGGCGCAGGTCTGCCAAGTCAACACCCGGAACAGGGTTAAACCCCTGTCAGGGCTTATATATTGCTTTTCAGGTAGGCTTTGACAACGGAGTGGGTGTCGGCTGGCAGCACGCCGTACATGGCATTGCGTAATACCTCCAGGGCATAGCGCCTTGCCATTTCCTTGCGTGCCTTTTTACTGCGGGCGTGGGCACGCACCCAGACCGGCCACATGAAGTACCCGGTAAGAATCATCACCGACTGCACTTCGACGTCGATATCTTCGACCCCGGCATCGCTTTCGGCGAGGGTTTGCACCGCTTGTTCGAAACGCTTGTAAAATACGTCCTTCCTGGGATCATCCCGGGACAGCACATCGAACAACCAGACCCGGCCGATATCCGGATTCTCAATCGCGTACTCCGACAATCGCAGATTAAACGCGGCCATGCGCTCAATCACCTCGTCCATGTGCTCGCGATCCGGCCTGAGCTGGTCGTCGGGTACTTCGCCGTCCAGGTCGCCACCCTCGAACACTGCATCCAGAAGCTGATGCGAGACCCAGTCCAGCGTGGCCCGCACCAGGTCTTCCTTCACCTGGAAGTGCTGGTAGGCGGTGCCGCGGTTGACGCCGGCCACCTTGGCCACCGTGGACACGCTAAGCCCCTCGGCACCGTCACGGGCCAGTACTGTTTTAGCCGCCTCTAGAATCGCAATACGGGTTGTTTCTGGGTCGCGCTTTCGGCGCGTCGGTTGCTGTTTTGCTGCCACAGTGAATTCCCCCGACCCTTAATTCAGTATATTGAAGCAAAAATTATACCACGCTCCATCCTGGCTACGGCTCCCCGCGCGGACGTTTTCTGAGCGCGACCTGGATCGCTCCCCTAGGCAATTTCTGCCAGTAGCTCCCTGGCGATAATAACCCGCTGGATCTCGCTGGTGCCCTCATAGATTGAGGTAACTCGAGCATCCCGCGCATAGCGCTCCAGAGGGACCTCGCGGGTGTAACCGATGCCACCCGCCAACTGGATCGCCGTGTAGCAAACCTGGTTGGCAGTCTCCGATGCGTGCAGCTTGGCCATCGAAGCCTGCTTGGAGAAGGGGCGCCCCTTTTCCTTGGCAACCGCCGCTGAAAGCACCAGCAGGCGAGAGGCCTCGAGTTGGGTGTAGGCATCGGCCATCATCCACTGGGGGCCCTGCATACTGGCGATGGTTGCGCCAAACTGTTCGCGCTCACTGGTGTACTGCCGCGCGTAATCCATGGCAGCAGTTCCAACCCCCAGTGCCAGCGAGCCGATACCTATCCGGCCACCCGCCAGTTCGCCCACTGCAATCCGGAAACCATCGTTGAGTTTTCCCATCAATGCTGTCCCCGGAACCCGGCACTGCTCGAAAATCACCTGGTTGGTGGCCGATGCGCACTGCCCCATTTTATCCTCGGCCCTGGCCACTGTGATGCCGGGCGTAGTGCCCTCCACCAGGAAGCAGGAGATGCCCCTGCCCCTTGGCGCTTGCGGATCGGTCACCGCCCACACCACGAACACGCCGGCGTATTCGGCACTGCTAATCCACATCTTGGTGCCGTCGATGATCCAGTCGTCGCCATCCCGCACTGCACGCGTCTTCATCCCCGAGGGATCGGAGCCGGCGCCCGCTTCCGACAGGCAAAAGCCTCCCGCCGGATACTCCCCGGAACAGAGCAACGGCAGGTAGTTCTGTTTCTGCTGGTCGTTGCCAATCGCCTGAATGACTTCTCCGACCATGTTGGTGACCGACATGGTTACCGCGGTGGAGGCGCAGGCCCGGGCGATTTCGGTGACAGCAACACTGAAGGCGACCACACCCGCCTCCGTGCCACCGTATTCGGCATCCACGTTCATGCCCATAAAGCCCAGGCCCGCGAGACCCTTCAGGTTCTGCAGGAAAATTTTCCGATCCGCGTCTTTGTCCGCTCCCGCGTCCAATTGCGCGGCAACCGGTGCCAGTTCAGTTTCGGCGAATCGCCTGGCAATCTCCGCCACGCTCGCTTGTTCTTCAGTGAGATCAAAGTCCATGATCGCTCCTTACATTAATTCCAGGCCGATAGACGTGGCTTCGCCGCCACCGATACACAGGCTCGCCACACCACGGGTTTTGCCCTGGCGCCTGAGCGCGTTGATAAGGGTGACCATAATCCGCGCCCCGGAAGCACCCAGCGGATGCCCCAGTGCACAGGCGCCACCATGGATATTGACCCTGGCATGGTCAAGGCCGAGATCAGTGATCGCCATCATGGTGACCATGGCGAAGGCCTCATTGATTTCAAACAGATCGACGTCCGGCACACTCCAGCCGATGTTCTCCAGTAATTTATTGATGCCCGCTACGGGCGCGGTGGTAAACATGCCCGGGGCCTGGGCATGGCTGGTATAATCTACTACCCGTGCCAGCGGCTCAAGACCCAGCGCACTGGCTTTGG
>Ga0102954_1000280_pt1 | contig 15632 bp, 18 predicted proteins | sample SalPonA_C_H2O_MG_FD_78511 | JGI IMG/M metagenome (GOLD analysis project Ga0102954, IMG submission 78511) | Water microbial communities from South San Francisco under conditions of wetland restoration - Salt Pond MetaG R2A_C_H2O_MG | ecosystem: Environmental > Aquatic > Non-marine Saline and... | reverse complement strand
TGAAGCAATCGGCTGCATTGAACGTGAGCACACCGTTCGCGTATGACCAATACGACAACATGTGCTGATCGGAGATATGGAACGAGGTTTGGGTGTCCCAAAACGCGCGCATGAGTGGTTTGTTTAGAAACCACCCATCTCCGCCCGCCCGCACCATGACGTCTTTAAAGTAGACGTTTAAATCCGAAAACCGCTCAGTGTCATACGGATCAAAGCCGTCGTTTCCAATTGACAGAATCCACTGCCCTGAAGACCTATCGGTTGTCAGAAGATTCAGCACCGCCTGACCTGCCTTGTCGCGCAAAGCGTTGTTTATCAGCAGCATTTCAGACTCCTATTAAACTGGATCGCTGGTTGCAACGTGCTGTTGCAGATCAAGCGGCGTTAGTACGGCGTTGTAGTAGCGAACACTCGTGAAATAGCCCCTGAAGCCCAGTGAAGACGGCTCACCGAGGCGTAGGAAACTATTATCGCGCGTAAGCAAATGCGTCAGGTCAGGTTGCGAGACTGCGACTTCAATGCCGTTTTGATACACACGGAAATCCGTCCCATCCCATGTGAATGCGTGGGTTTCAAAGCCCCCACCCATCGGCAAATTGCCCGTTACGTCGACGTTCGCAAATTTCAGCTCACAATCTTCTGCATTCCCGCCAAAACGTCGATAGGTAAACAGATCACCTAGACGAATGACGTACTGAGAGGCGTACCACTGAATTACTTTGTAACGCACCTCTAAGGTAAACACTTCGTCTTTGGGGCGCGAGATTGGGATCTGTAGATACGACGAGGTTGTCGATAGCAACATCGACGGATCATTCGTGTTTACGTCCCACGGAGCGTAACCGCCCGACACGGTTGCCGACGCGTTTGCTGTCGAACCGTACGGGTTATAAAAAGTCGACGACTTCGTCCACGTACGCGCATCCTTCGTATCCCAATACACGATTGCATCCGTCAAACGATAGTCAATCGGTGACATCTGTATAAACGGTGTACCGCCTTCGACAGACGTCTCTTTCATCGGCTCGGAAATGTAACCCCAATTTGTCGTAGCTACGCTCGGACTGAGCGTGGCGTCTTCCCATACTGATAAGACGTCACGAATGAACGGCGCATCAGCTGCGGTGTTGTTTTCGCCACGTGCAAAGACACCTGTGCCGTACATGCCACTTAGTGCTTGTCCCTCCACGCTGGTAATTGTGGGGTCAGAGCGAAATTGTGGCTGAGTAAATTTCCATGCATCGAATGCATGAACGGACTTAGCTGACGTCTCTAATGTTGCGGGCGGTGAGCGAAACTGCGGCTGAGTGTTAGCCCAGACATTCCCATCAATCTCGCTGCGCACATTCACGAGCGGCGTAAATACCGCGCGGTATCGATTCACCCTGTTCCACGCAGGCAGATGATCAGCGTCAGAGCGCATCTGCGCATCAAAAGCATCCAGTGTGACAATCGTGCGGAGTCTATGGTGAAAATCGGTCTCGACACCGGACAGAGTCACAACATCCGGTTGGAGAACGAATGCTCGAACCGCATGCGACGTGAATAGCATCACGTCTGTTGTCATCTGGACATCAGTATGCTTGGTTACAATTCGGTTACGCTGATAGATTGTTTGAGCGTCTTCCAGCGTGGGGTAGCTTGGAATCGCTTCTACAATATCTGCAAACGTCGAGCGGATTTTTACAGGGATTTGGTCAGCACCAAGCACGTCGAAGCGTGCTTCAATGGTTGCGGTGCCTTCAAAGTCCATAACAGCTACATGACCTGAACCCGCCGCTGGCATATCAACACCGGAACGCATCGCAACCGTTGGTGACAAGATATATGCGCGTAATTTTTCAAACCAGCGGTGATCACTGTAATTGATTCCTGAAATTAAATTCGCCGCGAGGTTGATTTTTATCTCATACGAATAAATCGTCGGTGTCACAGAGCGCGCCGTAAACACACCGCTGGGCGAGTAAAAGCCCGCTATTACGCGAGTAAGTAACGACATGTGGAACCTCGACTATTAAAGAACGTTAGAAATTCGCAGCTTAATGTCTTCTGTAAACACAATGGGATTCACGGTGTCCGAAATAATCGAGTTCATTTTCAAGTCACCCGCGCCATTGCGGTCTGAAACTGTCCCCCAAATCATAAAGCCCATTTGAAAACCCCTACCGCTCCACGACCGAAACAGGCGTTTATTACCAGAGGTATATTGCTCATACCACGGCGTTTTATAATTCACAGTGCCGTAGCGGCGTGAACCGTAGTAGTGGTTGTAATTCGAGTTGTTACCGTACAGCGTAAAGCTGAACCAACGATAAGTTTCACCTGCTACACGACCGAGCAACGGTTGACCGCGATTGAATCGGGAGACGTCAATCAGCAGGTCATACTCAGTGTTGCTGTCTGCCGTCCACTGTAGAATGTTTTGCGACCATGTATCCCAGTAGCAGGACGTGTGAAAGTCACTGACAGGTGTCATGCGAGGGAACGCATTCTCCAGTATAGTCAAATAGTTCTCATCACGCAGATCCAAGGGTGACAATAAATCCGTCTGCACACCATCAATACGATAACTCGCAGGGTCACTCGGATTGACCAATTTTGACGGCGTGCGATCTACTGGCAGAACCTGACTATGAACGACATTACCGTTTGCAAAGTGTGAAGATTCCGGTGGGGGCGTTGTGTGAATCGCGAAACCCCAATGCGAATACCCGTAGCGAGAGACAAAAGTGTCGTATGCCATTTGCGTCGGATGGTAGAGCATGTACTGCACATTTCGGCGGTATTTCTGGTTAATAAACATGCCGACTCCTAAGCCATAACGAATTTGGGAAACGCCGCATAAAACGGAATGAAAATCTGTCGAAGAACGAGATCGCTTTGACTTGTGATCGAAGACACTGACTCTAAAATGATCTTAGTGTTCGGCGTGGCGGTTTGCGGCGTGGCAATCTCGTCAGTCTCAAACATCACTGCGTGATTGCTATTGCCGGTCGCGTTGCTGCCGCCAAATGCGGTGTTGTAATACGAAGTCGTAGTGGAATACGACAAAACCGCCCATGTAATATCACTGACTGAGCGATGGAAGTAATCGGACTCACGGCGTTCAGCCATTCTTGCCCAACCCGTCTGATTCGGATCATTGGAGTCCACAAGATCGTATGTCCACAGTCCGCTAAAATAGATTCGCCCACAATACTGCGCAAGAAACGGGTTATTCGCGTCGCCGTAGATGGCGTGGTTGTACACCCAATTCTCAAATTCTGCCGCAGTTGGTGGTGTACCCGCGTAGCAGTACAGCGCTCTGAAATTAGAGAAATCGCGTGTGATACATTGCTGCATATTCGAGTGCGGATTTTGATTGTCTACATCGTGACTGTTGCCGCCAATTATCATCTTCAACATAAGCCGATTCCTAAACTGATAATCTTCGAATACGACACAAGCCTGCCATTGCAAGATCGACGCTCAGCTCAACGTGCGTTCCTGCCTCATTCAAAACAGGCGTAATATCCTGAAATGTATAGTCTAAATCTTGTGTATTGAGTGTCTGCACATAAATCTGCGTCGCGACATTGCCTGTCTCTGCGTCGTGAGTAACGAGCATTTCGCGCTGACGTCGTCCACCATCACCAATGATCGAAATCATCCACAACCACGCCTTTTGCGTTGCGACAGGAACACTGTCGAGCAAGGTTTCAAACGACATTTGGTTGTTAACAATCATGGGAACACGAGAGGGGATATCACCAATGCTTTGGAACGTCGAATCCACGTCAACAAACAGTCGACTATTTACACATCGTCCAACAGACTTGACGAGACCCGAAATTGGCTCGTTTTCCGTCAGCGTACCGTTGCTAGCCAGAAACAGCGTCGAACCTTCGAACGCTGAGATTGACTGGCCGGTCAACCCGTAGGTTGTCAGTTTCATCCAACCTGACTGAGACAAGTCTTCGACAACGCCGATCACGTTATGACGCGTTGAATCTGCGGCAGCAATCACGAAACCACCTGCTGCGGTCGAAATCCACGTACCGACGCTTACATTTGATATGCGAGGTACGTTGATTGTATTGCTCTCTAACGAGGCAACCGAGATTGATACCGCATTCAAGAGTGACGCAATTTCATCGCTGTTGAGCAGTCCATCGATCTGACTAATCAAAGTCGCACGGCGTGATTCAAAGTCTGTAAAGAAGTTAGGATTGCTGCCGAGCGCATCCGCAATGTCCCGCATTGTCTGTACAGCTGAACCTGCGTCAACATTTAAGACCGCTGCTAGAATCGCAGCTGTCTGTGCCTCAGTAATTGAGAAACGCGAACCCAAGCGCACAATTTGATCATCAGATCGACGTGTATACAGAATACCGTCGCTGGTATTGATCGCCATTTCACCGAAGGCAAGATCCGTCGGGCGAGGGCGCGCGCCAGCCGCATCGCTGGTTTTTAACTTGAGCGTTAAAGCTGCCATAGTTTGAGCCTCAAATTCAGTTATAAAACGACTCGGCGCACGAAGCTTTCACCCTCTTGGGCGTCACTGAGCACAAGTGAAAACTCATTCAAGATGCTTGAGTACGTCACTGTAATCGTTCCAACGGGGAGGGTGCCGTGCTCACGCAACGTGACGAGGTTGTGCTGCGTTGCTTCTGAGTCTGTAAAGCCGTCATGCATCAGTGAATAAACGCCATAATATGTACCGGCGGTTGAAACATGCGCCACGTGCCATATCACTGAGCTGTGCCGACCTGCGCTTATAACATCGAGTGTTGTATCGGCGGTTGTGTCTGGGTTTTTGATCAGCGGTATTTCTGACGGAATCGTCTCATCGACGTGACCAAAATGCTTTACGTACACAACCAATCGCCCGCCGATTGCAGTCCCGAGTTGAATCACTTTGTTTCGCGTTGGACGCGTTGCCGTTGGTTGACCGTTGAGACCGAGATAAATCACCGTGCCGTCCGGTTCATTGACGACGATAGAGGACTCACCCGCTGTAATGACCTGCATCGTGCCTTCACCTTGGGATGCACTGAGCACAACGCCCAAGACGTTATCGCGATTCGAGGTCGCCAGCTTAAAGCCTGAGAAATTCACCTGAACAATCTTGCCTTGCTCGGCACCAATCAGGTACGGAACACTGATCGAAATGATTGCGGAGCGGGTTTCGTTTGTGGTGTTCTGCGACAGCATCACGTCGACTTGGTGATTTGTCAGTAGTGTGTCAATGTCACCTTCTAGCGCAGTGAGGTAGCCGTTTAGTGTCTGGTACAGGTTAGGGTTATTACCCATCGCTGCGGCTAGACCTTCAATTGTCTGCAACGCGAGCGGTACATCAGTTCCACCGACAACCTGCGTCATAATCTCATCGATATCTGCGTACGACGGGTCGGTTGTTTGATTGATATCTACGATCTGATCACTGAGCGTCTTTAAAAAGACTTTCGCATCAGGCACGTTAAGCGCTAATTCTCCAACGTCGATATCAGTCGTAGTTGGCACAGCTGAACTGGTCGTACTGTGCTTGAAACGGAATTTTATAGCGCTCATGTGGCACCTCGAAGATCAGTTAAATTGGCACACTCTCATAACTCGCTAGCGACACATCATCACCCAATGCAATCCGTCGAACGGTTGCTTGTCCATTTGCAAGAACTTCAGTGAGCTTAAGCACTAGATCCGTGTCTTCAATAACGGGCGTCAGGGTGTAAACAAAACCGGCATCAAGGTTTTCGCTCGCGGTTTCTGCCGTGAATGCCACAGCTCCGTTGTGCACAACCGCATCAATTAAACGAACGTTGCGACGTCCTGCACCCCAATCGAGGTCATCCACGCAGACTAACCATTGAATAGCTGACACGTTCTCCAGCGGAATACGGTCAATCACCGTGTCACCGGCTGTAATCGCTGTTGTAATCAGTGGCGCACCGACAGGCGTGTCAACGCGGCTGTTCATCGTCTGGTTGACATCGACCATGATTTTGCCGGTGACGACTTTGCCTACGGCTTTTTCGTAGACACCACCGGACAGATTTTCAGACACGGTGCCGTCAGGTTGCAGATACAACGTCGAACCTGACGTGATACTGGAGCTTAGACCGGTCAATCCTGACGTAATGATCGTCATTTCGTAGGTATCAGTGTTAATGCTCGTAACAACGCCTAACACTTCAGTAAATCCATCCGTCAACGACGCGAGTTTGTAGCCGTTTTCGGTGATGCAGATCCACGACCCCAATACCGCCTCATTCAAACGTGTTACAACAAGCTCCGAGCTGGTTGCTTCAAGCGTCGAAGCAGGGCGGTTGTCTATCTTGGTTTGAACCTCTGCGGCAGTGTAACGACTACCAATATCCGCCTCTTTCTCATTGAGCGAGTTAAGGATTAGCGTGTGAAAATCTGTCGTAAAACCAAGCGAGGCGTAGAGCTTAGGTAGATCGTTGAGCGCTTCAGGTGCAGAACCTTTAAGTTCCGCAATGATTGCGTCAACGTCAGCCTGCGTCAGCGGTGTTACATTTTCAAGGTTCTGAACTGCACCGAGCGAGTCGAGCATGTAGCTTTTGCCGTCGAAAATGTTTAGAAAGATTTCACCTGCAATCAGATCAGCAGCGGCAGGGATGAACCCTTCGACATCGGAGTAGTTGACTAGAATTTGGGCTTGAGCTGGCATAGCCGTCTCCTAAGTTACTTAAGCGTGAGTCAGATCGCCTGTCTCCATGACTTTGCGTAAGCGTTTTGCTCGCGCGCCAACCTGAGACCACCACTTGCTATCTTCCATCTGTCGTCCACATTCCATGTAGTCGCCTTTTTCCAGCGCGTTAAAAAATCGGCGGAATTTTTTTAGACGAGTCAAACCGAGGTTGAAGCACATTTGAATCAAAACGTACTGACGTGCGTCATCGAGGTCTTTGTAGTAGCTAAACGACTTTTCGAGCTGTTTTTCGACCTTGTCGATGTCGTTCTCCAGCAAGTAGTTCATTTCGTCGTCAGTCAGCCCGCTATTCGGAAATTTCGAGTCGCATAGACGTCCAATGCCGATTGTCAAATAACCTTCACTGTCTGCGTAAGCATGCGGTATTGCACCTTCGTCACGACGCAATTTTTCAATCAAAAAGCTACGACGAACTTTAGACATAGTAGATTCACCTTTGGTTTGTTTAGCGATTAGAGTCGACGGGGTAGAAGAGGGCGCATGCGCCTCAGCGGGCATGTCGAGTCGCTGAAGCACATTTAGAAGGGCGCGCCATAATGCGCGCAGCATCACTTCATTGACTTGACAAGACAGCCCTTAGCGACCGCGCCGAGTGGATCAGACGCATGACGCACTTCTGAGATATCAAACGGGAACTCAAAACGGTCGAACGTCTCTTTAACGAGATCCAGAAAACCTTGTGGCATTGACGTACCGCCAGACACTACAACACGAATTGAATCTGGGAACTCGGTATCCAGACCCTCAAGCTCTTTGCTGATATGCGTGATCGTGTACTGAATCAAGTTCGCGTAGTAGAAGCCAAGGGCTTCACGTAGACGCTTCTCATTCTTTTTACCGCCCGAAGCTGGGGAGCGCAGATCAAAATCTGGCTTCTCCTTAATCGCGGTGAGGCGGTTAGACACCATGCCAAGACTTTGTGCGGCATTCTGATCAATCCAGTCACCACCACGTGCCAAACTAAACTTAGTGATTTCAATACCTTTGTAGCAAACTGAAACGTTCGTCATGCCTGCGCCAAAAGAGATACCAATTCCTGTGTTTGCCTGATCTTCACACTCGGCAAAGACAACAGCGGTCGCCTCATTAAACGCAATCGGCTGATAGCCGAGTGCACTAAGAATGCGACCAAAGATTGCTTCGTGATACAGAACGTTGTTCTGCATGTCGAGCGATTCTGCGGGGATCGAATAAAAGCAGCGCTCTTTCTCGTCTTTCGGCTCACCTACAATCGACTGCACCATGACTGCAAGGATATCAGCCGCATCAACGTTGTCTGACGCGATCATACCTTTCTGCATAGGGCGCTTGATTGGCTGGTTAAACATGTTGCCAAAGGCGAACGCATCGTGCCCGACGATGTACGTCGACTCATCAATATTTGCATGAGCAATGTCTGACAGATCCAATGTACTTGCAATTTCGTTGTCGAGTTCGAGAAAGCAGTTACGTATCGATTTTATAGCAACTTTGCCTTTGCCCGACGTGCGCGCAGAGACGAGGTTCATGGTGCCTACGTCAAGTCCTACCATTGTATTTTCCTCTATTCTGATTCGCGGCTTTCGATGCCGCCTGAGCCGAGATTCAGCGCCGCCTTTGGCTTAGAGATTTCGGGCATAAAAGTGGGTTCATCGACAACAACGTTCGCAGCACGTTTACGTGCGCTTTCAAGCTTGGCTTCAGTGTTATTAGTCGGTGCTGAATGTGTTGAAGGGGTTACCGACTGGCTTGACATACGTGCCATATATTCAGTCATTACGTCCGCCATGTCTGAAAATTTACCTGTCAGTTTGTTAAGATTTTCTGCCACATCGCTGTACATTTTGTTCGTGTAGCAGTCTTGGCAAAATCCATGACAACCTGCACGGGACGGGCGTAGACACTCATCCGTTTGACAGATCGGTCTGCCATTAAATTCTTGTGCATCACTCATCGTGTTAAAAAACCTCTTCAGCAGCTTGAACATGCGACCTCACTTGAAAATGAACTGGCGAAACCTAGCCTTAGCGTTCGTTCCACACTGAAAAGCACGTAGACCTGAGACGCGGGTATGATGAACGAGGTTATCTTCGATCTTCAAAGCCTGAGCAGTTATCCAATGTCCGATGTCTTGCGTCCGATACTGAATAAAATCGCGTAAGCTATTTGCTACAAAAGGGCGACTCACGACGGACTCAATCGGTGAGATTGGTGTCAAAATGACCAATTTTTTAGGTACACATTCGTTGCGACGGCGTAAGCGAGTCAGCATCTGCCGATCTGCGTCAAGGCGATTGAGTGCGTCGTAGTGATACGTTTGAATATCTCGCAGACTTACATCACGACGAAAGCAACGCATTTTCGGTAGCGTATCGATCACGTCCCGTTCGGTGACGTATCGAGGCAGGCTCTCAAAACTGCTAAACAGCGTTGTTCCCCAAAATTGGTAACCATCCAGATCGATGCTTCGATTTTGAAGCACGTGAACGTTTGCGTGGTTCGAAACTTGGCTACTAATTAGACGTGGCGCATGTGACAGGTCACTCTGAGAGATATCGCTGTAATCTAAAACTAGAAGCACTCGGCTGTATCGAGCTGATAGTGTTTTTATCGCTCTTTTAAATGCTACAACGCCGGTTGCGTCATAGTTATGCGATAACGCATCAAGTTCGTCGGCTTTACAAAATCCACCTAGCAGCACTGCAATCGAGTGCTCGCCAGAGAATTTAAATCCGCTTGTACAGTCAAGCACTTCCTGTGGGGTCATGCTGGAAAAGACATCGAGAATCATACAGCAACACCTCACTTGAATGAGGCTCAATGTGTGGCTGCATCCTCTTCAGATTGCGCGTCACTATCCGTTTGAGCCTTTGATTTGTAAAGCTGCATAAAATCTACAGGTGCAAGTATTACCTGCGGGAAACCGGCACGTGTAATCTCCGTAGCAACCGCTTCACGTGTGAACGGGTAAATCTGTTCGGGAATAAAGGCACCTAATCCGACGCTTAATTCGTTTTCATCAAGACCGTTAGCTTCGACCATTGCTGTAAAGTGCAAATCGAGCTTAAACGCATCAATTAGCTCACCGTCACGAGGACTTGGTACACGAGCATTTACAAGCGCACCTAGATCTACGGCGAACAAGCCCTCACCAACCTTCTGCACATCGGTATTGAGCGAAAGATTCAGGTCGGGGTTCCAATCAGCTGCGAAACACATCGGCGCATTTTCGACGTTGAAGATGCACTTTGACATGTAGATTTTAATCATATTGAACTGCGCTTCATTTGCACCTGCGCTATCTTCAACGGTTTGGTCTTTGATTTTAGTATCCATTTATTTCTCGTCTCAGTTTGTTCACACATTGATATAGCGAATTCACTATATCGCTCATCTAGGATTTTGCCCCATATCAGCAGAAATGGTATAATCCCTTTAATATCAACTATTTAACATAATCAACATTATACGCAATTGCCGACTACCCGTATTGACGATAGCTTTTACCGACACAAAACTGTCTCGGACTGTGCTCTCGGGCTAGCAATCGAGCCTCAACAACTGCGTGCGCTCGGTCTATAAAAAATTCAGGTTCAAATTCAGAGTTCGTAAGCCGTTTACCAACGCTGTCGCATTCGTAAACCTCAAAACCGCTCATCGTATAGAAATAATCGCTCTCAAACTCGTCCATCGGCACCTCAATGATTGATAGAGTCTATACGCTGATATACTATCGAGTGTACAAACTCATCCGTGGAATTACTATGTCCGATTTTTTCAATATCAATTTAATTGAAGAGACAGATTCATCTTTGTTCGTAAACAGCAAGGAAGTCAGCTACGTTGTCGACACCGACTTATCTAGCTCAATTGAAACTTGGTACAAAATACAATTTCGACTGCCGTCTAATGAGATCTTCCCCAAAAACGGCAGTCGAATATGTACTGAATATGTGAAAATAAACTCAGAAGCAGGCTCACCTACGTTTCGCGCACAGCTAAAAAACTTCATAAAAGACTACGTCATCAGCAGTGAAGCACGTAGCGCATCAGGTATGTACGACGGAAAAGCGTTAAGGCAAGCGCACAAAGAAAAACTCGGCGCTAAACGTCGGTTTGTGTTGGCTCAGTTTATGTCTGAGATCCGCTGGATTTCAGTTGATCTACTCCCTAACCATGTCCGCTCTCAAGCCAACGTCTTACGCCTGATCAGTTAAAGAGTGGAGCGAGGCAAAACTGCCCCGCTCTACTGTTACTTCAAAGATTAGCCTTTAAAGTAATGTACACGGATCTTATCACCGGTCTGCGGTGCCGTATTGAATACGATACCGGTGTTCGAGCCGTTTAGCTGCCAATCTTCCGAAGCGCCAGCGTAAACTTCCAGACCGTTCACAGCCACTTGCACGCTGCCTGCAAGCATGGTGTCGCCAGAGGTTAGAGTGAACGCTGTACGTGTGCCGTCAGGTGTCTCAGTGACAGTTGCGCCTTTCACAATGTCAGACTCTTTGATGTACGTCGTATCATTCTCAATAGCGCTGATACGCGTATCAAGACCAGTCTCAACGCCTGTGGCTCGGGTCGTTTCAACTTTGATGTCGTAGGCAACTGAACCAACAGTTGTATCATCGCCTTCGAGTGTATCAAGGCGACCGCCTAGCGTAGTTTCAACGCCGGTAGCTCGGTCTGTTTCGGTTTTAACTGCATAAGCAATCGAGCCAACAGTTGTGTTGTCGCCTTCAACAGTGTCCAGACGAGTGTCCAGCGCACCTTCAGCTGCGAGTGCACGGTCTGTTTCTGTCTTAACTGCGTAAGCAACAGAGCCTTCCAGTGTGTCAGCACCTTCTAGCGTCGTTAGGCGATTACCCAGACCGCTTTCAGCAGCTAATGCACGATCTGTTTCGACTTTAACCGCATAAGCGATTGAGCCGACCGTCGTATCGAGACCTTCAACGATATCAAGACGATCTGAAAGTGCGCCTTCTGCAAGCGTCGCGCGGTTGACTTCAGCTGTCAGATCCGCGTCCGTTGCTTTTAGACCTAGCTCGGTTGAGATCGACGTTGCAAAGTTAGGATCATCGCCCAACGCCGCTGCTAACTCGTTAAGTGTGTTCAGCGTTTCAGGTGATGAGTCAACAAGGTTGCTAATCGCTGTATCAACGTACGTAATATCAGCTTTATTCGTGTTGATCGTAGAAATTGAAGTGTCAATCCCGCTCATTCGCGTCAAGAATGCGGCGTCAAATTGCGCTTCTGGTATCGAGCCTGTGATTATCTGAGACCCGCGTAGTTTTGTTGCCATGTGTAAATCTCCAAGTTATTCATTGTGGAAGCAGAGATACTTGACTTGAAAAATATCGCCTGTGTTCACTTCGTCGCTCAACGTCACATTAAGATTGGTGACAGTCTCAGAAAGATCGTAATCCTCACCTAGCGTGAGAATTAGTCCATTTTTAATAACCATTGCGCTCCCCTCAACAATATGAACGTCAGAGATCGCAATTGAGTGTGTGCTCGCATGTGTTACGACTCGATCAACGTGATGGTGAGCAACAAGACTTGCTGCAAACTGAGCACCCCCTCCGCCATTCGAGAAAAAGTCTGAGAAGAAACCGGACATCGCTATATCTCCTCAATAATTACAGCCGCGAATCGGCGGGTAGCAAGTACACTTCACACTCAACGGGCGCGGTTGCGGTCATCGTAAAACGCAGCTTATCTTCGTTGGGCGAGACTGGAATTGGGAAGCGATACTGCCCCTGCTGACGCACATCGACGACAATTGGCTTAATCTCGTTTGCAACCCACTGCGAGACTGCATAAAACGACTCATCTCCAACTTTTGACTCCGCAACCGCGAGCGTGATTTGCACCTCAGCAGTCATGCTTTCGCTAATGTAATTTAGATAGGCGATCACGGCGGTCTGTCGACCTGTACTTGCCACTACTTCTACTAGCGTGTCGCCTGCGGTTTCAACCCACGCACTATCCGCTTTGTCATATGTAAAAATTTTCATTGGTGAATTTCCGTGTCTAATGGGGTTAGCGCACTTCTGCGACTGTTATGCCGATATCCGAAAGGCGCTCAATGAAGCCCGACAGTGATTGGGTGTTAGTTGAATAATCTTTTATGACCCAATCAGTTTGGCTTTCACCGTACATTGCCCGATATGTAAACGCTCTTCTGCTTAAAAGATCGACACCTAGCACGTCATAACAGCGAAAAGTTAAGTCGTCTAATGACAAGAACGGCTTCTTATCAATCTGAACATCCGACGTAGCAGCAGACCAGTATCCGTGCTCATGTACTACGTAAAGCACGTGTTGCTGCAATTCTGAAATAATTGTCGCCACGTGTGGTACGTAGTCCTCTCGATAGCGACGTGCGGGCTTAAATAAAAGAGCTTCAAGTTTCTCATTGATTAGCGTCATGTAGTCGCACCACATCTCTGTAATCTGACCAGAAAACACGTCAGGATGCGCTTGAACAGTGTAAGCGACAAACGCCCGACGTGAAGCGTACATCTCTTGTAAAGATTCAAGCTCGTCATCCGTCAGACGCTCGCAGTCAGAACATACAGTTAAAACGTCACTGAGCAGTGAAATATAAAAGTGCGTCGTGATTAAGATGACCTCTCTACCCTCTCGGGTGAACGCATCTGGGTGAGCAGTTAACTCACCGAGCACTCTTAGTTCCGTTGCTCGCATCATAGACATAGCTTGTGAGGCGACTACTCTAAAAACCAAAGCATCAGTTTTATACATGAACGGCATAGCGCCTCCTCATCCTACTTAAGATGCTGGGACATAAAGGTCGCTGTCTGGACGAGTTGAGACAAGTGCCTGACTTCTGACTTGATTGCGCTGATATTTTCGAGAATGCGCCGCTCGTTGGCTTCCGACTTATCTGTCACACGAGCCACTTCTGTGCGATGCTGCTCAATAATGTGAGAGAGTCTGCTAACTGCCTCAGCAATCTCTTTAGCGATCTCTTTTTCGACAGTCTGAGTGTTGGTTGCCAGTGAAGTTAGCGAGTCTTTAATTGCATCAAAAGAAACAACCGCCGCTTCGTGTCGACGCGCCGAATCATCATTGTGGCGACCTACGGAGTCTGTGACAATGTGGTCAAAGTCATCTCGCATAAGATTTGAGAGCTTTTTGAGGTGCACCATTTCGCCTGAAATAGCCTCAAGACGTGCTGTTAGATCTTTGACCGCTTCAGCTTGCTGCTCGTCAATACTGCGCATTGGCTTCAAAATAAAGCGAATGACGTACGCAAGCATCAACGTTATGATTGTTGCCTGAATCGCTATAAACGACACTGGATTGGAATAATCCATCTTCGCAAGTGCAGTAATGAAACCGCCGAAAAAATCGCCCATATGCGCTCCTATCAACCTCCCTCAACTTACAGAGCGTAAAGTTGAGGGAGGACTTGTGCGGCTGTTATTAGTACGCAGTGACTACATCAATTTCGTCGTCAATTGACAGTGGAATATTGAACGTAATTTCCGTACCTGTAGTTGCGGCATACTCCGACGGTCGCAACAGCAAGCGGTTCAGGTACACCTGAACAAAACTCGTGTTGTACGCGACTGAGTACGTGAGGGTTGCCGCATCGGTGACAACGATTGGATCACGGTGATTGAGGTTCAAGACCCCCGCCGTGATACCTGCACCGTCAGCACGAAGCGTCAAAGTGTCGGTGCCGTTATCAATCACTAACTCAGTAACTTGAACCGGCGCATCGATTTTTAGATTTGCACCTTCTTTTGTAATCGCAACACCACCGATCTGCGCTGCAAGAGAGTACACGTTGCGCCAGCGCATTGCGGCACTGCCGATATCATATAGCTCGGATGAGCTAGGAAGTATGTGCGCGTTGACACCTGTCCACTGGATTGCCGACGGCATAACCACACGACCGTCAGCGTTGAAAGAACCACTGAAGTACAAGTTGCGAACACGCTTAGTCGGTGTACCAATGTCGTACGTCGCATCGAGAATCGGCGTGTACGTACTAGAGACGCTTGTCAAATCAGGTGTACCGCCGGAGGTGTTCAAACCATCGACGCGAGTCACTTGAATGTTGCCGTAGCGTACTTGACCGACACTACCGCCAAAATCTGCATAGACACGAACAGATAAGGTATCACCCGCTGCAAGCTCAATCGCGCAGGAAACAGGTAAAATAACACCGCCCGTTGCAGTCATTTCAACTTTCGAGGCGAGGTTGCCGTTTTTACGAATATTGACCTGACGCACGCCTGCAATGCCGCTGTCGGTATACAAATCGACAGAACCCGATACAAGATAAACACCCGCATACTGTGCTGTGAATGTATCTGTCGCTGGGTTGTACTCTGACAAATCATCACGAACTTCAGTGAGCTGCAAAACCTCTTCAGTAAGATGATCAACTGCCTGCGTATCTGCGGTCAGCAGTGTCAGCGTTTGCGGCTCTGTTGGTGTTGCTTCACCGCCACCGCCGCCGCCGCCAACCAATTCACCGTTAACGGTTAATGTACCTTGAATTGTCATGTTACCCGACGAATCCAAGATCACTGTGCTAGATGTGATTGTGAGTGGATTAGAAGCACCCGCATTCACAACGACGTTATCGTCACCGTTACCGAGATTGACCGCACCGTTAAACGTCGCCGTACCGTTGACGGTCGAAGACCCATTAAAAGTCGCGTTAGCATTAACAGTCAGGCGATCTGAGGTATTTTGACCGACGGTTAGCGTGCCTTGTGAAAAATTCGCATTTCCGACATGAACAAGACCGGTCTGTGACGCCGCACCCATTGTGATTTTAGCGACTTTAATGTGACCATTTTCAGGCTCAACATTGTCGCCAAATTGGAACGTGCTAGTCGCTACATTATAAATAACGCGACTGTAATCCCCCGTTAGAGTCTGGAATCGAAATTCAGGATCAACG
>Ga0102954_1000279_pt1 | contig 15638 bp, 10 predicted proteins | sample SalPonA_C_H2O_MG_FD_78511 | JGI IMG/M metagenome (GOLD analysis project Ga0102954, IMG submission 78511) | Water microbial communities from South San Francisco under conditions of wetland restoration - Salt Pond MetaG R2A_C_H2O_MG | ecosystem: Environmental > Aquatic > Non-marine Saline and... | reverse complement strand
TTAGTGATAAAGCTGATTTGGCTCTGGCTTCTTCAGCGACAAGCGCGCCCGGGTTAGACATGTCCAAACCCAAAATCTGAGCGGTGCCAGTTATGCCTGGAGGTTGATCGAATATGCCTGCGCCTTGACGTAAGGCTATTAGCTCAGTTTGGTTTGGTAAACATGGACGGGGTCCTACTAAACTCATTTCCCCTTTTACAACGTTGATCAACTGAGGAATCTCATCTAGCTTAGTTCGACGTAAAAAGTGTCCCCATCGGGTGATCGAGCCAGAGGATACCTTATGGCTCGGAACATCCGGAGTGTCTTTGCGCATAGTACGGAATTTATAGAGTTTAAAGGGCTTGGCATGGAGCCCAAGTCGTGTTTGGGTAAAAAGGGGTGAGCCATCAACTATTAGCCCCAGAAGCCAAACAGCGGCGAATATAGGCAACAACACTAAAAGCCCAATACTCGAGATCAGTAAGTCAAAAAAACGTATCATTTGGCACTTCCGTAAAGTTCTAACAATGCGTCCTCAGTTGTTTGAAACTGACGGAAATCGATCAGCTCGCTACTCCCCCCGATATCTAAGATGTGATCCTGGTAGAGGCTTTTTTCGAATTTGTTTAATCCCGTAGAGCGAAGCAAGAATCGAATAAAACCCTCTGGTAGGTGTAGCTGGCGTAGGGGGCGATTTTTGGCTGAGGCAATCAAACGAACGAGAGCGGCGGTTGATAGAGGTTCAGGGTCGGTAACATTAATGGTACGGGGGCCCTTGGTCGAAGAACGGAGCAGTTGGATGATAGCCTCGGCGAGGTTTGTGACAGAAAGTACGGATCGAGAATTCTGAGTAGATAAATAGGGCAGAGGCACACCTGCTTCAATATATTGGGAAAGCCTGTGTATCGTTCCCCCTAGCTCGCGGCCGTATATTGATGGCGCTCGTATTGAGCAAATGCTCGCATAGGTATTGTATTGTTCTTGCAAAATATTAAGTTGGGACTCGGCTGCTAGCTTGCTTCTTCCGTACCAGCTCTCGGGCAAACACGGGCTAGTTGTCTTAAACGGCTGGTCATGTGTATTTGAGCCATAAACTGCGGCACTACTCATGAAGATGAACTGCCTACACCCGTTTGCAATCGCTGCGTGGGCAAGGGCTACTGTTTTGTCGACATTCACCAGCGTTCCAATACCTCTTGCGCGAGGAGTTGTAGCGCTCTTCACAGCTGCGAAGTGCAAAATAGAATTGAATTGTTTGCTGCAAAGCTTTGACAGATCATCCTGAGACGCTTTTGCAAGATCCAGATAGTGTATGTTCGGCCTGATCTCCCTGCGTGACGTATAAGAAACATCATAGCCATTTGCGGTTAAATACTCACCGACTCGCTTACTTATGGGGCTCGAATGCCCTGTAATAAGAACCCTCATAAGGTAAGTAGTTCAAACTCAGATGTTTGGATTTCGCTCAAGCACAACGCTGATTTGTTGCACAATAGATAGGGCATCGTCTCCGCTCAAACTGAGTAAGGTCGCATAATTTTTGAGATACTCGTACTTCGCTCTTTGGAGCTCTTCTGCAATTGAATAGCGGTTTTTAGAGCGGTTCAAAACATCAATAACATTGGAGAACCCAAGCTTAAAGCTCTTCTCCGCAGCCTGATATGATATTTCGGCAGATTCAAAGGATCGTTGCGCGGCCTCGATCTTTGAGCTATTTGTTGTCAAACCATTAAATGCACTGCGTGTATTTTTCTTTAATGCCCTACGCGTGGATTCAAGTTCGAACTCGGCTTTTCTCAAATTCTCTCCAGCGATGCGAGTCTGGCTGGTTACTTGTCCACCGGAATAGATCGGAAACTGTAGATTGATTGCAGCAACATTTGAGGTGGTATCTCTGGTAGGAGCATTCTCATAACCGATGTTACTCGTTTGTGTCGAGAGTTGAAGTGTAAGCTTGGGGGAGTGACCTGACTCAGCTACGTCAACTGCAATTCGTGCCTGATCAACGGCAGCGGAACGGGCCAAAATATCCGGGCTACCTTGGAGGCTACGCTCTTCCCAATATTCTAGAGTCTCAACCGGAAACAATTTTGCCAAATCTGACGAGCTGGCTACGCGATTTAATTCATAGTCGACTTTGAGATCAATAATCTCTCTGAGCGCCTCTCTCGCCGTATCGAGTCCACTCTTAGCTTCTAGAAGAGAGGACTTCAGCCCGTTAACCCTTGCTTCTGTTTCGAGTAAGTCAGGCCGGGTAGCGAGCTGTCGCTGATACAACGCGTCAATTTGCTCTAAGGTCTCGACACCCGCATTGACCTCCTCCTTCACAAAGCTAAGCTTGTCCTCGGCGGCAAGTACATCCAGATAGGCACTGACTAATCTCGCTGTTTCCCTGTTGAGCTCAGCTTCGTATTGAAGCTCCGCAAGGATCTCGCGTTGCTCAGACTCGCTTATTTGAGCAAAAAGTTTGCCGTCGTAAAGCACTTGGGAAATGTTGATGCCGTATTTAAAACCATTGTAAAAAGTTGGATCTGAACCACTTTCATAACTTGAGCGGGTGGTGCGTCCGTCCATCGATATTTGTGGGAGTGCTCGGCCAAAGGTCAGGTCAGACTCAGCTTCGTACCGTCTAAAGTTTGCTTCTGAAATGCCTAGTTTTGTGCTTTGAGTCAGCATCAGTTCAAACATTTCAGATAACGATAAGACCGGCGTGGCCTGACTGAAAGGTGATAATAATGTCAGCGTCAGCACTGCAATAGTTGAGAATCTCGGACGCATAACATGGAACTCCAACATAACAAGTTAGTCTTCAATAAACGATCGAGCAAACGCATTGGTTGCTGGTTGGACAAGGTACTCGAACAATGTTCTTTCTCCCGTTTTTATAAGGACTTCCGCTGGCATGCCTGGCAGCAACTGAAGCCCCCCTAGATCCTTAACACTGCGATCGGTCAGCTTCACTTTCGCAAGGTAATATGGCATCCCCGTCTGCTCGTTCACCAAACGGTCGGCCGATATATGAACTACTTCACCTTGAAGAACCGGAGTGAGGGACGATTTAAAAGAGCTGAACCTTACCTCTGCAATTAAGCCATTATGGACTCGATCGATATCAAGAGGAGAGACCTGCCCTTCCACAATCAAAGCAGAACCCTTGGGTACAATTTCAAGAATTGGAGCAGCAGGCTGCACCACACCCCCGATCGTGTGAACAGACATCCCAATTACCATACCGCTTTCAGGCGCTCTCATTACCGTACGAGTCAGCCTATCTTGTATTGCTGAGTACCGTTCACGGAGATCAAAGAGCTTCGCTTGAGCCTCCGAGAGTCGACCTACAACCTCTGTTTGAAATTTATTCTGCAGTTGAATAACGTTGAGCTCTGCCTCACCCTTTTGGATCTCAATTTGTGCTATCGCAGAGGTTTGTTCAGCGATTTCTGAGTTAACCTCTGCAATTTTGCGATCGAGCTCGCGGATTCGTTGTTTATCAACGAATCCATCGGATAGTAGCTCCTCCAGCTCCTTTGCCTCGTCCGCGTAGGAGGCCGCTAGCTGTCGGCGGCTAGTGATCAAATCGCGTAGCCCAGATGCTTTCTCTTCGAGCTGTGTGATTCTTTGTTGCAGAACACTCACTTCACCTTTCTGCGCTGTTGTCTGAGCAACAAAAACGGCATTTTCACTGGCTACCGCCTCCTTGATTCGATCATCGTCGAAGTCAAAGTGTACCGGGTACTCAACCTGCTCCAGACTATCACGCTGCGCCCGCAGCCGAGCTTCAACTGCTTCAGTTGCAATCAATTGCCCCGATACGATGCCCAGCTCGGCCCGTGTCTGTGTATCGTCCAATACTAAAAGCGGAGCTCCGGCTTCCACCTGATCGCCGTCTCGGACCATTATATCTGCTATGATCCCGCCTTCGAGATGTTGCACAGTTTTACGGTAAGTCTCAACGGTGACTACACCTGGTGCAAGTGCCGCTGCATCCAAAGGCGCAAGAGCAGCCCAGCCTCCAAATAGACCGAATGTACCAAGAAGGATTATAAGACCGGCAAGCTTCGGTGCTCTGTCGGAGGTGTTGAGTGGATACTCAGCCTCTGCCGGTTTTGGCGCAGCGGCAGCCTTCTTCGGTTCCGCAGATTTATCTTTCGCGTCGGTTTTAACTGGCGCTTTGCTCACTTCTGGCTTGGTGGGCGTCTCAGTCTTGCTTTTCACAACCGAGCTTGCCACTGACTTTGAACCTGTCTCTGGCTTTGTCGGTTTGGCGGTTTGATTCTTTGCACTCATAGTTAATTTTGACCCTTGTTAACTGGGACGATCTGCGGCTTGCTGATGGCCGAAGTTGTAGGCTCAGCGTTTGCCTTGACGGGTGGTTTGCCAGCTGATGCCATCCGACTTTGGGCCAGCTCTTTAAGAACTTGGTCACGCGGTCCGAACATCTTAACCGCGCCATCCGCAAGCATCATTACCATATCAACTTGTGCGAGAATCTGAGATCGATGAGTAATAACTATTATCGTCGACCCCGACGCTTTGAGCTGCTGTATGGCTGATGCCAGCGCCTGCTCGCCTTGATCATCCAAGTTAGAGTTTGGCTCATCAAGTATCACCAACTTGGGTGTGTCATAGAGAGCTCGCGCTAAGCCAATACGTTGCCGCTGGCCTCCAGAAAGCCCTCCTCCGGAGACAGCTATCTGAGTATCATATCCCTCGGGGAGGGTGAGTATCATCTCGTGAACACCCGACATCCGCGCAGCGGCCACTACCTTGTCAGGATCGACCTCACCGAAGCGGGCAATGTTCTCACTGATTGTACCTTCGAATAGCTCTATGTCCTGGGGCAGGTAGCCAATGTGAGGACCAAGCTCATCCCGTTTCCACTGGAAAACATCCGCTCCGTCTAGACGAACTTTACCACTTAAAGTGGGCCAAATCCCGAGGATTGCTCTGGCCAGAGTAGATTTCCCCGATGCGCTGGGACCAATGATCCCAACAGTGTCACCAGCCTTAATCTGAAATGAAACACCCTTGATGATAGGGGTCCGCGTCCCAGGCGCACCTACGATGGCCGCCTCGGCAGAAATATTACCCTTGGGCACCGGTAATGACATTCTTTCAGCGTCTTCCGGAACCTTTTCTAAGAGTTCGTTCAGGCGTTTGTATTGTGATCGCGCACTGACAAACTGTTTCCAGACGCCAATCATTTGATCAATCGGGCCAAGTGCTCGGCCTAGCAGAATTGACCCTGCAATCATTAAACCTGGTGAGAGCTCCTGCAGAATGACAAGGTACGCACCGAGTCCAAGCACCAAGGATTGAACAATTAACCGAGATGTCTTGGAGATAGATTGAAGTATACCGGCGCGATCGCTCGCGCTCCCCTGTAGTGAGAGTACTTTGCTACTTTTTGACTGCCAGCGAGATCGAATATCGCCCAACATACCCATGGATTCAACGATTTCGGCGTTTCGCAAATTCTTAGAGACGAATTGACTTGCACCCATGTTCTCTTTGTTGGCTTCGTCGAGAAGTGGCCGAGTTGTTTTTTCGTTGATTAACGCTATCAACGATAAAAACACAACGCTGATTATTGCCATAACCCCGAACCAGGGGTGGAACATAAACATAATGCCGATGTATATCGGCACCCAGGGCGCGTCAAAAAAAGCGAAAAGACCGGCCCCTGTCAGAAACTGACGTAGCCCTGTCAGATCTGAAAGTGGCTGAGCATTTGTTACCGCGCCACCCGAGTAGAGGGCTTGTTTGAAGCTGGCATTGAACAGTCTATCACTCAGCATTGTGTCCAGTCGCGTGCTCACGCGCACCATGATGCGTGATCGAACCCACTCTAGCGCACCCATCGTAGACATCAAGAGCAGCATAACCAGCGTCAGCATAATGAGCGTCGGTATACTTCCACTTGTTACAACGCGATCGTAGACCTGCAACATATAAAAGGCGGGCACGAGCATAAGCATGTTGATAAACATACTGAAGCCGCCGATAGCAATGAAACTGCTGCGGCACTTCTTAAGCGCACTCTCTAAATCCGTAAGTTCTTTATTCATCTATTAATCGAAGCTCAAATTTCGTTTTTGCGGTTCTCGACATGAGTAGGTGGGGACACGCGGTTAAATTTCAAGCGAAGGGTACCACGTTCGGTATTCGTGTAGTAGCTTCATCGCCTATTTCCAGATGTGAGGTAGGGCTACAACACCCACCTCTGCGGTCTCTTGAGTAACTCGCAAACTTGCTGCCTGCACAGCCTCGTAGATGTGGATGGAGTTCTCACATCCAAGAAACACATGAACGAAATAGTGCCCATTGCGTAGACCTATTTTCGGAAAGGTAAGTTCGGCTACACCCATTCCAGGCTCCGGGGTTCGTAAGGTAAAGCCATCATACATGCTACCCGTGCTGGTAATGTTGCGCATGTTGTCATCAGTGATTACAACGCCCAAGGTCGGCGTTGCCATCATCGGATCGAAACGAACAGTGACATCAACCCTAAGGTCACTTTTCTCACTAACTAAATGGAGCTCGCTGCTCTCCTCGCAGTCTGAAGATACGGTGACCTTTACAATGCGGGCAGTGAGACGTTCAACTGTTCCCGGGTGATCGCCCGTGACAGGTTGTAATACGTCTCCCGGATCCGACGGGAGAGCAAGACTGTCGAGGAATCGCTGGTATTCACTGACGACTTCTGCAGGTTTGCCAACTTTTTTGATCTGCCCCTTGTCCATCCAGATAACGTGGTCACACAAAACTTCGACTTGATAGAGGCTATGAGAACAAAAGATAATCGTCCTACCCGAGGACTTAAGTTGCATGATTCGATCAAAAGACTTTCTTGAGAAAGCACCATCGCCGACCGATAATGCCTCGTCGATCACCAGAATCTCTGGCTGCATGCTCGTTGCTACAGCAAAGGCTAGGCGCACCATCATGCCGCTTGAGTAAGTCCTGACTGGTTGATGAATGAACTCCCCGATGCCTGAAAACTCGACGATTTCATCGTACTTCAGCTCGATTTCGCTGCGGCTCATTCCGGCAATCGCGCCCGATAAGTATACATTCTCTTTGCCGGTAAACTCAGGGTTGAAACCGCTGCCGAGCTCGAGTAGAGCCCCAATCTTACCTGACACAGCCACGTCGCCCGCTGTAGGGGTAAGCGTCTTGCAGATAACCTGCAGTAGTGTCGATTTGCCCGCTCCGTTCTGGCCAATGATCCCCAGCACCTGACCCGATGTAACCTCAACGTTTATATCACTGAGTGCGTGGAACTCTCTGTGATATTGCTTACCTGCATTCCATGGTAGTAGCTCTTTCAAGCGATCAACAGGTTTCGCATACGCTTTGTATATCTTTGATACGCCACGAAGTGAGATTGCGCTGTTAGATGACATCTGCAAAACCCCTCCGCGTTAGCCTATATGTCTTCAGTCCAACAATAAAAACAATCAAGGAAAAGCCAGCATAAATAAACAGGCTAATGAGATTCGGGGCCTGTTCCAGTAGGATAACCGAGCGAAGGGACTCTATGATTTCTGTCAGGGGGTTTAGGATTAAATAGCCTTGTATGCCTTGCGGGAGAGCCGATAAGGGATAGAAGATCGGCGATAAAAACATCAGCAACGTAAGTAAAACACTCGTTATCGAATTAATATCCCGAATGTAGACCCCAATTGAGCCGAGTAAAAGTTGCAAACCCATAAGGAGTGGAAAGGTCAACGCCACGATTACGGGAACGTAGAGCAGGTATACGTTTATCTTATCTAAAAGCAGTACTGAGGCTAACAATGTGATGCCAAGGTGTATAGCTAACTGGAAGAGGCTAGCTAACAGCGAAGATAAGGTTAGAACATGAAGAGGGAAGACTACCTTTTTTACATAGTTCGGGACAGAGGTAAACACGGATGGGGCTCGGTTGATTGACTCAGAGAAATACCAAAACACACTGAGTCCAATGAATAGGTTGAGTGAAAACTCCGCTTGAGATACCTCGTCATTCCCCGGCCATTTTGTTTGGAACACTGTTCCAAAAACGAACGAGAAGACGATTAGCATTGCAATCGGTGTTACCAGCGTCCACAACAACCCCAGTAGCGAGCCCTTATACTTCGAAGAGATGTCTCGTTTCGCTAGCTGTAGAATCAGAAAACGGTGCTTAAAGATAGGGGCAATCAAAATAGCTCTCGACAGAGTTGTTATCATTCGCCGGTAATTTGGCCGCGGTGCACGCTAGTCGACTCAGCACCGCATGTCAAGCGGAGCCCTCGCTTTCTAACCACCCAAGGGCCAGTCATCGTCTGCCCACTATACAGTGAATCCCTCTATATTCGGTTATTCATGCTGTGCTGCTCCTCGACTTTGCATATCCTCAGATGGGCCTTGCCAGTGCAATGCTTCGTCAGAGCGCTGTTAGGTGTTTCCTCGAGATTAGGGGCGCCAGAGAGCGGGTGGATTCGGACGGCGTCTAGCCCGTTTTGGATTTTAGCGGTGGTAAGATTCGCGATAGCAGCTTTGAAGACGGCTCCTCAATCAATTTGGCCATCGCTATGGCAAGGCCAATGGAGGCCGCAAATGAAATGCAGAGGCCAATAGTGCCGGTGTTGGGCGGCACAAAGTGGTACATGACGTTATGTATCAGATAGAGGTTAAAGCTGATGCTTGCATAAAATCCGATAATGTTACTCAGATGATTTTGTGGTGGATTTACATGCCGCGCCACATAAAAAGCAGTAGCGTAAATAAAGATCAAAATATTTTGGTAAACGCTCAAGTTCAACTCATCCGACCAATAAACATCGCTGCCACCAAATTTAAACCCCAATGCTATCAACAGCGTTATAACGCAGCTGAGAATAGTTAGAGTGTATCGCTGGCTTTTTAGTAATTTGAGTTTCGGCGCCTTTTTGATCAAGCCACCCAGTAGAAAAATGTAAAAATAATTTACAAACGCGTAGGGGATTGTTCCCGCACTCTCAAGTAAATTGATCTCTATTAGTGCGGGTACCTGAGCAACTACAAAAAATACGGCGACTAAAGCAACACTGGGTTTTACGGGGGAGAAGGCGACCGTCAAAAAAAACGTAATAAATAGCGGGAGGCACAAAAATGCTGGATTAAGGGCGTAAACAATATCTAGGTCAGTGGTGAAAACAAAGTAGGTAAAGTGATGAAATAAAAGGATCAGATTATTATCTGGCGCAGAACTCGTCAGAAAAAAGTAAATCGCTACGCTAAAAAAGTACGCCGGCGACAAACGAAAAATGCGCTTTAAAAGATACCGGAAGCCTGATGTTTTTTCGAAATTAAAAGCATAGTAGCCAGCGAGTAAGAAGAATCCAGATGTAGCAAAACGTAAAACTTGATGCCGAAGAAAAAAGGGAGGTAATGCGCAGCTATCACCAGCAAAGAGAGCAGCATCTTGGATGAGTTAAGCACAAAAATATCATTTTTTTCAGGGGCTAACATTTCAGTACTCGCCTGTCCGCTAGAGATCGAGCTCCAATCTTGTTGCCCCCAATTTAGCACCGAAGTCGTTTGAATGAAACCAGATGCGTCGGAGTTGCACAGTCAGTTTTAGTGAGCACGACTCCTCGTAATATTGATATTTGGAGAGCAACGTCTGCAGTCTTTCAGACTTCCGTCAGCGCTCTAGGTTTTAGTCAGGGGCTTTTGGAAACAAGGGTAGCAGGTCTGCTGCCCACCACTGTTCAGGTTCTCGTGCTATTTGCTGTTCAATAAATTGATAAGCATTTTCGTCGGGTGACGAGAACTCCATTTGGTAACGACCATCCTTATATCGACAGACAAACCCGATGAGTTTGGTGCCTGCATGGTTAGCAAGCTTACGTGGACCGCCAGCAAAGCCTCTAACCTCGTTGAAAAATGACTCATAGGTTATCTGCTCGCTGCTGTTCTGTGGTGGAAGATCGCCAATGATTACCACGCTTCCGAACTTGGATATATGCCGGAAAAACTTGAGAGTGTTGCCCTCAGCATCAACAATACTGCCTTCATTAGTGTATTGTGCGAAAACTCTATATTTTTCTGTGTAGAAACGCTGTATGGCGGGGTGTACGCGTTCATTCTTGGTGATGTTGGAACTCATACCCATTAGAGGGATACCGAACTTGCTTATGCATACAGACGCCATCACGCTAGGGCCGATATGGCCCGTGACGAACACGGTATGCGGGTTTAGATCGGTATAAGACTTAACCGCATCAAAATTAATGTACTCCACCTCCTCAGGAGTAAATTTCCCTCGTATGAGAAGGCATGTCTCATACTCTTCTAGGGATTGTGCAACATATCTTCGCCTAACCAGTCTGCGTATTTTTCGAGCGCTTAAGTGGGGACAAATCGTTGCATAGGCTTGCCACGTTCGCAAATGGAGCTGGGAGTCGTCAAACGTGAAGCTTCGCCAGTCTCGTTTCAAGTAAAAGTAGAGTCGCCCTCGAAACGCTGCGAATTTTCGACCGACGTTGAAGGGTAGGGCGGCGCACAACGGTAATAGCACCTCGTAGTCGAGCCAAGTGTAGAAGTTGTTTAAAGCTTTTCTAGGATGCATTGATTTCTGGGGTGCTTGTTGGTGGTCGTAGATGGTTTAGAGAGACTGAATCCGTTGGGTTTCGTGTGAATAGACCTCAAGATAATCATGGCACGATCTTAATGAAGTTTTAGACCGATAGAAAGTTAAATCAACGCTACAGACCGCCCAGCTGGATGGTATTCGAGCGATCGAAGTGCCAATTGCAGCAGCAACCTCACTCTTGGAGTAACCATTTTTATTGAAATCGAGGGGGGGGAAATAGCACAATGTGCGGCTTTCAAGGTTCCTCTGCATCTTTGGCTGAGAGAATGCGAGTCGAAGTTGACAAAGGAGCGCCGGAGAAATTAACACTACCGGGGATACATATGATACATAATCTTCATGCAGCGACTCTTTATAAAGGCTATTTTCTGTTTCTCTTTCTAGCCTATATTCTCACATTTAGCGTTGTACAAGGGGTGTCAGCTAATTTCGCGTGGAGTATTCCGGCTATCGTGGTTCCAGTCTTTGAGTTGGTGTGTGCCTGTAGTCTGGGTCTTCTGCTTTGGCATTTCAAAGAGAAAAGGTTCGCAGTTTTATGCAACGTATTGATCCTTCTAGTGCCTATCGCAATCACACTCGTGTATGTGGCGCAGCTGTTTTCGGCTTGGTTAGGCGGTGCCTTTCTAACGGTGTTGGCGCTCGAAAACGCGGGTGAGACTCAGTACGTAACCCAGTACAGTTTAATCACAGTTGTGGTGGTTGGTCTGATAATGGTGACGCTTCTTGGAGTGGCGATTTTCAAGGCGGATGCTAGTGGGTTTTCAGGTAAGTTGTTTGGTTTGAGGATGCTTTTTTTTGGCTTCTGCTTCTCTTGCCTGATCGCGATCTTTGCTCTTCCTCGTGAAGGCTATGCGAGCTACATTCCTGCCAATCGTCAGGTTTCACCAGTGATTTCGCTTGCCCACACTTTGGTTAGTCGTCAACGCAGCATTCAAACAGATGAGGCGCTCTACCAGCAGTTCCGCGAAGGTAAGTTGGATGATTACTTTACTTACGATGTGAACAACGAGTACCCACTGCAAAAATCGACTTTGACGTCTTCCAGGTTGATTTTTGCTGATCGAGGATTAGTCTCAAAACCCAACGTTATTGTTATTTTCACAGAGGGGTTCTCGGCTCGTTTGATGAAAAACTACGGTAGTATTTACCAAGATCTCACACCAAACCTTTCTCGCTGGTCTGATCGGATGCTGCAGGTAGACAACTATTTCAATCATACTGCAGCTACTTATCGCGGCTTGAAGGGGCAGCTAACCTCTTCGTACCCGTTTTATGGCGGGCATATGGATGGTGGTTGGGAGGAAGATGGCGAAGATAATACAAGCGCTCTGGGGCGGATCGGTTATCAAACTGTCGCTAACATCTTAAATCAGGAAGGGTATGAGAGCGTGTTCTTCTCGCCTCACCCCCGAGGCACGCCATTTCACAGCTTTTTGAAATCGCTAGATTTTAAAACAATTTACAACAACGCTAATATTGAGGAACTGATTGGCCGGCCTTTGTACAATTTTGAGGGATTAAGTAGTCGAGTGGTTGACAGAGACCTGTTCGATGGTGTCAAAGGTTATCTGCAAAAAAGGGAAAAAGCCGGAGCGACGTTTCCGTTCTTTATTGCAACCTACAATATAGGGACTCATGCATTTCTTGATGTTGTGCCGGGTGGCAAAAAGTACGGTGATGGGAGCAACCAAGCCCTGAATCGCTTCCACAATTTTGATGCTGCTATCAATAGTTTTTTGGAGTATTTCTTTAGCTCATCCTACGCCGCCAATACCGTGCTTATTTTCACAGCTGATCATGCGGCCTACCCGGAGCCGCCCGTCGTCGCAGCGTTTAAAGATGATGGTTTGACCGCTCACTTTGTGGACCGTATACCGCTGCTTATTCATTCGCCGAACCATGAGTTGCCGGCGCAATACGATGCAGAGTATCGAAGTTCAATAGACTTCGCGCCAACCTTGATGCATCTGCTGGGTATATCGGCGTATCAAAACTCTTGGTTAGGACAATCAATTTTTGACCCGCAAGGCAGGTCAGGTTTCTCTATTGCCGCGCTGGGTCACTCCTTCTTCAAGATTTCGCAGGAGGGCGTGCAACCGATACCTTTGGCCGACTCACATGCTCAACTGATTAGTGCTTTTTATACCCTTGAACAGAAAAACCTAGTGTATTCAGAGAATTAAATCTCATCTGCGACAGAGTGAAGATTGTGGTTATTTTAGCGAAAGTTTCTCCAGGATGGTGCGAGTAAAGTACGATTTTGACTTGGTGAGGGCTCGCACCGGGATCACTATCTTAGCAAGCAGGACTGGTCTAGGAAGTAGGACTGGTCTAGGAAGTAGGATGGCGAAATCAAACTCCGGAAGTCTATCCTAACCATGGGTGCGTTTTTCTATTATCTTCGGTAAAAATCGGTCGCTAGTGCTCTTGATACATACGATCTACGTGGGAGATTTTAGATGACTTCTTAGCCTGAAGATAGAGTGACGAAATCGGTTTAACACAATTGAACATCAGCCCTTTTCACGTGGTTTTAAGAAACCGAATGCGCGAAATTGAGGCTTGTGTGAATTGAGATTTGCCACCGCTTGGGCCATACTCGCGCCCTCTGTGAATCGTCTGTATTCGGCGCGGTAGTAGCCCAGGTGGGCTTGGTTGCTCCGAGGTTTTAGTCCCTGGTCAGAGTCTGCCCGCCAAGTGTCTATCACGGCCTTTGGCTTCCAAATAGAGTGGCCTTTGCCTGAATCGGTCGAATCTCCGTCAGCGGTAATGCAGGGTCGGTGGAGCGCGGTTTGTTATTGTGGTTTTAAATTTTTGCGATCGACGAAGGTCAGTATGGTTTTGCAGGAGTGTTATTGGTGAAGTACGATTTTGAGCCGGTTGACGTTAACGAGCACACTAGCCTCTCTCTAATCGTACGCCGTATAAAGCCAAACAGTCAGGTTTTAGAATTCGGGCCCGCCAACGGTCGTATGACTCGGTATTTAAAAGAGTCGCTGGGTTGTCGTGTGACCATTATCGAGCAGGACGCAGAGGCAGCGAAGGACGCCGCGGGGTATGCACAAAAGGCGATCATTGCAAACGCCGAGGAGCTCTCTTGGTGCAACGATTTAGAGCACGATCGTTTTGATTACATTGTGTTTGCTGATGTCTTGGAGCATCTCAGGAGCCCAGAGAAGTTAATCCTAGCCGCCAAACGATTTCTGAATTCTGATGGCTCAATCCTTGTGTCAATCCCCAACGCCTCCCACAATGCAGTGGTAATGGGCTTGATGGACGATCGCTTTGACTACACCCCGACAGGTTTGTTGGATGATACTCATCTTCGTTTCTTTACAAAAACGACGTTCGATCAGTTTGTAGAAGAGGTAGGGCTGCACACCAGTTACGTCGATGGAACCGTTGCCCATCCCGCAGATACCGAGCAGAATCGCGGTTACGATAGGTTGGAATCTGATGTCGCAGACTATCTCAGGGGGCTGCCGCATGGAGAGGTTTATCAATACGTTTATGAATTAAGCCATTATCCGTGCCCGGTTCCGGATAATCGTCTCGAAAAGGCTTCTGGTTTAGGTGCGACGTTTGCCCAGCTCTTTTTTGCTGATGGCGATCAGATTTGCGAGGACCGCTCGTTAAAACTGGCGGTTGGTAATCTGTTTGAAGGCCAAGAATTAGCTTTTGAGATGGAACTCAACGAAGACTTACCCCTGCGCTTGGATCCCTTTAATAGGCCTTGCGAACTAAAAATCCAGCAAGTTGAGTACCATTGCGGCGATCAGGTTATCGACCTTGTGCGCGGCCTCAGTACCAACGCCTGCGAACGGGAGGATCAGATTTTCCTGTTTGGTAATGATCCCCAGATCTATTTGCCACTGGATGGATTTTCGCATCCGCCTGAGCGGCTCGTTTTTCGTGCGCAGTTACGAAAGCTTGGGCGTCAAGCTTATGTAGCATTAGAGCAGGCGCTGAAGCTACAGATTGAGGAAAAGAGTCGGCAGGTCGAAGATCTTGAACGTTTGGTGGCTGAGCAAAATCAAACAATCCACCAACTGGGCCTGCTTGCACAATCAATGCGTCTTAAAAGTCGGGCGTCTAGGTTGCTAAAGCGAGTGGTTGGCACGCGGCTGCATAATCTGCTTCGATTTGCCTATCTCAACCGGAATTTTCCATACTTGATAGTGCTGGTTTTGCGCGAGGCGGGGGTTAAAGGCCTGCTGAGACGGCTGAAAAGGATATCCCAACGCCCATCGCTAGAGGTCATGCAGACGAGTGGCGGCTACTGCTACCGCGAGCCAGTTTTGCCTCCGTTAAAGTCGGAGTTAAGGAAAACGATTGACGCGATATGTGAATCAGGCCCACTGATATCGGTTGTGATGCCGGTATTTAATGTAGATCCCGAGTGGTTAGATAGAGCAATCAACTCATTGCGGCGGCAGTGGTATCCGTATTGGGAGCTCTGTATAGCTGATGATAAAAGCACGAATCGAGAGACGCTTGACTATCTCCGTGCAATCGACGATCCCAGAATTTCAGTGAGGTTTTTAAGCGAGAATAAAAACATCTCAGGCGCCACGAACGCGGCATTAGCCCTGGCCAAAGGTGAATTTGTAGCTCTGATGGACAACGATGATGAGCTAACCGTTGATGCGCTTTATGAAGTTGCTCGAGTAATATCGCAGAGCGCGCCTGACTTTATCTATTCAGACGAAGATAAAATTGAGGCGGATGGGAGTTTCTCGACGCCGCACTTCAAGCCTGACTTCTCGCCCGATATGTTTCTCTGTCAGAACTATCTGAGCCATTTGGGAGTAGTCCGGAAATCTCTGATTGACGCAGTCGGTGGATTCACGGTGGGCCTTGAGGGCGCGCAGGATTACGATTTATACCTAAGAGTCGCCGAGCATACCGATAAGATCCACCACATCCCCAAAGTGCTCTACCACTGGCGCAAGGTTGAGGGGTCGACGGCGGTTGACTTTGATGCTAAGTCCTATGCTCAGGACGCCGGTGTACGGGCGGTAGCGGCGGCTATCGAGCGCCGTCGGTTGGCGGC
>Ga0102954_1000268_pt1 | contig 15856 bp, 18 predicted proteins | sample SalPonA_C_H2O_MG_FD_78511 | JGI IMG/M metagenome (GOLD analysis project Ga0102954, IMG submission 78511) | Water microbial communities from South San Francisco under conditions of wetland restoration - Salt Pond MetaG R2A_C_H2O_MG | ecosystem: Environmental > Aquatic > Non-marine Saline and... | reverse complement strand
CTCACCTATAGTATTATAATAGCATCCCGCGGGATGCTTGTCAAGCGCCCATCACAGGCGCTTTATTGTTAGTTTTACTTCTGACATTTGATGTATGTGATCACTAACCACAATATATTCAAGTTTCAGAGTTTCTTCAAAGTGTCTATTGATATAACTAACGGCTTGTTCAAAACCTTCAACTCTGTCGGGTGGTATATAATATCCAATTTCCATTTTTTTATCATTATGATCGTGTATTGTCAAGTAGCGAATGTTAGTGTTTAAATCTGTAAACTTTGCTAGATACAGTAGTTCTTTAATTGATTCACTAAACTGTTCGCCACCAACAAATAATTGGTTTGCGTAGTCTAATTCTTTTTCGTTCATTGTTAATCCCCTTAGTGATACATACTTTTTTGTTTTTCTTTTAACTCATTGCGCATTTCTCGCAACTGTTTTTTCATTTCTTGTATTTGTTGGAGTAGTTCTTTGACTTTATCCGAGCGTTTCTCTAATTCTTTACAGTTCATTTTAATCTCCGTCAAATAAATCACTAAATGTGCCACCGCCCACTGGAGTATCAAAGTCACCATGAATTTTATAACTTAGTGCTTCTGATTCAGTAATGCGTTGTTCTAGTTTTGGTTTGGAATCAGCATCTATAATGTCATGCTCTACAAGTTTCATACCTGAATAGATACCCCATTCGCAATTGATTACTTGACCCCAATTTTTAATATTTCGATTCCCAGATACAATGTATACTGAGAAATGTTTACCATTCAAATCTCTGAATTTAGCAGTGATAAATGGTGCTGTGATTTTACTTTCTTTCCAATCACTAACTTCTGTTAGAACATAATATAGTTCCGGGTTTATGTTGTTTTCCATAGTTTTCCAGCCTTTATTTGGGATACCATTGATTGCGCAATGCCGAACCTCTCCGCGATTTCAACTTGCGTCATATCGTCACATCCATATTTGATTTGTGCTACATCTGTTTCTGAAAGTTTTTTCGATTGTGCGACTCTGCTGTCTGTTGTAAAGTGTTCTGGGTTTACACACAGTTTGTTACCACAGGTTCTGAATAGTCGCTTAGGAGCAGGTTCTCCATGATGAATCTCGTATGCGACACGATGACCTTTTGCTAACTTACCATCCCAACGTTGGAATGGGTAACCTACTGGGTCAAGAGCGCCTGTCCACAACCAACAACCACTGTCAGATGAAGTCTTGTCTACTTTTTTAAAGTGATTTTTAATTTGCTGTTCTTTGTTTGTCATATATTTTCTCCTTATTTGTATATATACTTATCATTATACGCTATTATATACAAATAATCAACAAAAATGAGCATTTTTTAGGCAAGGAAAAGCCCCTTACTTAAAAATTGGGAAAATGAGTAAGGGGCTTTTATAACGGAGATTTAATAAAGATTATGCCTAATCTTCAATTATGAACGAGTAACCAGACAAGACTGAATTAACCTGATTACTTTTTCATTATAGCAGAGTAAGTGGGCTCTGTCTACACTTTTATTTATACTTTTTCTCGTAATAATATTTTAGTAGTTTCTGTGGAGGAACATCTAGATAACTTGCTATTTCATCTATTAGAATACAGTCACGAGTAATCATTCGGTCGATAGCACCAAAGTTCCAACCATTTTCATCTTCAATATCTGGGTAACGAGCACTAAAGTGAATCTTAGCAACCTTTTGATGTTTGTTGTTGAAGATACCACGAGCATGACAACCAATGTTAGCAATACGGTCGTGGTCTTCTTCTGTGTGTGCTAGAATCAAACAAAGAGAATCACGACTATAATTCTTTGCGAGTTTGTAGTTGTCAGTTACAAGCGTAAACGAAATATTATAGTCTTGAAATATCTTTATTTTCTGATATGTGTCAATTACAAAGATTGAATGATATGCTGGTAGTTGCGTCATCCTATTGTCGTGTATGCCCAAGTCTCTACTGAGCATTGCGATACCTCTAATAGAAACCCCTCTTCCTATAAATTTCCAATCTATTGTTTGGTGAGCCATGTTATCTCCTTAGAATGTTGATAGTGCCGAACGGACCCAACCAGTTCCGTTTACATAAATGTAAATGTATGAACCATCGTAACGAATTTCACCGTTAGCACCTGCTGTATCACCAGTTGATGTTGGAGCAGTGCCAGGGTTTGTCAATCGTAATGAACTAATATTGGCAGTAGTTGATCCGAAAGATGTTGTGCTAAGACTGGTCAAAATAGTGCTGCCACTTTCAGCAACTAATGCTTTCCAACCAGCGGCTGGCTCGTAAACTTTTAATTCTTTATCAGTTGTGTCCCAATAAACTGTTCCTGCGGTTACACCACCTCCACCGGAAGTCCCGCTAGCAAATGTAATCGGAACTGAGAATGTTGCCGCAGAACTAGAATAAGATACTACCTCAGTGTCAGTAGTTCCGAATTGATTCTTGTGGTGAACAGATATAGAAAGACTACCATTTGCTTCAACGAGTGGACCATCAGCGCCTGAAGGACCATTAACTTTAGCAGTGTATGAAGATAGTGGGAAGAAATCACCGTTGTCAGAGGTCATTCCTTGATAAACTTGAACACCAGATCCACCCCAATCCCATGCGTTCGGAGCAGAAGCGGTTGAATGTAGAGTTTCGTAACCAATTGTTTTAACCTGACCATATGAACTAGTAGACCCGGCATAATACATACCAGGTGCTTCTAAACCTGCGATTGCTGATACAGCCGCAGTATCATTTAATGTTGTAGTAGAGTTAAAAGTCATTGCTTCGATATCTAAAGCAGTAACATTACCAGATGCTAAGTGAGTTGTAACATCACTGTCGCCGTATGAGGTATAGACAGTGTTTTCCCAAGTAGAACTAGTTGTGTTATATGTTAGAACGTCGCCGTTTGCTGGCGTAGTAATAGTTACATCACTCAACGCATTTAAGGCTGTCAAACTTCCTTGGTCTGTATTCACCCATACAGTGCCGTTATATTCTAACATCTGCCCGGCTGTTGGAGTTGTGATTGTTACATCACTTACGTCATTTAGAGCAACAGTTGTTAGATATCCTTGAGTTGAGTGGTCACCCCAACCGTGTGCCGTATCCCAGTTTGTAATGTTACCTGCTACAATACCACTTGCCGCACTTGATGTGAATACCGGGTCTGTTTCTGCTGTTAGATAAGACTGTAAATCGGTGATTTGTGATTCAGTAACAGTAAGAGCACCATTCTTCCAAGTTGTGTTTGCTAAGTCGTAACTTAGAACGTCACCATCACCTGGAGTTGTGATTGTTACATCGCTTACCCCGTTCAAATCTATTGTTGTCAAGTAAGATTGTAAATCAGCAATTTGTGATTCTGTGATAGTTAAGTTGTTGTTGACCCAGTTAGTGCCGTTATACTCTAATACTTGACTAGTTGCTGGTGTAGTTATAACAACATCAGTTAGACCATCTAAGTCAGTAGCGCCCGCTGGTGAGGATGCGTTTACCCACACTGTTCCGTTGTATTTTAGAACTTGGTCGGTTGATGGAGTTGTGATTGTTACATCACTTACATCATTTAGAGCAACAGTTGTAAGATAGGCACCCAAATCAGAAATCTGTGATTCAGTTAGAGTAATGTTACCTTGGTGTTGTGTGACAGAAGACGAAGAAATGTATGCGTCTGGGACTGTTACCCAAGTGACAGAACTACTCAAATCGTTGACTTCCGCTGTATCATTATCTGCGGCATTCACCCAAGATGTGCCGTTGTATTTTAGAACTTGACCATTTGTTGGTGTAGTTAGCGCAACATCAGTTAATTCGTTCAAATCTGCCGCACCAGTTGAACCAGTGATAGTATAAGCAAGTGAGTTCCAAGCGGTAGTGCCATCGCCTATTTTAAGTTTATTTGTGTCAGTTTCAAAGCCTGCTTCACCTGCGGCAAGTGTTGGGTTATTGCTTGTCCAGTTAGCGGCTGTATCTCTGCGTAGTTGAATTTGAATTGCCATTAGGCTGTTCCTCCATTAATATTGTAATCGTAAGTTGATGTAGCGGCACCACCATTTGCTGTGTAAACATAAGATGAACTAGATAAACCGCCGTCTAGTAGGTTGCCATCAGTAACAATACCCATGACAATTTGGTCTTCACTAGCACCGCCAGTGACCATTTTATTGGTCCAGTATCCAAGTGCCGCATCGAAAACAATACTTTCACCATCTTGTGGGTTGTTTAAAACGACTGGTAGAAAACCAACATTATTTACAAACTTAGAAATGTTAATATCGTTTGCTAAGTTTTCTTCTGTGATTGTTCCCGTATATCCGGGTGTTAATATTGCCATATTACCTCCTAGTGGTCCGTATCGTCTTTGTTGTTAAGAAGAATACTGGGATTGTTATCCCAGTAGACATTCGTATCGTATTCTATCAGTGTCAATTGAATTGTGTGGTCTGCTGTTAGAACTTGGTTAACAACACGATATAATTTGTCTGTTTGACCGAGTGTGTCATTTGTAAACTTAACTACATCGCCAACTGTTACTTCAAATAACTGCGTGGTAGTTGTTACTTTAAGAGCACCGCTTTGTCTTGATTGGTTAATTTCTTCAGTTGCTAATCGTTCAATCATAGTGACTGAAGTTGTGTGCGGTAAAGTCATTTCACGAGTTAGTTTCACACCATCACTCGCAATTAGCGAATCACTAGAAACAATCTTGAAGTCTTCTTGGTAATTGAATTCAGCGTTTTCATTATTTAACTTAGCGCGAATATGGTTTATTAGTGTGCGTTTACTACCCACTGTGTATTCTATATCACCAATAATGTTATTGTCTGTAATTGAGTATACACTACTTGTATCTACAGGTTTATCAACATGTAATTCGTATCCGTTTGAAGCAGTAATGAATCCACGGCATGTTTGAAGTAATTCAACTACCGTATCGAACATACGACCATCAACGTTAACATAACCATTTGTAGTGTATCGTTTTTCCGTTGACGCATCGCTATTTGTCACTACTTCATCACAATATGTTGCTGTTGCGTTGAATGAAGTTGAGTCTATCAGTGAAAACGGAATACCTTTACCGTAATTTGGGTTGACAAGATAATCGTAAATGATTCGTGCTGGGTTGTTGCTGTATGACAAGTTAGCATTCCACGCACTACCTATTGTTGGGACTGTCTTGCCTTCAACTAGAGCAGTAACATTAGGAAGACCACCGCCGTATACGTCTTGGTCAAATTCAAATCTTACATACAAATACGCAATACCATTACCAACATGGTTGTTGGTCCAACCAACATCCTCTGCTACAAGTGTTGCGTCTGCTGTTGTTTGATCGCCTTTGTATGCTATAACTTGTAAAAAACCACTATATTTACTTTCATAACTCCAAGTAGCACCACCGTCACTACTAGTTGCGGCAAGTTCATCATTTAAGTAAATCTTTTTGATTGCAGATATTGGTCCTTCACATAAAGCAACAACAGAATGTAGATACTTATTGTCAGCGCCGTTAGATGCTATGAAAATTCGTGTCCCGCCTATTCTGCGTTCACCATAAACAACTGGAACTGGTTGAGAAGAACCTTCTTTGTTGACAAGAGACCCACGAGAAGCGGAACTATCAAAACTTGGTATGTCTGGTGCTAATAATTTAGTGGCTGCGTATATTGTCGCACCGATTGCTACGAAGCCAACTATTGTCGCGGCTACACCTGTAAAACCTAACCAAACACCTATTCCTGTGAAAAATCCTGCTCCTAATACTGGCATTATTCTTTCCTCCTGTATATCTTGTAATCGCCAGGTATTTCTGATATGTGGCGTAAAGTAAAAACATCGCCTACTGCTACTAACACAGTATACGGAGTAACAACTGGCATTGCTAATCTGTAAGTCATTCGTGGTATGTCAAATGTGATAATATCTCCAGGAAGTAATTTACCTTCTGTTTCATAATAACCAAAATGTTCGAATAAACCATCCACTGTGATATTTAAAGAGTTGAATACAGTGTTTGCTTCTTTTGCGTCACTATATGTGCCGAGTATCCGATCAAAGAACTCTGGCATCGGCACTAGAGAAAACAAAGACGCAAATCTAAATGCTACAGTGTTACAATCGTTCACACTCCAAATGAATTCAGTGCCAACTATTGATTCTACAAAACGAGTAACTGATATCCTCACGCTCGCCCCCATTTAATGTCACGCTGTGTTTCTGTTGCGAAACTAAAGAATTCATCTCCTGGGTGTAGCACTTGCTGTTCTGTATTATTGGTATGTCTACCATTTTGAGAATCAAAGTCTACCCAGTGACTACTCGCTGAAACACCTAGTGTTGCTGTGCGAGATTGAAAGTCTTCTTTGACTATTGGTTGGTCAATACGACCATCAAACACAAGGAATGGTGTTCCAATAATCGTATTGTCAGTATCTAGTAGCGCACGGTGAATAGTCACACGACGGTCAATGTAGTCGTAACCTAAGAACAGTTTGACATTTTCACTCGGGACTGCGCTCATTGAAATGTTTACGCTTTGAATTGAAAAGTTCTGTTCTTCTGTTATGTCACTAACACCCATAACACCAAATGTAGCAGTGTAAAGATTGCTATTCCAAGTGATATCGTGTTGATAGTCAGTATAATGGTGCTCATTACCGTCTACACCTGCGTCAATGTAGAATGTGATTAAGTTTACTATCGTGTAGTTGTTTTCTGCTAATTTTGCTAATACTGAAGCATTTAAATTTCTTGACATTATAAGTCCTCCACTAGACTGTATTTAACAACTACAAGACCAGCACCATTTGTGCCATATTCGAATTGATCATCTTCGAAACGCACTTTAAATTGGGTGTAGTGCCCTTCATAATCACCGCCTGCTACGGCTATATCATCGCATAGGAATACATTAGCACCAGTGACATCCTGTTGTAGATTTGGTGCTATTCGTAGTGTTACAAGACCATTTGATTGATCCGAATAATATGTTGTTTTATATATCTTGTCGTGGTTGTCAAAACGAATCAATAGATTAGCGGGATAAGTGTCAATGTCATTCGGAACATTGACAATAATTCTCCTATCACCTATCGTTCCTGTTGATTCGCCTGTGACTGTATCTATGCCAGAATTTACGGCTAAACTAGTTAGCGTAGTTGCTGAATTCGATTTGACATAATTAGCAAATGATTTTGCTGCTATATGTGGTATTCTAAAATAGAACGGTGAACTTCTTCCTTGATAGAAGTTAAACGCAGATAGTAATTCATCCGCATCAGTGATATGTATAGGAGGGTATTCTACTTCAAATTTGAATCGTTGATAATTAACAGACTTAGAAATAGTAATTGAACGGTTGTCGGTAGTTAGCGAAGGATATTCACTAGTAACCTGTATAGAACTAGGTAGAATAACATTTCCAAGTGAGTCATAAGGAACAAAGTGAGTTTCTGTCAACATTAGTTTACCTCCTCAATGTATTTTAATTTGATAGTGACCAATTGTGATCCATCCGTAGTATAACTTATATAGTCATCTTGAAGACGAACTTTAATAATTGCTTCTCCTAATGCAGATAATCCCCATGGGTATCCTCTTGACGCAAGATCCGCTTTTACTGTTGATGTAACGGAACCGAGCGGAATAGGAATATAAAACGGTGTGCTTTTACCTTTGTAAAGTTCAATTAAGGAAATAAGATGTTGAGCATCGTCTATATGCATCGGAGCATAATTGAATTCAAAAGTATATCTCATTGCTCCAGACGATACTATGTTAGATTTCATAGACCTAGTCGTATGTTTGATAGATGGTCTATTAAAACCTACAATAACCGATTGTGGGTAAGGCAGTGTCGGGCTTTTTGATGTAGCAGAAATAAAGTCTGATTTATTACAAACATCTGCGGAACCAATAATAGTTGCTGTATATGTAACACCATCAACGAATACAATGTCACTAAGGTCGGCATTCCAAATTTGAGAATTGATTACTATCGGAACATCTGAGTATACAGATCCGTCGCTACCTTGTATAGTCAATGAAGACACATATTGATTTGCTATATTACCAGAAAGAACGGCATCACCGTAATCCGGTTTAAAGAAATCAGCACTTATGATTATGTTGTGATATGTCTTTGTTAGTTCATCAAACGATGTGCCTGGATCGCCTGTCGCTGTTACTGTAGCCGTATAATCAACCCCATCAGTAAATGATAGTGTAGTTAAATCAGCGGCATACAAATCGCCAACTATGTTATAGAAAGTTGTTGGTTGTGAAGATAAATCACTGCCAGTTATAACAACAGTAACATTATCAAATCCTGCCTGTAAGAATTTAAGTTCTTCTAAGCCAGCACACATATTGAATGAAGTTATGGCAACAATAATAGGAGTGCTAGTAATGTAAGCATTATCAACACACCATCCGGCAGTAGCAGTAACGCTAACAAAATATTCAACTCCTTCTGTAAATGTTATACCAGTAAGGTCAGCCGTCCACGAAGTGCCAGTGACTATGACAGGAGGTGTATACGAAGATTGGTCCGTTCCTTCTATTGTCATAGTAATAGTTTCTTGATTGATTACAAAACCAGAAATATCTGTGCTTGAGAAATTTGAGATATAAACAGAAACGAAGGTAGGGTTATAATACTCTTCTACAACAGTTGATCCGTTCGTATTAGTCGCTGTGACTGTAAATGTATAATCTTTGTTTTTATCAAGTGATAGGCTTGACAAATCTGCGACCCAGTTATAACAATTTTCTACTGAATTATTTGAAAATGTTTCTATTACCATTGGTGTGATTTGATAACTTGACGCATCACTACCAACAATGTCAATTATTATAGAGTCTTGATTTTGAACTTTACCTGTGATAAGACCTTCACCTGTGACAACACTAAGGTTAGTGACAGATACTACTGGAGTAGAAGCAACAGTATATGTTGTTTCCGCTTGTTTCGATCCATACCCATTCGTAACTGTGGCACGAACTGTATAAGTTTCTCCCGGAGTTAAAGTAACATCGCCTGTAGCATTCAAACCAGGACTATATGCTGGGTTTGGTCCATACCTACCATTGATAAACGCAATTACATGTCTGAAGTCGTTGGGTTCGTAATAATAACTAGTATTTTCCCATACAACATTTGATAGACTGTCTATTATCTTAAAGTTTATCGTTGTTCCGACAAATGAAAGTGCTGTGGGGATATGTATTCTTATCTCTTCTGAACCTTTATCTAGATTCACATAGGTTATGTAAACTTCTGGGACACTATATGGATTAAACGGTTTTAAACTTCTGTTATATGTAACACTTTGTCCGGTGGTAGCGTAATAAAAGAATTCAGAGTCGTTTAATACAGGTGTATTAAAAGATAAATTTGGAGCGATTACCCCAAACGTATAAAAATTCGTAGAATATGGAGTAATAGATTCTAGTTTTTTCGGTTCTCTATCGAACGGGGAACAAACAATTTTTGATATCTGTAGATTTTCAAGACCGCTACCAGCATGAGCAACATTATAATCACCAGACATTAACCAAAATGATGAGCCATCCCAGTAATCAGGTGTAAACGGCAAAAACAAACTTGAACGGTCAAATACAGTGTCCATAGCATCAAAGTTGTTACCATAAGAACCACCAAATGTAGTATACAGTGAGTTTGGAACTAACTCAATGCGCGGTTTATCAAGCGCGTCAATTTGTGCTTGTGTGTAGTCATAGTAATTGTCAACTATTAGTTTGAACTTATACCAAGTTGAAGTTATCTGGTCAGTTTCATTGATAAAATATGTTCTTGGTTCAAAAGCACCAGCATCAAACATACCATATTTGTGAATACGATAGTCTTTGTCAGTCCCTTGTTCTGGGTTTGTTGCTCCGTATCTGAAATAGTCGTAGTTTCTTATTTCTTTAACACCATTGACTACTATAGACCCGTTAACAACATTAAAATCAAGATGAATTGACATTAATTCTTCAAAAGAATATTTGAAGTTGTTTGCGTCATAATATGCGAATGCGTCATTTACCCAAGAATGAGCGGAAGTTATTGATCCGCAATTTCTCCAGTCCGGTATATCTCTGAATATGTCCATATATAGACCACCGGGCGAAGCATCAGCGTGGAAGAAATACGCACCGTTGACAGGGTATATTGGTCCTCCTATTGTTCCGAATCTATCGACATCAAGATTGTCATACCATACGCCATCATATCCAACTGGTAAAGATCCATTACTTTCGAGAGGAGAAATAGCAGTATAATACTGGTGCCAATATCTAAAAGCAACGTCTTTATCGCCTATGGAGTAATCAACCCCATCAGGCGGATTAGGTATTTCAAATTGTGAACCACTAAACGATTCCCAATACCAAGATGGGTCGCCAGTTGAAGGATACTCCCCCGGAGTGAGTATTCCGTCTTTAAATTCCCTCCAGTTGGGGTCTGCTATAAAGTAACTGTCCACACCGTATGAGTCCGGTCCTGTTTTATTATAGTCTTTGGCAAAATACATTTGGTCGTTATTCAAGATAACGGAAATTGTTCTAGGCGAACCCGCTGAATATTCAGCAATGTGTATTTTCCACATACCGGGTTCATCGAATGTAAATCCGGTGCTTGGATAATCCATAGCGTAACGTTGTGGATGGTGGTATGCGTAATCTACACCATATGTATCCGAATCGTCTGGATCTACAAGTGGCACAGTATATTTAAATATTACTTTATCTAATATAACTTTGGGGATAGTGCCAGTAGCATAATCAGAAAACCTATCAAACCAATCAATTATAGCCAACGCCATTTGATTCATTGTCAGACCTTGTGGATTCAAGAAATCTATAGTAGCCTGATCCAATCCTGAGAATCTAGTAGTTAGTGCCGCTTCTATATCTGTAGAATTGGCTAAGAAAGGAAACTTAGCATACAAGGAAGCGGAATCATTTCCCGCCGCCGCATATAAATTTGTATACTCACTTAAGTCATATGTAAACATGTATTATCCTAGTGGGCCTGCTTTGCCGCGTTTGTTGTAAGCAGATTGAATAACGCCTTCTATGATATTCTTGTTGTCTATCAAGAATTGAACACCAGTTTGTGTATCAACTGCGTTAATTTCAAAAGTAACATTAAGATTGCCGCCGTCACCGCCACCACCAAGTTCATGGTTTGGTATTACAGTTCCAGCACCGTTCGGCATAAAGACTTCTGGTCCTTTTTCACCTACGATTATTGGCTTACTACTATTATTTACTCGTCCGCCATCAGCAAAGAATCCACCAAAGATACTACCTAATCCACCAGTCATTGCGTTAATGAGTGGTTGAACGATAATGATTTGAATTAGAGCATCAAGAATTTGACCCAACACCATTTTAGCAATGTCACGAAGACCTTCAAACCCTGATTTAACACCTGTGAACATGTCACGGAATGTTGAAGTCATTGAACCTGCTAACCCTTCGAATCTACCTTTCAAGTTTTCAGTAAAATCTTTAACAGTAGACGACATTTCATCTGATTTGTCGATAACTTCTACCATTGAAGCGAGTCTTTCATCGAGAGCAGTTTTTACCTCTTGTTCTGTTAGACCATATTTCTTGGCAAGACTTGTGATATTCTGATATGCTCGCTGTAGTGCTAACATTTCATCTTTTTGGTCTTTAACTGCTTTAACCGTTTGGTCAACAACCCCAAGTTGCTCATTTAATTTTTCAGTTGAAGATTTGACTTTATCGTCATTAATACCTAGAATAGCATGTAGACGTTCTTTCGCTTCCATGTATTTTTCTAGGGAAAGAATACCATCATCATATTCTTGTGTTAGTTGACTTAATGCTTCACGTGCCCAACCTTTAAGCGCAATTTCTTCTTCAACATTTGACATTAGTTCTTGTAGTCGTTTGTTGTAATCGTTTGCGCCAGTGATCATATCTTGCTGTTCTTCGTTAAGTGCTTTAACACCATTTTTAGCAGTGTAAAGAGCACCATTGTAGGCAAGCAATGCTTCTGCTAGATTGTTATAAACGAAAGCACCATTTGGATCAGTTTGGTCTTGGGCATCCATTAATGCTTTAACAGACTCAACTACAGCATTGTTTTTGCTGATTAGTTCGTCTAACTCATCGGATGTTCCAGCAAAGTTTTTCATTGCTTCTGTAGCACCATAGATAGCATTTGTGGTAGTGAATATTGGGTCAGCAAGTTCGTCAGCATTCAAATCAGAAGAGAATGTGAGTAGACCAAGAGCGGATGCGGCTTTGCCTGCTTTAGTTGCTAGTATTGCGAGTGCTGTAGTAGCACCTGTCCATTGCCCTGCGGCGACAACTGCGGCTGTTCCACTTGCTGTCAATGCTTTGGTTAGACCTGAAACTACACCTGATGCTGTTCTAGCACCGTTTGTAAATCTAATCATACGACCAAGCAATCGTGACAAATAATCACCTACTTTTAGACCTATGAATGTAAGCATAATAGCATTGATAGTATCCCAACTATCTGCTACGGTTCTTGCTAGACTACCAATTGTTCTCAATGCTTCGCCAACGCCTTGACCAAGAGAACGAATCAATTCCTTATTGTTTCTCAACAATTGAGCAGTTGAATCAGATATTTCTTTTAGAGCAGGAGCAAGACCTTCCATGAAAGCAATTGCGGCTTCGTTGGCTGCACCTTTCAAGTTAGACAATGACTGACTTAGTGTTCCAGCATTTGCGGCGGCGGCACCACCAAATCGTGTATTACCTAATTGAACAAGTCTATTGGTTAATTCAGCGGTTGAATCTGCTATCGCAACTTGTTGGTCACCAATTCGAGCAACAAACCGGTCGTTTTCTTTAGAGACTTTGATACCAAACTCCTTAAGTCGTTCAAATTCTCCTGTGATACTGTCAGCAACGGCTTCTGCTAGTTGTGATAACGTCTTACCATTAGCAGTGGCAATGTTAGATAGTGCGGTAAGTGATTTAGAACTGGTGTCTATACCTGTTCGTGTGAATATAGTGAATGCCTGTGTTACATCCTCTAGATCCTGAGGTAGTGAATTGGCAAGTTTTTGTAGTCTTTCTAATTCTTTGTTTGCTTTCTGTTGTGAACCTAAGAATGTAGTTAAGACTGTTCTATACTTTTCATATGCTGTATACTGTCTGACAATTGAGTTAGCAATCGCCCCAGTTGCAATGGCGGCAGCCGCTGTTGCGGCTACCTTGAGTGTTTTAGAAAGTCCACTAGCGGCTCTGTCGATATTTTTGAGTTTCTGTGATACTCTGTCATTTAACTCTATCGTTACTTCTAAATCCGACATTAGTGTTTCTCCATGAATATGTTACGATGCCATCCTTATCTCTTTAACTTCGGCTGTTGCTGCTGTTGACTTTCACTTTCCATCTTGTAAAAAGCAAGCCAGTATGACATTTCAGCATAGTCCATTTCAAGTATCTCGTTGAGTGGACAACCTCTTCTGTCGGCTAACCAGAAAAAGGTATATATCTGTTTGTCAGTCTTTAGTTTTTTACTGCGGCATCCACCGACATACCTTCGTCATCGTCTGCTGTCAAATGATTAACAATTTTGATAATAACTTCTGGGTCAACAGAGTTCATCAATTCAGTCTTACTGGCATCCGTAAAGACTTTTTTGCCGTCGCTGTCAAGGCATTTATTGATTACCATTTGAACAAGTGCTTCTGCGGTCTTACCCTGTTGTTGTAGTTCAATAATCTTACCTTCATTCTTAAAGTTTGTTCCTCGCTTGAAATAAAATGTAGTGTCCCATTCATCAATGTAGAATGACTTGAGTTCACCACTCATCACATCGCGGAAATGTGATTTTGCTTTTACTAATATTTCATTTGACATAATTTACCTTCCTATATTCGTTTATTGCGCCATTTGTTACGCAACTTATTTATTGCTGGTTTAACCATGCCTTTTGGCGCTTGATTACTCCAGCCGTCTTCTAATGCTTCAATATAATCAGCATCGTTAGATATTGAGTCGCGGCGTTTACGCCAACGACTCTTAGCATAACCAGTGTCAACAGGAGTTTCGTCCTTAAGATAACCCTTAAGGTCTTCTGACATTGCTTCTATCCCACGATCAAGTCGTTTACGAATAGAGTCACCAAGATTCCCTTTGACACTGACTTTAATCATGCTTACACACCGTTCTCAGTTGTGATTGGACCTGTGCCCATAATTGAGATTGATGCTTCCACTACACCGTCAACTGAAGACGAAATAGAACGTGAAGTTACATAACCGTTACCAGTGTAACCTAGTTCGTATTGCGCATCACCTGCTGGCCAGAAGTGGAATGTTAGTTCGGTTGAACCCGGTTGAAGCATACCTGCTTCTGTTTTATCCGCGATACCAGAACCGTCATCTACTGTCCAGAAAACTTCCATTGTAGCAGTCCACGCCTTGAATGTTGGTAGGTTTGTGCGGAAAGTAACACCGTTCACGTTCATGTGAGTAGCGTCAACTGTCTCTTGTGTTTCTTCCACTGAGAAAGAACGAATTGAGGCGATTGCGGTTGACCCGCTGTAGACTACGCCGCTTGAGCCTGTGAATAGTTCTGTAGCCATGTTATTGGTCTCCTATTAAATTAACTATTTCCACGATCATGGTAATATTGTATAACATAAGTTTGTGTTTGCGATACTATTGGAAAAGCACTTTCGTCTATTTCCTGAACCTCCCTCAATTCGGTAATCAATGCTGATTTACCACGAGTTCGGTCAACTTCCAATGCTTCTTCTACCAATTCAAGTATATCGTTGACTTGCTTATTAGTGTTGACAGATTTGCTTTCCCCTTTAACATACGCTGTAACATCCACATACATGGTGCACAGTTTATGTTGCATAGTAATATCTTCTCTATCTTCACGATTGACTGATACTTGTATGACTGGGAATGACTGTCTGCCTAATTTGGCAAAATCAATAGGTTTTATAGACACTTTACCAATCTTGCGAGTTGGTAATGCCGAGATAGTATCAACGAGATTGTTAAAACATTCGTTTCTCTTACTCATCTATATAACCTCATACTTTGTTGATAGTTGCTTTCGCCAGCATCTATGTTTCCATCGGCATCAAAGTCGTAAGAAACACCTGCGGCTAAAACAGCATTGAATTCTTCAGTGAAGCGTTGACGATAAAATTCCATCATTGACAGAAAAGTATCTGCTTCACTGAAGTTCGCTAACTGAGGGAGTATGTAGTATGCTAACGCATGGTATACTGTTGCTCTTTCCCATTCTGCGGCTACAAGTTTAGTAGCGTCAAATGAGGAAGCAGGATACCCAGTAGTGCTCCACCATTTACCTTTCAGATCACGCTGAATGTCAGAAGTTGAGCGTGTCAACTCTGTTTCAAACGTTGTAATCCCATGATCGAAGATATCTGGAACATACTGTTGTAATGTAGCATTAGTAGCATACATATACTATCCTCCTAAACTTAGGCTACGTTGATTAGTTTAACAGCGCGAGTAGCGTCTACTAGACCAACACCAGCGTGTAGAGATGCTACAGCATCAACACCCACTGCTTCAGCACGGCGAGCGATTTCTAGGTCAACATTCTTCTGAAGTGCGATACGACCAGCGTCTTCAGCGAAGATGTAACCAGAAGTGTTTGCCGCAGTAACGTAAGAAGAAGTGAAGAACTGAACACCACCTAGCATACCCAAGAAACCACCACGGATTGCTTGACCTTGTAGACCTTCACCACCAGCGTATGCCGCAGTGCCTAGAAGTTTAAGGATTTCAGTAGCAGCCGCTGGAGATACGATACCACGTAGCATACCAGTTTCGCCTGTTTCACGGAT
>Ga0102954_1000267_pt1 | contig 15904 bp, 18 predicted proteins | sample SalPonA_C_H2O_MG_FD_78511 | JGI IMG/M metagenome (GOLD analysis project Ga0102954, IMG submission 78511) | Water microbial communities from South San Francisco under conditions of wetland restoration - Salt Pond MetaG R2A_C_H2O_MG | ecosystem: Environmental > Aquatic > Non-marine Saline and... | reverse complement strand
TCCCATAGACTGGGGTCTACTGTGCTTAGCTCCTCCCACTCTGGCAGTTTAGTGATGGCATCCTCCAGTGCGCCGACCAGCACAGCTAAGTCACCTGCTTGTTTTATGTCCATAATTAGTCCTCGATATGTACTACTTTACCGGTTGTAGTAGTGAATGATTTGTTATCGACGATACACCACAAGGTGTTATCCCACCCACTGCCTGTGCCGTGGAAGAAGTAGCCATCTGTCAGCACGATAGTGGCGTCAGGGCGTATGTTGTTCTCTAGCTTGAACTTAGGCAGACAGTGTGGGTCTGTGCCGCCACCACCCGTGGGACGTGTCAGTGTCAGGATGCGCTCAGCCTCGTCGGTAGTGAACACCTCTTGGCTTGTGACGGACGTGTCCCAGTACAGCACACGGATGCGCTCGGGTCTTACCTGCTGGCATACCTCGTACAGTGCGCCCATAAACTTAGCCATAGTGTTGCCACCCCAGATAGATCCTGACGTGTCAATGTCGATACACAGCTCCTTGACTGTCTCGCTGTAGGTACTAGGCATATAGATATCACTGCCTATATAGCGTCTGTTAGGCTTAGCCCATGTGCTCTCGTCGTTGCCTGCACAGTGTGTCGTAACAAACTCACGCAGTACCTGCCGCCAGTCTACCTTGGTAGCTAACATACCCGATGCATGCATGGGTCGTGCTACACCTGACTTGTCAGCCGCTAGTATGCCTTGACGTATGGCTGTGTCGATCTCCTCTTCCAGTGCTTGCTTTTCTTCAGCGTCTAACTCTTCTGCACCGTCCCAGTCGTGGTCATCGAAGCCACCACCACCGCCACCACCCTGCGGCGGGTCTTGCATCAGGATGTCAAACACCTGCTTGGTGTCCATGCCACGATACGTATCGTCTAGCAGACCGTTGTCGGGTAACTTACAGAACCCATCACGGTTCTCGTCCACGATCTCAAGGTTGATCACGTAGTCACACGCCATGTTGGCGCACTGTGCATTGATCTTGAACAAGTCATTCCATATGTGCAGGTGACGGTACAGCTTGTGCTTGCACTCGTGGACGACGACAGCACGCAGCTCAGCATCGCTCAGGCTCTCAACAAACGCTCTGCCATAGTACTCGTCGCGACCATTGGTACACGCCGTGGGTACGTCGTCCTTGATCTTGCGCTCGCCGATCATCAGCAGGCCAGACATCCACAGGTACTCAGGCTTTGACATTAGTGCAACGACTGCCTTAGACAGCCGCTGTTCAGGGGTTATAGATATGTTAAACATATTGTGTCCTCATTGTTGGTGTTACATTGTGTGTTATACAAGCCCACAGCAAGCTGTGAGCAGTATGTTATACAAGCCCACAGCAAGCTGTGAGCAGTATGTTATACAGCTGTATAACTACTTATCAGCACCGAACAGGTGCGTGTTGTTACGCGACCACTCGCCGTAGGCTTTGTTAGCCATGACGATTGATGCTTTCTTAGACTTAGGTATCAAGCGTGCAAACATACCCTGTGCTTCAGGTGCTAGTCGGCACAAGTAGTCCATCCACTGGGCTACCCACTCACGGTCGATAGTCTGTACTGTGCGTGTCACGATCATACACACAGCCGCTGCACTGTTAGGTACGGGCGCGTTCATGGGGTCAGTCTTGATAGCCTCGATACTGGGCAGGTCATCTGCCATCTTGATGAACGCCACCATGTCCATCGCTGCACGGTCACCGATAGTACCCATCAGTGCTACACGTAGCGTCGTATCGTCCAGTGCTTGTCTGTGCTTGATGATGTCGGACGCCGCTTCGAGTGAGCGTGGTGTCACGAACCCACTACGCACGCTGCGTGGGTGGAATATGTAGGGATTGTCCTCGGGATTCTCTACGTCACGGAAGTCCTGCATACAGTGTGGAAACTCTTTAACCCACGACAGCACGGTGTGGTGGATGTCATTGTCCACACCCCACACTAGCCAGTCCTCAGCGGTGGGCTTAGCCATCTCGACGATAGTCACGCGGTTGATCTGGTGCGCTTCGAGTATGTCACCTACACCCTCAGCAGCGAGGTTAGTTGTCGCAAACACTAAGCTGTCAGGGTGCAGTTTGTGGTTACCCACCTCGTGCTCGAGCAGGGTGCGGGTCAATGCGCGCTTGACGCCTGAACTACCCTTACCAAACTCGTCTATCATCAATACCACAGGTACACCAAGGTGTATGCCAAACTCTTCGTTAGGCACGAATGTGGCATAGCCTTGCTCGTCGATCATAGCAATCTTAGGCACGGCCACGTCACCCACGTCCTTTGTTGTTGTGTCGAAGTAGCACAGCTTGTGGTTCGGTAGCTGTTCACCGAGCATCTTGAGTATGCTTGTCTTGCCTGTACCCATGTGGCCACGCACTAACACGCTGCGTTGTGTACCTATAGTGCGGATCAGTGTGGCAGTCTGGTGGATAGATATTGCGTTCATTGTTGAATTGTTCATGTGAGATTCCTCATTGGTTTATGGTGTTATACATGTGTATAACAGTGGTTGTGTAGTACGGTAACAGTGGTTGTGTAGTACGGTAACAGTGGTTGTGTGGGCTGTTACCAGCCCAGTCCTAGGTTGTTGATCGTCTTAGCGATGCTCTCAGCTTTTTTGCGTGTATCACCGCGTAGTGTCTCGCTCAGCTTGAGCGCGTCCTTGTTCACACCGAGCATCATGTCGCGTATGGCATTGGCAGCTTGCGTCATCTGCGGGTCGTTAGTTAAGTTACACGCGTCGAGCAGCCTAGCCATACTGTGTATCGTCTCGACAGTGCTGTTGTGCAGGCGGGTCTTCTCGTTCTCATCGCAGGCGTTTAGCTTGTCGATCAGGTGGGTCAGTGCAGTGTGTACACGTTGCCACACGTCACCCATTGCAGCCTGTAGTTGTGTGTCGTACATAGCCGCGTACTGATCGCGTATCTGTGCTGCCTGTTCGTGGCCTATCTGTACACGGAAGTCCGAGGCATTAGCCAGTGGCATATAGTGGTAGGTAAACTTAAACTTACTGATGACGTGGTCTACTGGTGGGTAGATATCAGGGTCAAACAGTTTGCCTAGTTCTAACTGCGCTTGTCCGATCTTGAAGGCATAGGCAGAGCGAAACTTATTGAGCAGGTCTTCCCACTCTTGTTGCAGGCCAGTGATCATATGCTCGAACTCTTGATGCTGTGCTACAGGCAGCAGGCGCAGGCCATTATCTGTCCACGGCATGGTTGCGCCCTTGAGTGCAGAGTCGAAGCGTGTCTTAGCACTTGTGAGTGCAGATAGCTCGTCGAAGTTACCCATAATAGACTTGTTCACCGAGGCAACACCCTTGCGAGCCCCGTTCTGATGCAGGAGTTCTGCCGTAGCTTTCTTGTCTGTACGGCGTCCAGTCCACGTGCTGATTGACCAGTCTACTAATAGTGCAGCAGATGTTATGTCGATTTGGTTACGTTGGGTGTAGTTGTTGTGTGTGTTCATGTGAGATTCCTCATTGGTTTATAATGTTACAAGCCCACAGCAAGCTGTGAGCAGTATGTGTTACAAGCTAACAGCAAGCTGTGAGCAGTATGTGTTATACAGCTGTATAACGTTATTGATGTTTGTTGTTGATCAGGCGCAGATCAGCACGGTTCGTGATGACTGTATAATTGCTCTTATGCATAGGTACAATACAGTGATTGACACGACGTGCGTCGTGCTCGCCGCAGGTTAAGCAGGTGCTATAGCCTAGGTTATGTCTTGCAGCAGGTACGTCATTGCCGCAGCGGCAGTAGGCAGTAGATTTAAAACGATTCATACGATACCTCATTGATAATGGTTAGATTACTGAGTACTGCGAGTGCAGCAGCCAGTAAAAAACCCACTATGTGGGAGTGAGCATATCTGCCACTAAAGGTACCAACGGCAATGTTGTATGTGTTGTACGTGTTATACAGCTGTATAACAAAGCAGATGCAGGGAGTGGGTTCGGTCGATATGCTCGCACGGGTTATTATTCTGCACCGCGTGGTTTTTGCCAGACGCGCCTATGCAGTCACACGCGTTGTCAGCACGTGTATTGTTGTTATACGCATGTATCGTAGATGAACTACGTTATACAGTTGTATAACATTGTATTGTTAAATAGCGAAAGAGGCGCAGGGGCTTCTCTCAGTGTTACGTGTGTAGTATAACACACTATGTAGCGTATGTCAATAGTTTGTAACTATTTAGTGTAGTTTAATTAATATATACACGTTTGGTTTGTATGTAGTGTTATGTAGTGTGTGTGTGGCAGGGGATATTCTATGGTTTGCGAGTACGCGTTTGGTTTCTCTGTAGTGTAACCTCGCCAAAGTTACACGTAAGTCATTGATTTTAAAGGAAAAAGTGGAATGTAAAGTAACCTTGACAGGTTACGCCAATGTCATTGATTTTAAAGGAAAAAGAGGCCGTGTAACCATTGTAACCTGATTTGAGAAATAAGAGGGTCAGTAACAGGAAAAACGACAATTTTCCTTGCATTCTGAATCTTAAAAATGCAAGGATTTTGAATTACAAAGGCTTGCTTGTTTTTAGGCAAAAATAGGTTACAAGGTTACACGCTTTTTGCCTGTATATATATATATTAATATGTATATGTAATATATATATATATAGCATATGTAGCTGTAGCGTCTATATCGCTGCTTTTATCTAAAGTGCACTATGTAGCGTCCTGTTCATGTAACCGACGTCAGGTTACACGAGGTTACACAGGTTACACGCTTGATTTTAAAGGAGTTTTTTGCAGAAACACGCAAAAATTGGTTATTTTTTAACCAACCCAATTACTACATATATTACTTAGCGTATACATATAAGACAAACCCTTGTCTTACTCAAAAATGTTCAGAATGTAAGCCTTACTCAAAAATGTTCAGAATGTAAGGAATAATCTTGGGTGTTATACAGCTGTATAACGTTGTTTACGCTACATACGATACATACGCTACATTAGCGCGCCGCCACCGATGTCACTGGTTTCAACACGGACGTACAGCGTCCAAACACCCCCGAATTCTCCTGCGTTATACACCTGTATAACACCTGCATCACGCACCGCCCAGCATGACGCACGCGCCGCCACCGATGTCACTGGTATCATCAAAACGCGGAGACAAAAAAAGGGAGCCTTTCGGCTCCCCTTAGTGATTAAGCAAGTAGTTCAAATATCTCGTCGATCTTCGCTTTGATTGCTGCAACATCATAGTCTTCAAAGCCCGTTGCACCTTCCTTACATAGTGCCTTGTTAGCCGACACAATGCGTTCTACAAAGCGCATATGGTCATCTTTTTTGGCTTTAGCCTTTGCAGCTTCTTCACCATGTTCCGCGATGAATTCCAGCTTTTCGAGCTGCGCTTCTAAGCGGCCGATAATTGTGCCGCCAAAACGATTGGCAACTTCGCGGTGGCTGATAGCCTTGCCGTTTAGCAATTTAAACATCATTTCAGCCGATTTCTTGGGACGCTCAGCAACGCTTAGGTTGCAGTAGGCCACATAAGCCGCCCATTCCTTTTTGGGCATTGCAGACTCGGTTAGCGTCGCAATAACTTCTTTACGCAGTTCAGACGATTCAGCTTTTGCTGAAATATCAAACATACGGATACCGTCTGCGTGAAGCTGTTCACCGGCAGCGCGCAGCAACGTGTTGCGATCACCTTCAATAGTTACGAAATCAGCTTCGACCTTGCCAAGTTTTTGAATCGATTGGCGCGATTTTGTTGTCAATATAGACATAACGATTACCTCGTTGAATTAAAAGAATGTGTCCCCGAAGGAACGATTCCATTAAAACAAAACGTAGCGTAAATGTCAATATGTATTTATATGTATCGTTAAAAATATTTGGTGTTATACAGCTGTATAACGCGCTGCCACCTATGTCACTGGTCTCAATCGCCGCACGGCTATGAAGTTCGCGCCGCCACCGATGTCACTGGTATCAATAGGTTGGGGGCCGAAGCCCCGTCCCCTACTTGGTTTCTTTGACGTCGTTGAGATTGAGTAGCTTGATCAGGTGCTCTTCTATCTCTTCTAGTCTCGCCTTCTCTTCTGGTGACACGTTGTAGTGCAGTGCCGAGTCGGTGAGTTCGTACATCTTGGCGATGGTTTGGTAGTAGTTCATAGTAGTTACCTCATTGGTTGGGGGCTTGCGCCCCCCGTTGGTTATGCTGCTGGTATGTAGAAGACTGACTTAACCAGAGCGTTGTGAAGTGCGTTGAGTCTACGGTTGCGGTAGTACTGCAACGTAGGAGCTAAGCCGTTGTGTTCTGCTATGTTGCGGTCAGTGACTACAGCATAACCCCAGAATGCGCCCCATGTTGGTGGGTGGCGCAAACTGTACGCGCCAGTTACTAAGAGAGACAAGCGTATACGCGGCTTGCATGCGGTATGTACGTTGTACATATTAGTTACCTCATTGAATGTTAAAGAATGTGTCCTGCGAGAGAACAATTACAGTAGAACATATTGTAGCGTTAATGTCAATATGTATTTGTATGTATCGGTATGTATTTCTGTAGATCCGCCGCGGGGGTGGCGAATTCTGGGATCTGGGCGACCCACCGCCCCCCTATACCCCACTTGAGGTTTGGGACTCCCATGCTGTTATGTATATATTACTACACTCAAATAAATACAAATCTCTCAGAAATCCCCCAAAAATTGATCAAAAAATGATCAAAAATAGTAACGCGACCCTCAAAAACAATTATGGGTTCCTCAGAAATAGCTGCCTCTACACAGGAAACACCCCCCTTGCTTTCGTAAGTACCTAGCGGAAAAAAATTTTTTGTGTATACTCCAACATATCGGTCTTATGACTTGCGGATAAAATGATACTGAAGCTTACTCCTGAACTCGGCACCGCCATGCCTACACCCTCAGAGCGTATAGCTAATCGCGTTGGAATGACGGTTGACGTTTACTCGCAGTGTAAGGCCGTCCAAAACTCACACAAGTACCTATCTAAATACGGTAAAGTGAAGATGCGCGAAGTAACAAAAGAGGACATGTCCCTGCTATCTGACATCGTGCAGGACTGCGCGGAGACGGCAGAAGGCAGTACGAAGATGAAACGTACTGTAAAACGTCTCGCGGATGACCACCCTGCGGTATTGATGGAAGCTGGTAACATCCTGCGCAATTTTGGACGCCAAGTAGCCCGTGATGCTACAGAAGTACGCAACCTCGTCGTCAATAAACTGCTGCTTGAGTCGGATAACCCTGACCCGAAAGTGCGGTTGAAGGCTATTGAGCTGCTCGGAAAGCTCTCTGACGTCGGTGCGTTCACAGAAAAGTCAGAAATCACTGTCACCCACCAGACATCTGACCAATTACGCGATCAATTACGTAAAAAGCTACAAAAATTAGTTGGTGACGAGCCAATTGAGGACGTAGAGTACGAAGAACTACCTGAAACTGATCAAATTTTGAGCGTTTCGGATATCGACGGCATAATTGACGAGTGGGACGACGATGACCACCCCTGATTCTACTAAGAGTCCGACTGCTTTTTCTCCAGACGAGCTTCGATTGCTGCTAGCAAATATTGACCAATTGTCGCCAGAAGAAGCACAAGAGGTATTTGATATTCTGGAGGAATTAGATCAGCGAAAGGGTAGGAAAACGGCATATGACGACCTCATTGCTTTCTGTAAACATATAGATGCGGATTATCTGGTCGGCAACCACCACAAGATCCTCGCAAAGATGCTGATGTCGATTGAACGCGGCGATAAAGACCGTATCTGCGTCAATATACCCCCAAGGCACGGTAAATCCCACCTTGTATCGACTATTTTCCCTGCATGGTTCCTTGGACGTAACCCGAACAAGAAGTTACTGCTGGTATCACACACCACAGACCTTGCGGTGGATTTTGGCCGTAAAGTGCGTAACTTAATTGCTTCAGACAAGTTTCGTGAGATATTCCCGACAGTACAGCTGGCGAAAGACTCAAAGTCTGCTGGACGGTGGAACACAGCGGTAGGCGGTGAGTTTTATGCCTGCGGTGTTGGCTCTGCGTTGGCTGGCCGTGGTGCGGATCTGCTGCTCGTGGACGACCCACACAACGAACAAGATATCATTAATGGTAACTTTGAAGCGTTTGAGAAGGCGTACGAGTGGTTCACATACGGCGCACGGACGCGTTTGATGCCCGGTGGGCGTGTAGCTATGGTACACACCAGATGGCACCTAGATGATCTTACAGGGCGTGTGACAAAAGATATGGCCATGTCCAACCGTGCTGACCAGTACGAGGTCGTAGAGTTCCCTGCGATACTTCAGGTGCCGGACAAAGATAACGCCGACAAGCTGGTTGATAAGCCCCTGTGGCCAGAGTTTTTTGACATGGACGCGCTGCTGCGGACAAAGGCATCGATGCCGGTGTTCCAGTGGAACGCACAGTATCAGCAGAAGCCCACCGCTGAAGAGGCGGCGATAGTTAAGCGAGAGTGGTGGCTGGAGTGGCCCCACGAGAACCCTCCGTCCTGCGAGTACATAATTATGTCACTTGACGCAGCGGCAGAAAAACACAACCGGGCGGACTACACGGCGCTGACCACATGGGGTGTGTTTTACAATGAGGAGGCTAACGCGCACAATATTATCCTGCTGAATAGTATCAAGGAGCGGTATGAGTTTCCTGAGCTGAAAGCGAAGTGCATGTCCGAGTACGAAGAGTGGGAGCCGGATAGCTTCATTGTAGAGAAGAAGTCCGCAGGGACGGCTATCTACCAAGAGATGCGCCGTATGGGCTTGCCGGTACAAGAATTTACACCACATAGGGGCAGTGGCGATAAAACTGCTAGACTAAACTCTATAGCGGACATCATCGCTACAGGTATGGTCTGGGTGCCCCGCACGCGTTGGGCAGAGGAGCTGGTCGAGGAAGTGGCTGCGTTTCCGTTCGCCTCGCACGATGACCTCGTTGATAGTATGGTGATGGCTATGATGCGGTTCCGCTCAGGTGGATTTATTCGTCTGCCGACAGATGAGCGGGATGAGATCACTTACTTCAAACAAAAACGTGGTGGATACTACTGATGGATAAGAAAGAGCGAGAACGTCAGCGCCGGATGGCCGAGCAGCTTGGAGATATGGAGTTCCAAGCTGAACTTGCACCGTACTTTAACTATCGAGATGTGGTTGACCCTAAAATGGTTGACGTGCATGGCGAGGACAATTTCCCCGAGTATCTAGGCCCAGAAGGTGGAGGGACTGTTGTTGGGGTGCGCAACACTGACACAGGTATGATTGAGGTACTACCTAAAGGCGCTAACGCCCAAACATTAGCCCATGAAGTACGTCATGGAGACATACATGATGAACAAACTAACCGTATGTTTGACCTTATGGGGGCACAAGACCGCGACCAGTGGCAACAAGCGGTTGACCAGTATATTGGGTTCCAAGTGATATCCCTTATGGACGCCGCTGAAGGTAACGAGAAAGTTAAGCCGCGTGCCGATAGTATGCGTGAACTATTCTATTACGCGCCCTTCGAAGAGCGTGAGAGGTGGGTATTAGAGAATGTTGTTAAGGACGGACGCTACGTTGACGACAAAGACATGGAGCGCTACGGGCAAGGTAGTATATGGAAGCAGAAAGTAGCAGACTATGGCAATAGTAAAACCACGTTACCCGACAACTACTCTCGTGGCGGACGCGTTAAATTAATTTGAGGAATAACACATGTCAGTAGATAAAAGTTTATACGCCGCTCCAGAAGGCTTGGATGCAGACGAGATGATGGAGGACGAGGAGTCACTCGAGATCGAGATTGTCGATCCTGAGATGGTAACGCTATCCGACGGTAGTATGGAGATCACGTTGATCCCTGACCTGCTTGAGGACGAAGTAGTAGAGTTTTCTGCTAACCTCGCAGAGTACATGGACGACAACGAGCTGGCGGCGTTGGCCACCGAGTTGGTTGAGTGTGTGGAAGGTGACATTACTAGCCGTGCAGACTGGGCACAGACATTCGTGAAGGGTATGGAGGTGCTGGGGTTCGAGTACGAAGAGCGTAGCGAGCCTTGGGAAAACGCCTGTGGCGCATACTCTAACGTGCTGGCAGAAGCTGTCATACGGTTCCAAGCAGAGACTATGTCTGAGACATTCCCTGCCGCTGGCCCTGTCAAAACTAAGATCCTCGGTAAAGAAACTAAAGAGAAGGCGGAGGCTGCTGAGCGCGTCCGTGCAGATATGAACTACGAGCTGACGGAGCGTATGATCGAGTACCGCCCCGAGCACGAGCGCATGCTGTACAGCTTAGGTCTAGCGGGTTCTGCGTTTAAGAAGGTGTATTATGACCCGACTATCGAGCGCCAAATGGCGGTCTATCTCCCAGCGGAAGACGTGGTTGTCCCATACGGCGCGTCGCACATCGAGTCCGCCGAGCGTGTCACCCACATCATGCGAAAAACCAAGAACGAGGTCTTGCGACTCCAAGCAGCCGGGTTCTACCGAGACATCGAGCTGAGTGACCCTGAGCCATATATCTCTGACATTGCGCAGAAGAAGGCAGAAGATGCTGGGTTTGAGCTGACAGACGATGATCGCTACGCATTATATGAGATTCACGCTGACTTGATCATTGATATGGACGACAAAGACGGGTTGGCTAAACCCTACGTCGTGACTATCGAGCAGAGTTCAGGTGAAGTACTTGCTGTACGTCGTAACTGGGACGAGGACGACCCACGTGCATGCAAGCGCAATCACTTCGTCCACTATGTTTATGTACCGGGGTTTGGTTTCTATGGGTTGGGTCTTATTCACATTATTGGCGGGTATGCTAGGGCTGGTACTTCTCTTATACGTCAGCTTGTTGACGCTGGTACACTCTCTAACTTACCCGGAGGACTAAAAGCACGCGGCATGCGTGTGAAGGGTGACGACACACCGATTGGCCCCGGAGAGTGGCGTGACGTGGACGTGCCGAGCGGTGCGATACGCGACAACATCATGCCTATGCCATATAAAGAGCCGTCACAGACTCTTATGGCGTTGCTCGACAAGATCACTAATGAAGGTCGCCGCCTAGGGGCTGTGGCTGACATGAATATCTCTGATATGTCTGCTAATGCGCCTGTGGGCACTACGCTGGCACTGTTAGAGCGTACTCTCAAGCCGATGGCGGCAGTACAAGCGCGTGTCCACTATGCGATGAAGCAAGAGTTCAAGATGCTCAAGGCCATCATCGCGGCTTACGCACCGGAGGAATACGAATATGAACCCAACCGTGGCGACGTTACTGCGCGTAGAGCAGACTATGAGATGGTTGACGTTATTCCTGTTAGTGATCCTAATAGTAGTACAATGGCACAACGTGTTGTCCAGTACCAAGCAGTACTACAAATGTCACAAAGTGCCCCACAAATCTACGATCTGCCGCAGCTACATCGCCAGATGATCGAGGTGTTGGGTGTGAAAAACGCCGATAAGCTCGTACCGACACGTGACGACGCCAACCCGAAAGATCCGATCAGCGAGAATATGGATGCGTTGATCAGCAAACCGATGAAAGCATTTATCTACCAAGACCACGATGCGCACATCGCAGCACATACTTCGTTCATGCAAGATCCCATGATCGCCCAGACTATTGGGCAGAATCCACAAGCACAGCAGATAATGGCCTCCCTGCAAGCACACATCGCAGAGCACTTGGGCTTCAGTTATCGCAAGCAGATGGAAGAGAAGATGGGTGTACCGCTCCCAGCCCCCGGCGAGGAGATGGCAGAAGAACTAGAAGTACAGCTGTCACGTATGGTGGCAACCGCTGGTACACAGTTGCAACAGCAGCACCAGCAGCAAGCTGCACAGAAAGCTCAGCAGCAACAAGCGCAACAACAGGCGCAAGACCCCCAGACGCAGATCAAGCAGATGGAAGCACAGGTCAAGCAGCAAGAAGTACAGCGCAAAATGCAGAAAGACCAAGCCGAGATGCAGCTCAAGCAACAAGAGATGCAGCTCAAGCAACAAGACCAGAAGGTCAAAGAGCAAGAATTGCAGCGTAAGCAGCAGAAAGACCAGATGGACAACGACATCGATAAGCAACAGATTGCTATCGAAGCAAAAGATCAACGCGGACGCCGAATTTTGGAGCAACGCAAGATAGAAGGGCCGGGGCAACCCATGCCGCAACAACAACCACCACCTAAAAGGTAACTTTTATGGCAAAAACCGTCTTAGACGTGCTTATTGAACGATTGGATTCTGATATCGAGAGAGCATCTGATTTTTTATCCGCTGGGAGGGCAGAGAGTTTCTCTGACTACCGCGAACTTTGTGGACTCCTCCGTGGGCTAGAAACTGCAAAGGATTATATTACAGCTCACGTGCAACAATTGGAGAATGAAGATGACTTTTGATACAGCTGGAGCGATGACGCCACAGGAGCTAGAAGATCGCTTACCACGACCGGTAGGCTACCGCATTTTGGTAGCTATCCCGAAAGTGGAAGAGACTTATGGCGAGTCTGGGCTAATTAAGTCCGCTAAAACAGTACAACACGACCACATTTTGTCCTTTATGGGCTTTGTGGTTGATATGGGCGCTGAAGCCTATAGCGACAAGGAGCGTTTTCCCGGCGGCCCTTGGTGTAAGGCAGGCGACTACGTGATGTTCCGTATGAATACGGGCACACGATTTGTTGTAGATGGACAAGAGTACCGTTTGATGAACGACGATTCTGTCGAAGCGGTAGTGGTTGATCCTACAGGAATTAAACGAGCATCGTGAGGTGAGATATGGGTTTCCAACAAATAGAATTTGAGTTTCCTGAAGGAGACAATGATGACCAAAATACAGAGATTGAAATTGAACCTTCAAGTGCAGTGGATATTGACGAAGGCGACAGTAAAGTCGAAGTTGAGAAAGTTAAAAAGGCAGTGGAAAGCACTGACGACAATCTAGAAGTAGAAGTTGTCGATGATACGCCTAAGAAGGATCGTGGCCGTAAAGCTGCACCTCCGCCAGAAGAAGTTACTGAAGATGAACTAGAGAGCTACTCTGAAAAAGTTCGCAGCCGTATTAAGCATTTCAGTAAAGGCTACCACGACGAACGCCGCGCTAAAGAAGCTGCTCTCCGCGAACGCGAAGAGTTAGAAGCTTACGCCCGTAAGTTGATGCAAGAGAATGAACAGCTGAAAGGTTCAGCTAATAAGAGCCAAGCGGCACTTATTGAGCAGGCCAAGCGTAACGTTGCAATTGAGCTTGAAACCGCGAAGAATGAGTATAAGCGTGCCTACGACAGTGGCAACGCTGATTCCCTTCTAGAAGCGCAAGAAAAATTGACATCTATACGCTTAAAAGCAGAGAAACTTGCTGCATATCGTGCTCCAGCTTTACAAAGTGAGGATTCTGGTATACAACAAGAGAGTAAGAGCACGCAACGCACTGCACCAGCGGATAAACCCGCACCACAACGTGATGAGCGTGCTTTAAGTTGGGCTGACGAAAACCCTTGGTTTGGCTCTGACGATGAGATGACTAGTTTTGCACTCGGATATCATCAGAAGTTAGTTAAACAAGGTGTCGATCCAACAGCCGATGAATACTACGAGAAGATTAACGCTCGTATGCGACAAGTGTTCCCAGATGAATTTGAGGACACCATTGACATCGAAGACGCGGAAGTATCCCAACCGAAGCGCAAGAACAACGTGGTTGCCCCCGCTACGCGGAGCACAGCACCTAAGAAAATTAGGTTAACGCAAACACAAGTAAATCTTGCAAAACGCTTAGGATTAACACCGCAACAATACGCCAAACAGGTTGCAGAAGACATGAGGAATTCAAATGGCTAACAATAGACTGAACAGAGAGCAAGAAACACGCGCTAAAGAGGTACGTAAACAAGCATGGCGTCGCCCAGAGACTTTACCTAGTCCTGACGAACACCCTGATTGGCAGTACCGCTGGATCCGTGTAGCGACTCAAGGCCAGACTGACGCCACTAACGTTTCCTCTAAGTTACGTGAAGGGTGGGAACCTTGTAAGGCTTCCGATCATCCCGAGATCACAATCGTTGCTATTGAGCACGAACGTTTTGCAGAAAACATTGTGATTGGTGGTTTGATGCTCTGCCGAGCACCTAAAGAAATGGTAGAAGAACGTAACGAATACTACCGTCAGCAGACTGCCGCGCAAATGCAGTCAGTTGATAACAATTTCATGCGCGAAAACGATCCTCGCATGCCGCTCTTTAATGAGCGCAGGTCGAAGGTCACATTTGGCAATGGTTAACTAATTCTGGAGAATTATTATGGCTTATGGTCTAAAACCTGTAAAACGTGCTGACGGCACGCCATATGCTGGCGCTGTCACACATTACGCGATTGACCCTGCAGGCGAAGCAACTAACCTTTTTAACGGTCAAGTTGTTATCCTTGGGGCAGATGGCTACGTTGCTTTGGCAACCGCTTCTGGCGCAGACGCTACTACCAACAACCTTGGTGGTTCAGGCGTAGGTGCTTTGGGCGTATTCGTTGGTTGTTCTTACACCAATGACATGGGTCAAACTGTACACTCGCAGTACTACCCTTCTGGCGCACTGGATGGTGTCGCTTACGTTGTAGACGATCCGAACGTATTGTTCTCAGCAATGTTGGACGAGGCTGCTACCCAAACTATGGTTGGCACCAACACCACTTTCGCTGCAGTGCAATCTACCTCTACGGGTTCAACTGCAACTGGTAACTCAACCTCTGCTTTGGACGCTACAGTAGCTACTACTGCTAAGTCGTTCAAGATCGTTGGTTTAAACGCAGACGAAGGTTCTACCTCAGTGCTGGTTCGTTTTAACCCTAGTTTCCACCGCTACACTAGCGACGCTGGTCTATAAGGAGTAATCTGATATGGCTATCTCAAGAGCGCAACTACTCAAGGAACTCCTCCCGGGCCTAAACGCTTTGTTCGGTATGGAATACAAAAAATACGGCGAAGAGCACAAAGAGATTTTCGAGACCGAAACCTCTGACCGTTCTTTTGAAGAAGAAACTAAACTGTCAGGCTTTGGTTCTGCACCTGTTAAAGCTGAAGGCTCTGCCATTCAGTACGACAACGCGCAAGAAGCATGGACTGCCCGTTACACTCACGAAACCGTTGCTATGGGTTTCTCAATCACTGAAGAAGCGATTGAAGATAACTTGTACGACAGCTTGTCTGCTCGTTACACCAAAGCATTGGCTCGTGCTATGGCTTACACTAAGCAAGTAAAAGCAGCTTCAATTCTTAACACTGCTTTTGACGCTGGCACCACCTACGGTGACGGTGTGTCTTTGTGTAATGCTTCACACCCCTTGGTGGGCGGTGGCGTTAACGCTAACGTACCCGCTGTAGCAGCTGACTTGAACGAGACTGCTCTCGAAGCTGCCATCATCGCTATCAGCCAGTGGACTGATGAGCGTGGTCTGTTGATCGCTGCTCAGCCCAAGAAACTGATCATTCCACCCGCTCTGCAGTTCGTAGCAACTCGTTTGCTGGAAACTGAAGGTCGTGTTGGTACCGCTGACAACGATGTGAACGCAATGCGTAACAATGGTTCAATCCCCGGTGGCTATGCAATTAACCACTACCTGACTGACACCAACGCATGGTTCTTGATGACCGACGTTCCTAACGGCTTGAAGCACTTTGTCCGTTCTAAAATGGCTACTTCAATGGACGGAGACTTTGATACTGGAAACAGCCGCTACAAGGCGCGCGAGCGTTATAGTTTTGGCGTTTCAGATCCTCTGGCCATTTATGGTTCAGCCGGGGCTTAATAAGCTCTTGTTTTTAAAGGGTTTTTCCTTTAACGTTAAGCCACCTTCGGGTGGCTTTTTTGTATCTGTAGAAAATCTTGTGACGCCGTCACATCTACTACAGG
>Ga0102954_1000263_pt1 | contig 15975 bp, 12 predicted proteins | sample SalPonA_C_H2O_MG_FD_78511 | JGI IMG/M metagenome (GOLD analysis project Ga0102954, IMG submission 78511) | Water microbial communities from South San Francisco under conditions of wetland restoration - Salt Pond MetaG R2A_C_H2O_MG | ecosystem: Environmental > Aquatic > Non-marine Saline and... | reverse complement strand
TCTGGGTGCGATCGCCAATCGATTCAACACCAGCGTATCATCTGTACGCAGCACGAATAAACTCGATGGAAGCCTGATACGGGTTGGCCAGTCGTTGCTGATACCCGCTGCACTCGTCAGCGCCAACGAATACGCACTTAGCGAAGATCAGCGTACTGAAAAACGCCTTAATCGATCGGCCCCTCGCGGCAAAACAAAACAGATCCACAAAGTAGATTCGGGAGAATCACTTTGGGGTATCGCACAACTTCACGGCACGACGCCCCAGCAGATCGCGCGATGGAACGAGATGGGTGTTAACGAGACGCTCGGCGTCGGACAGCAGCTCGTTGTTTATGTTGACCAACCGTCTAACGCGTCTCAGTCGGTCAACACTGCCTACACCGTTCAAGCGGGCGACAGTCTCAGTCGCATCGCGGCAGCCAATGATGTGAGTATCAATGAACTGCTAGAGTGGAACGACTTGGAGATCAACTCCACACTTCGTCCCGGGCAAGAGCTGGTGATAGCCAACTCATCGGAGTCCAGTTAAACAGCATAATCGACCAACGCTTTACAGTGGATATCACGGCCCTAAGCTGCTCAATTTTGCACCCATATGCGTAAGGCTAGATGGTGCTAGAGGTTTTGCCGATAAGGTTGCGTCATCTAGTCTGATAATCGGGTGATCTTGGTAAATTGAAACAGCTCCATTAAAACGGTTCCTGATAGCAAACTGACAGGAACCACTGCGCCGATAGCCTCAAATAACCAGAAGATCAGACGACAAAGTTCAACTAATTCGACAGAATCTAATTTTTAACGTTTACTTAAGCTTCGGGTATATATTCTTGAGTTAAGTTGCGAAAAATAAGGAGTCTTAGATGATGTGTTGCTGGCGTACTGGTCTCGCTTCGCTGCTACTAGTCAGTTCCACCTATTTGCAGGCAGCAGTGCCCGAATCCCATGGCATCGCCATGCACGGGGACCTTAAATATTCTGCTGACTTCTCGCACTTTGACTATGCTAATCCGGACGCACCTAAGGGCGGCACTTTCCGCCAGGCGGCCATAGGCACATTCGATAGTTTCAACCCGTTCATCGTCAAAGGAACCTCAGGCGACGGGATTGGCCTGCTATTTGACAGTCTGATGGCGCGTTCGTTGGACGAGCCCTTCACCCAGTATGGACTGCTCGCTAAAACGATCAGAATGCCAGAGGACCGCACCTGGGTAGAGTTTGATCTTCGCGCAGAAGCTAAATTTAGCGACGGCACACCGGTACGGGCCAGAGATGTCATAGAGACTTTCCGCCTGCTACGTGAAGAGGGGAGCCCTTTCTACAAAGCCTATTACCGTGACATCAGTAGCATTACTGGACTGAACGACGATCTAACTGTCCGATTTGAATTTGGCGATGATGAGAATCGCGAGCTGCCGCTGATCGTTGGCGAGGTCCCTATCATGAGTGCAGACTGGTGGGCTGAGCGGGATTTTACATCTCCGTCACTGGATCCTATTCTCGGGTCAGGCCCCTATCTGGTGGAGAAAATAGATGCCGGTCGCAGCATCGCGTACAAGCGCAACGGCGATTACTGGGCGGCTGATCTCCCAGTCAATCGAGGCCGACACAATTTCGACCAGATGGTCTTCGACTATTATCGCGACAGCACCGTCGCACTCGAAGCGTTCAAAGCGGGTCAATATGATTTTCGAGAGGAGAACTCTTCAAAAAACTGGGCAACGGGCTATACCGGTCCCGCGTTTGACGACGGCCGTGTTGTTCGTGAACTGGTAGATGATGCTAACCCCGCGGGCATGCAGGCGTTTATCATGAACACCCGCCGATCGCTATTCGCTGACGCCCGCGTGCGACAGGCGATTACACTTGGTTTCGATTTTGAATGGACCAACGCCAATCTATTTTACGACGCCTATACGCGGAGTCACAGTTTCTTCTCAAACTCTGAGATGGCAGCCACAGAGCTTCCGACTGCCGATGAGCTGGAGATTCTTGAGCCTCTGCGTGGACAGATTCCTGACGAAGTATTCACAGAAGTTTACCGAGCCCCCACTACCAAAGGCGATGGTCGTAACCGTGCGCAGCTACGCGAGGCGCTCAAACTCCTGCGTGATGCAGGCTGGAATCTTGATGCCGGCACGTTAAAAAATAGCAACGGGGAGCCATTTGAATTCGAAATTCTCCTGGTGCAGAAAGATTTCGAGCGTGTGGTAGCGCCGTTCATTCAGAATCTTAATAAGCTGGGCATGGAAGTTAGCATCCGTATTGTCGATGTCTCTCAATACATAAATCGCCTACGCGAGACTGATTTTGACATGGTCGTCGGAAGTTTTGGGCAGTCCAGCTCACCCGGTAATGAGCAGCGTGAATTTTGGGGTAGCGAGGCTGCAGATCAACCTGGAAGTCGCAATCTGATTGGTATCAAGGATCCGGCAATCGACCGGTTGGTTGAATTGCTGATCCAAGCACCCGATCGTGAACAGCTAGTGTTGCGCGCGCGGACGCTTGATCGGGTACTGCAGTGGAACCATTTTGTTGTACCACAGTTCCATATCGCCGCCCACCGTATTGCTTACTGGGATAAGTTCGGTTTCCCTGAAACGCGCCCAACCTATGCTTTGGGGCTGGATACTTGGTGGGCCCAGTAGGGTTCTAAGGACTCAAAATGGCCGCCTATATTGCTCGGCGTCTGCTACTGATTATTCCAACTCTGTTTGGCATTCTGTTGCTGAATTTTTTGATTATTCAACTGGCCCCCGGGGGGCCGGTTGAGCAGGCACTTGCGCACATGCAGGGTATCGCAGTCGATGCGACAAGCCGCATAGGGTCAGGGGAGCGTTCGGATATCAGCGCTGATGCAGCCTCTGGTTCAGACTCTAAATACCGCGGTGCACAGGGGATGGATCCGGAGCTTGTTGCTGAAATAGAGCAGCTTTACGGCTTTGACAAACCAGCCCACGAGCGTTTTTTCAAAATGGTGGTTGATTACCTCAGCTTCGATTTTGGACGCAGTTTTTTTAGCGATAAACCTGTAGTCGATCTGATTATTGAGAAGATGCCCGTCTCTATCTCTCTTGGACTCTGGACTACGCTGATCACCTACCTGGTCTCTATCCCTCTGGGAATACGAAAAGCGGTAAGAGATGGTACCCCCTTCGATGTCTGGACCTCTTCGATTATCATCGTTGGTTACGCTATACCTAACTTTCTATTTGCGATCCTGTTGATCGTTCTCTTTGCCGGCGGTACCTACCTAGAGTGGTTCCCTCTGCGAGGTCTCACGTCACCAGACTGGGATCAGATGGGACCCATAGATAAGGTCCTGGATTACTTCTGGCATCTAGCACTGCCAATACTGGCGTCGGTCATCTCAAGCTTTGCCACACTGACGATGTTGACCAAAAATGCCTTTCTTGATGAGATACATAAGCAGTATGTACTCACCGCACGTGCCAAAGGCCTAAAGATGTCAGACGTGCTTTACGGTCACGTATTTCGCAATGCGATGCTGCTGATCATAGCCGGCATGCCGGCCGCCCTGATCGGTATTTTCTTCACCGGTTCGATGCTAATTGAGGTTATATTCTCGCTCGACGGGCTAGGACTACTAGGCTACGAAGCTGTGATTAACCGTGACTACCCGGTCATCTTCGGCACCCTCTATATTTTCACTCTAGTCGGTCTGCTTTTGAAACTGGTGTCTGATGTCACCTATACCCTGGTCGACCCTCGTATCGACTTTGAGAGCAGGGACCTCTAGCTATGACGTTGACACCGCTTCAGCAGCGACGCTGGAATAACTTCCGTGCCAATGGCCGCGCTTGGTGGTCATTGTGGTTATTCGGTCTGCTCTTCTTTGTCTCTCTCTTTGCTGAGATCATCGCCAATGACAAGCCGTTGCTCATCACGACACCGGAGCGCAGCTACTATCCTCTCTGGGTAGAATATACTGAACTCGATTTTGGTGGCGACTTTGATGCCCGCGTTGACTACCGGGACCCCTATATCGTCGAGCTTATCGAGGAGCGCGAGGGCAGGATCTACTGGCCACTCATACCTTTCAGCTACGACACAATCAATTTTGACCTGGACCAACCGGCTCCCTCTCCCCCGACCGGGGTGAACTGGTTAGGCACAGATGATCAAGGGCGCGACGTGGTTGCCCGATTGATTTATGGTTTTCGTATTTCAGTGCTCTTTGCTCTGGTGCTGACGCTGGCGAGTTCCGTCATAGGGATCGTCGCGGGGGCTATGCAGGGCTATTATGGCGGTCGCCTTGACCTGCTGATGCAGCGTTTTATCGAAATCTGGTCAGGTCTACCGGTCCTCTTCTTATTGATAATATTAGCGAGCCTGGTGGAGCCCAATTTCTGGTGGCTGCTGGGGATAATGTTGCTCTTCTCCTGGATGAACCTGGTCGATGTTGTACGCGCTGAATTTCTACGCGCACGAAATCTGGAGTATGTGCGCGCGGCACGTGCACTGGGGCAGCCTAACACGGTCATCATGTTCAGACATGTACTGCCGAACGCGATGGTGGCAACGCTCACCTTTATGCCGTTTATCTTCAATGGTTCGCTCGTCACCTTAACAGCACTGGATTTCCTCGGTTTTGGCCTACCACCCGGCTCACCTTCACTGGGCGAACTGGTTGCCCAGGGTAAGGAGAACCTACACGCCCCGTGGCTCGGTATCAGTGCGTTCCTGTCACTGTCGATCATGCTGACGCTACTAATCTTTATTGGCGAGGGAGTACGTGATGCCTTTGATCCAAGGAAATCTGTATGACTAGTCTCCTGCGCGTCGAGAACCTTAGTGTGCGTTTCGCCGGCACGACCGAACCGGTGGTTAAGGGTGTCAGTTTTGAGATAGAGCCTGGTGCTACACTGGCGCTAGTGGGCGAGTCGGGCTCTGGTAAATCAGTGACGGCGCTCTCATTGTTGAAATTGCTGCCTGAACACACCGAATATCCAGAGGGAGAGGTCTACTACCGGGATCAACCACTGATAAAGGCAAAAGAGCCACAACTAAGACAGTTGCGCGGCAATCGCATCAGCTACATTTTTCAGGAGCCGATGACCTCACTTAATCCACTACACACCCTAGAGAAACAGATTGGTGAAACTCTCCGGCTGCATCGCGGTCTGAGTGGCATCAAGGCCCGAGTGAGATCACTGGAGCTGTTGAAGCTTGTGGGTATTCCTCAGCCCGAACAACGTTTGCAAAGTTACCCTCATGAACTCTCGGGTGGGCAACGCCAACGCGTCATGATTGCTATGGCTCTGGCCAACGAACCGGAACTTCTAATCGCTGACGAACCGACCACTGCACTGGATGTAACCATCCAGCAGCAAATTCTGGAGCTGCTTCAGGAGCTGCAGCAGAAGCTTGGCATGGCCATTTTGCTAATCACTCATGATCTTAATATCGTGCGCCGCTATGCTCATCGGGTTTGCGTGATGCATCGTGGTGAACTGGTGGAGCAGAACAGCACTGAGAATATCTTTACGTCGGCGCAACACCCTTACACTCAGGCTCTGCTTGATGCAGAACCAACAGGGCGTCCCGCACCACTGCCCGAGGATAGCCAGATGTTGCTTAGCGCCCAGCAGATGAGAGTCTGGTTTCCTCTGACAAAAGGGCTATTTAAACGCGTCTACGATCACATAAAAGCCGTCGATGGCGTCAGTCTTAGTCTGCATGAGGGAGAGACGCTAGGCGTTGTGGGTGAGTCGGGATCGGGCAAAAGCACGCTTGCGCTGGCGTTACTTCGGCTCATCCGAAGCGAGGGTGACATAGAGTTTCAGCGCCAGCGTATCGATGCCCGCAAACAGGAAGAGCTGAGGCCGCTGCGCCGATACATGCAGATTGTCTTCCAAGATCCTTACGGTAGTCTCAGTCCCCGAATGACAATCGAGGAGATAGTGGCCGAAGGCCTTGAAGTTCAGGGAGTCAGCGATCGCATCGAGCGGGAACGACTTGTTATTGACGCTCTTGAAGATGTGCAGCTCGATCCGGCCATACGCCACCGCTATCCTCACGAATTCTCAGGCGGCCAGCGTCAACGGATCGCAATCGCTAGAGCACTGGTCCTTAGACCAAAGCTCATCGTGTTGGATGAGCCAACGTCGGCGCTCGATCGCAGCGTTCAGAAGCAGATCGTTGAACTGCTACGCGAGCTACAACAACGCTACCGACTCAGTTACCTGTTTATCTCCCATGACCTAGCAGTCGTTCGTGCCCTGAGCCACCGAATCATGGTGATGCGCAATGGTCATCTGATTGAAGAGGGTGACACTGAACAGCTCTTCCAATCACCTCAAACTGAGTATACGCAGTCCCTTATCGCCGCCAGCGGAATTTGCTGAGAATAGAACAGCTGAATAAAGCGCCCCGCTCTTAAACCTTAGAAATACACCAGCTGCTCTAGATGTTGCTTCGGAATACCCGAATATTTTTTAACCAATTCTATCTCCAAGCAAGTCCTCATAAATTTTTCTAATCGAAAAGGTAAAAACTATTAATTTCACCTTCCTAATAGTTTTCTCTATTCTACGCACATCAAAACAAACCAACTGATGGAGTTTTACTCAATGTCATATATCAATTCTGAAGTTAAGCCGTTTAAAGCGACAGCCTTCCACGCTGGCGAGTTCGTTGAAGTGACCGAAGCTGACCTCAAGGGTAAGTGGTCTGTTGTGTTCTTCTATCCTGCTGACTTCACGTTCGTATGTCCGACTGAGCTGGGTGATCTGGCTGACAACTACGAAGAGTTCAAAGCTCGCGGTGTAGAGATCTACGCAGTATCGACTGATACGCACTTCACTCACAAAGCTTGGCACGACTCTTCTGAGACTATCGGCAAGATCAACTACCCGATGATCGGCGACCCAACAGGTACAATCACTCGCAACTTTGGTGTGATGATTGAAGAGGCTGGTCTGGCTGAACGTGGTACTTTCGTTATCAACCCAGAAGGCCAGATCCAGATCGTTGAGATCTCTGCTGGTGGTGTTGGTCGTGACGCACAGGAGCTGCTGCGCAAGATCAAAGCGGTTCAGTACGTCGCTGCTAACCCAGGCGAAGTTTGCCCTGCCAAGTGGAAAGAGGGTGAAGAGACGCTTGCACCTTCTCTGGATCTGGTTGGCAAGATCTAAGCGATTCCGACAGATGCTACCCGGGGTCGCCGATCGGCGACCTCTTGAGTGGACTCCCTCAGGGGGTCTACTCCGCTCAGTAACCCTCTCCTTTTTTGAACAGTTAAACGGTAGATCGAGGTCTATATGTTAGATGCGAACATCCTTAAACAACTTGATGCTTACCTTGGCTACATGAAGCAGCCAATTACCCTGCACCTCGCTGCGGATGAGTCTGCAAAGGGGCAGGAGCTGAGTAACCTGGCACACACACTGGCAGAGCGTTCTGAGCTGGTCAGTGTTGAGGCCTGGGAAAATGATCGCAAGCCCGCGATGGCGATCTCTGCACAGGGCGATAAAGCGCCGCGCGTGGTTTTTGCTGGCATCCCTATGGGTCATGAATTCACCTCTCTGATCCTCGCCTTGTTACAGGCGGGCGGACACCCGTCTAAAGCCTCAGAGCAGGTTCAACAACAGATTAAAGGTTTGCAGGGCAACCATAACTTTGAGATTTACATCTCGTTGTCATGCCAAAACTGTCCAGACTTAGTTCAAGCGCTGAATCTGATGGCGCGCCTGAACCCCAACATTAAAGCGACCATGATTGATGGTGCACTGTTCCAGCAGGAGGTCGACGCACGCCAGGTTATGGCGGTACCGGCTGTGTTCCGCAACGGTGAACTCTTTGTCCAGGGCCGTACAGAGCTAGAAGAGATTCTCGCTAAGCTCGATACCGCAGGTGCTGATCGCGCCGCTGCGGAACTTTCAGAGCGTGAACCATACGAAGTGATGGTAGTCGGCGGCGGTCCTGCAGGTGCTGCAGCTGCCATCTATGCTGCCCGCAAAGGCATTCGGACGGCTCTTGTATCTGAGCGTTTTGGCGGGCAAGTACAGGAGACTATGGGTATAGAGAACCTGATCTCTGTACCGTACACTGAGGGTCCAAAGTTGGTTTCAGCGATGGAGCAGCATGTTAAAGAGTACGAAGTCGACCTGATTACTCATCAGCGCGCGGCGGCGATATCTGAGTTCGATGGTTACCATGCGCTGCAACTCGAGAGCGGCGCGACTCTTAAAGCGCGGTCTCTGATATTGGCGACAGGTGCCCGCTGGCGCGAACTCAATGTTCCCGGCGAGTTAGAGTACCGCGGCAAGGGCGTAGCCTACTGCCCGCACTGTGATGGCCCATTATTTAAAGGTAAGCGCGTCGCCGTCATTGGTGGTGGTAACTCAGGTATCGAGGCGGCCATTGACTTGGCGGGTATCGTCAAAGAGGTCACAGTGCTGGAGTTCAGCGATACGCTTCGTGCTGATCAGGTACTGCAGGATAAAGCCAGATCCATGGGTAATATCCGCATTATTAAGATGGCGCAAACCACAGAAGTAGAGGGTGATGGTCAGCGTGTAAATGCGATTAAGTATATTGATCGCAACAGCGGCGAGACTCACCGCATCGAACTAGAGGGCATCTTCGTGCAGATCGGCCTGATTCCGAACACCGAGTGGCTCAAAGACGGTTCTATAGAACTATCCGCGCATGGCGAGATTCAGATCGATGCCAAGGGAGCAACTAATGTTCCCGGGATATTTGCTGCCGGGGATGCGACCAGCGTCCCGTACAAGCAGATAATCATCTCCATGGGGGCTGGGGCAACCGCTGCTCTCAGTGCCTTTGATCATCTGATTCGTACCCCGGTTCCGGTGACTACTGAGGAGAAGAGTGCAGCCGTCGCTTAAGGCATTGCAAGATTAGCGAACTAAAGCTGACACAAAACGTGCAAAAGCGAGCTAAACAGCTCGCTTTTCTTTTCTCCATTTCTGTCTAGGCACCCCAGACCATACGCCTGTGTAACTTACAAAGCCCCATGAGAAGTCACTGGCGACGTCACTTACGAATAGCGAGATATTTGCGTATCGACTGATCAAACCTTTCCGTGTCTGCATATTGGGTGATCAGCTTTTTAGCATCGATACTCGCATCGACCTCCTGCATGCCTGAGAGCTCGGCAAGTGCCTTATAAGCTCCAAGAACCGAAGCCTCGAAAGCCAGATGACCGCTCAACACCAGCTTGACGTTAAACCGCCCGTAGTCAGTAGCACTAAGGCTATGCCGCTTTCCATAGGTAATGAGCATGATGGGTAGATCTGTCGCTGCGGAGATAGACTCCAGCTCAAATGGGTCAGTTACACCTGCCAAGCAGATGGCGTCCACCCCCGTCTGAGTATACTGGTCAACACGGTCGGCAACTCTGCCTATATCCTCAGAGGGACAGATCTGGGTGCGTGCGATAAGTCCAAAAGCATCAGAACTGCGAGCATCCAACGCAGCAGAAAGTTTATCGATTTGTTCAGATACAGAAAGCAGCTCAACTCCGTGCTGCCCATAGGAGATAGGCAGTTTAGTGTCCTCCAGAGTTACAGCACTTGCACCAGCCATCTCCAGTTCGATCACTGTGCGAATCGTATTCAGAGCATTTCCATAGCCGGCATCGCCATCAACGATCACTTTTAGAGCAGAGGACTGGCTAACTCGCTTGACCAGATCGCAGAGTTCGGTCGCTGTCAGAAGCATCAGATCTGGCGTACCTAACATGCTCAAGGACGCCACAGATCCGCCCACCATGCCATACGAGAAACCCAGATCAACCGCCATACGAGCCGTTATGGGACAGTAGACAGAGGCTAGCGTCTCTGGCGCCTCAGCGCTCTCAAGAGACTGCTTGAATGAAACCATCAATCTTTCACCTTTCGTTCAAATTGTATTTACCACCTGATTCGGTTAGTTGCTGTGCTCCACTCTGGAGTTCATTTGGTCCAACTCATTCAAGACGATCTGTGCACAAGCAAGATCTTGGAGACCCACTCCGGTTCCGTCGAAAACCGTGATGTCTCTATCACTCTCTCGACCTGAGGCTTTGCCCGAAATCACAGCCCCGAGGGAGGTTATGCTTGCATCGCCAGTCAAATGTTGGAACTCACCGATCGACATCGATTGTGTGACCTCATCGGTGAAGCGCAGGGCCCGCTGACTGATGCGCGGATCAATCTCTTGTTTGCCCTTAGTGTCTGTCCCCATGCACGCCAGGTGGGTTCCGGCAGAGATCCAGTCACTCTCAATCAGCGCTGCGAAACTCGACGTAATTGTAATTAGAGTATCGGACTCACAGGCAAGCGTTCGAAGATCCGTCTCCACAAGCTCCGCTTTATACAAAGCCGCGAGCTCTTTGTGTGCCTGAATATCCCGACCAGAGCGATTCCAAACCAGCACCCTCTCGAACGTTCGCGTGCGCAAAGCAGCCTCTAATTGAAATTTGCTTTGATGGCCCGTGCCGACAAGGCCGAGCGTAGCCGAATTCTGCCTCGCTAGAACGTCAATCGAAACAGCAGCGGCGGCCGCTGTTCGCAACGCTGTAATCAGGTTAGCAGATAAAGCGGCCCTGCACTGCCCCGTATCTGGATTAAACATGAAGATGGTGGACTGATGACTCGCCAATCCATGCTTCGCGTTGTTTGGCCAATACCCACCCGACTTTAACCCTAATGCTCCTGAGAGCGGATCGAATCCCGACTTAAATCCATAGATGGCCTCCTCATATCCGAGGTTTTCACGAATAACGGGGAAGTTTCGAGCAGCCGACTCCATTGAAACAAAAACATTACGGACGGCCTCAAAACAGTTAGCCGGGTTAAGCAGGGTCGCCACAGAGGACTCATCGATGATCTGAATGTTCATTTTTACTGCTCTCTTAAGAAGGTTGGTGGGCATAAAGCGCCCACCTGAAGAGGAATCAAAAAGATATACCGCGCGCCGATACCGGCCATACGACTTCAACTTTTCCGTTGCGAACTCCGACATACCAGTCGTGAACATTACAAGTCGGATCACAGTGGCCCGGCACAAGCCGAAGCTTCTCGTTGATTGCGAGAACACCCTGGGAGTCCTGAATCACCCCATGCTCATCCGAGCATTTGACGTATGTCACATCGCTGCGACCAAAGATCGTTGGCAAACCGCTGTCAACAGACTGAGCTTTAAGACCCGCGTCACAGATGGCCTTATCAGCTTTTGTGTGGCTCATCACTGAGGTGAGAATAAACAGCGCGTTTTCCCACTCCCCATCATCAATACGCTTGCCATCTTTATCTAAGATCCGACCGTAATCTGCGTCCATAAACGCATAGGAGCCGCACTGGAGCTCGTTGTATACACCCGAGCTACCCTCGAAGTAATAAGACCCTGTTCCACCACCGCCGACGATGTCGCATTCGAGACCTACCTCTTTGAGGCTCTCTACAGCATCACGGACCATGGCTATGGCAACGTCGACCTTAGCTTTGCGATCGGAGTAGTTATCTAAGTGCTGCATAGCACCCTGATAAGCCTGAAGACCGGCAAACTTGAGATTTTCAGCACTGTCAATTGCTTGAGCAATCTCTAACACGGCAGCGGTGGAACTCACGCCACAGCGACCTGCCCCACAGTCTATTTCTACCAGACACTCAATCTGAGTACCCGCCTCTGTAGCCGCTGTAGAGAGCTCCGCCACGTTATCAATGTCATCAACGCAAACAATGGTCCGCGCACCATATTTGGGAAGGTTGGCCAAGCGTTTAAGCTTCAGTGGGTCACGCACCTGATTAGAGACCAATACATCTCTGATACCGCCTCGCGCAAAAACCTCAGCCTCGCTGACCTTCTGACAACAGACACCGCAGGCATCACCCAACTTTTCCTGTAGTTTCGCGACATCCAAAGATTTGTGCATCTTGCCGTGAACACGATGGCGAACACCCATCTTTTTTGCCAAATCACCCATCTTCTTTATGTTTCGCTCAAGCGCATCTAAATCGAGTACCAGGCAAGGAGTTTGGATTTCACTCTCATTCATCCCTACAACCGCTGGGACATTAAATCCAACCTCTAAATCGCTCATCATGACTGTCATTTGTATCTCCTGTTATTTAGATCCATGGAAGTTGATCAAGATCGACGTTTCCGCCAGTGATTACGACACCGACTCGTTTTCCCCTAAACCGCTCTGGGTACTTCAACATTGTTGCGAGCGGCACCGCACAGCTGGGTTCAATTACAATTTTCATGCGTTTCCACGTTAGCTTCATCGCGTCGATAATCTCTTGTTCAGAGGCGGTCATGACCTCAGATACATAGCGCTGCACGAAGTACCAAGTGTTATCTTTCAAAGGTACTTTCAAGCCGTCGGCGATGGTCTCTGGGGCATCGTCAGCGATAATTCGACCTGCTAGTAGGGAGCGCGCAGCGTCATCCGCCTGCACGGGCTCAGCCGCGATGATTTCAATTGATGGTGCAAGGTTGGAGAGCGTTAAACAGGTACCAGAAATCATCCCGCCACCACCAATCGGCGCGATTAGCGTGTCTAGCCCCTCCACCTGTTCGAGCATTTCGGCTGAACAAGTGGCCTGACCGGCGATCACGCGCGGATCGTTATAAGGGTGAACAAACTCACCTCCCGATTCCGCTTGCACGCGTTCAAACACCTGCTCACGACTCGATGTCGAAGGATCACACTCCGTAATGATTCCGCCGTAACCGCGAACAGCATCTTTTTTTGCCTCTGGAGCTGTTCTGGGCATTACAACATGACAGGGAATGCCTCGCCGACCAGCGGCATAGGATAGGCTCAGAGCGTGATTTCCAGAGGAGTGAGTCGCGACGCCAAAACGCGCCTGCTGCTCAGTCAGCCCAAACACGGCATTACATGCGCCTCGCACTTTGAAGGCCCCTGCTTTTTGAAAATTTTCACATTTAAAGAATATTTCAGCTCCGATCAGTCTATTTAAGTAGTTTGAGGTCAGTATGGGTGTTTGGTGGATATGCTCCTTTATTCTCGATCGCGCCTGTAAAACATGCTCAAAAGTGAGATCGGCTGATCCATAGACAGACTCCATACCCTGGCATTTAATGGGCTCTCTTCCAGGTTTGAGATTCATGCTACCTCCTCCATAATCTGCGCGCTTCTACCGCAGTACCAGGTTTGAGCAGCGGCTACACCAGCCCCAGCTTTAATCGGATATTTGAGATCGAGCATAGCCATCTCAATGACGGCTAAACCAGCAAGCGCCTGCGCCTCACTCAGGTATCCTAGATGCCCTATTCTGAAAGCGCGGCCAGCAAACTGACCTAATCCCACACCGAACGACATTTGATACCGACTGTATGCATGGGCTGTCAGCTCATCTGCATTAAAGCCCTCAGGTAGTATTACCGTGGTTACCGTATCTGATGCGAAGGTCGTCTTAGATGCACATAACTCTAACCCCCAAGCGGAGACAGCTTGTCTGACACCCTCTGCAATGAAGAAGTGGCGCTCTATAACCTTATCAAGGCCCTCAGCTAACAGCAGGTCACAGGCCCGTTGAAGGCCGCTGAGCAGTTGCATGGGAGGTGTATAGGGGTAACCGCCTTGCTCAACGGTGGCGTTCATCTGCTGAAAATCGAAAAAGAATCGCGGCAACCTCGCCTCCTTTGTCCGTGCCATCGCCTCGGGACTGCAAGCAACGATTGCGATCCCAGCCGGAAGCATGAACCCTTTCTGCGAACCCGTTACCGCGACATCGATTCCCCAAGCATCCATTTCGAACTGCATCGAAGCGATAGAACTGACGCCATCAACATAGAAGAGCGCCCCATGCCCAGCCGCATCAATTGCACCTCGTATCGCAGCGAGATCACTACGAACACCCGTTGCTGTCTCATTGTGAGTAGTCAACACAGCCTTGATTTCCCCCCTTGAATCACGACGCAGAGCCGCTTCGATCAGATCGGGATTGGCCGGGGTTCGCCAATCGCATTCAAGGATCTCGACCTCCAGTCCAAAATGCTTGCAGAGATCAATCCATTTATTCGAGAACACCCCGTGACTACAGGCCAGTACTTTGTCCCCTGGGGAGAGTGTGTTTGCGATAGCCGCCTCCCACCCTCCGGTTCCTGTCGCCGGAAAGATAAAAATCTGCGCAGTCACGGATCTTAGAATGTTGGCGATATCCCCGTGGAGTTTATCGAGCTGAGATTTAAAACTTGGGTTGCGGTGATCGATCGTTGGATGATTAATGGCGTTGCGAATATCCTCCGGCATATTTGTAGGCCCGGGTATAAATACAGGATTTGATAAATTCATTTTTGCCTCACTTTTCTTTTTCTTTACTAAGGCTATCCCTATGTTGCTGCAGGTGAAATTATTCCAAAAAATACAGAGTTAAAATTTCGATAAAATAAAAAACCTTATTTTTCAATTATTTAAATTTTCCACAAACCGGTTGCTATAAATTTTGTGGGATATTGTCTCCGTCTTATATTTAACCAATAATCATAGAAAAGGAGTTTCCGTGAAAACGAGCACCGCAAATATTAAGAGTCGTCCGCGAGGCCGCCCTAGAGACCTGGACAAATCTGGCCCCTCTGCCAAGGCACTTGAGAAGGGCCTGGTGATCTTGCAACAGCTCGCCACCAGCGACGGAATCTCACTGAATGACCTATCTCTGGATCTGGATATGCCGCAGTCAACGCTGCATCGATTGCTGGATACGCTTCAATCTTATGGATTTGTGACCCAGTCAAAAGTTGATGCTCGTTGGTCCATTGGAATCGAGTGCTTTCGTGTCGGTAGCGCATTCCCAAGAGCAGCAAAAGTGATCGATCTAGCCCGTCCTGTGCTAAGAAACCTGTTTGTGGAGACTGGCGAGACTGCTAATCTGGGCATTATGGATGGAAGCGAAATCGTCTTCGTGGCGCAACATGAGACCGATCATGCGATCAGAGCGTTTTTCCGTCCAGGTAGCCGTTCATCCTGGCACGCATCTGGAATAGGAAAAGTGATGATGGCCTTTACCCCCATCCAACAACGCCAGCAGCTAATTAACGGCGACTATTCGAAATACACAAGCGCTACCCTGACCCAAACAAACGAGTTTGAATCAGAGTTCAAGCGCATCAAAGCGCAGGGGTATTCACTTGATGACGAAGAGCGTTTTGAGGGCATGCGATGCGTGGCATCACCCGTGTTCAATTCAGCCGGGGCGATCGCTGCCGGTATTTCAGTATCTGGACCAGTATCGCGGATGAAGACAAGCAACATTGAGCAGATTGCTCGGGCAACTAAACTGGCTGGCTACGAATTGTCTCGGGACCTTGGAGCACCAAAATCTGCATTAGCGCTCTTTGACTCAGCTTTTGGTTAAATGAAACTCAAGAGATAGGCGCTGAAACTCAGGTAAAGAGGTAGCAGCGCAGTAAGGATTCAGGTCGTCAGAGGCTGGCGAGAGTCACATCACGTAAAAAAAAGCGCGGCTCTGCCGCGCTCTCCCGTGCAGTCCAAGTCAGACTGCGCTACTTAAACTGAAGGATCAGTTAATCTCGATCTCAGCTTGAGCTTTGATCTTTTCAAAGTAGGCGTTAAAAGCTGTCTCTCCCTGCAAACTCGCCAGCATACGACTGATCTGTTGGCGCTGTTCAGTCTCCAACTGCTCTTGAGCTACACCCACTGCATCAACACTCAACACAACTGCGCTACCATCAAACAGGCTTAGACTCGCATACTCTGGCGTTTCACCCGGCTTTGGCATAGCAAAAGCTCTTGATACAACCGCTGGCGGCACCTGCGCGTCGCCACCCCGGATAACACCCTGAACGATCTGCCACTGAGTATCGCTTGCTTGACCGGCATTGAGACGTGCGATCAGCGCTTCGGCATCCGCTATTGCTTTCGCTTCAGCCTTTTCAGATTTGAGATCAGCTACAAGTTGCTCACGCACCTCGTCAATCGACAGCTGGCGCGCAGGGATCTGTTCTTTGAGATGCAGT
>Ga0102954_1000262_pt1 | contig 16027 bp, 9 predicted proteins | sample SalPonA_C_H2O_MG_FD_78511 | JGI IMG/M metagenome (GOLD analysis project Ga0102954, IMG submission 78511) | Water microbial communities from South San Francisco under conditions of wetland restoration - Salt Pond MetaG R2A_C_H2O_MG | ecosystem: Environmental > Aquatic > Non-marine Saline and... | reverse complement strand
GTAATTTAAAAATACTCCAACTGACTCAGATTTTCCAAGTAATAATAAACCGTGGTCATTTAATGCATAGTGGAAAATTGGGAATAATTGTTTTTGTAAATCTGATGTAAAATAAATAAGTAAATTTCTACAAGAAACTAAATCAAGTCTTACAAATGGTGGATCTCTAGTAATATCTTGTTTTGAGAATATACACATATCTCTAATTGGTTTAATAAGTTCATACATATCATCTTTTATTGTAAAATATTTTTTAACTAAAGACTTATCTAACTCTGTTAATGCTGACTCAGGATATTGACCTTTTCTAGCAACAGTAGTTGCCTCATCATCAATATCAGTAGCAAAAATTTGTATTTTATACTCCCCAATTTTTTCACCAAGTATTTCACTAATAACCATAGCAATTGAGTAAGGTTCTTCACCTGTACTACAACCAGGTACCCAAACTCTAATAGATTTGTCTGTCTTAGCATATATAACTTTTTTTAAATTTTCTTTTAAAATTTCAAATGGCTCTCTATCCCTAAAGAAAGAGGTTACACCAATTAAAATATCATTATATAAATTATCAACTTCTTTGATGTTTTTTTCCAACTGATTACTGTAATCACTTATATTAGTAATTTTAAGTGCTGCCATTCTTCTTTCAATTCTTCTTTGAATTGTAGAAGTTTTATATAAAGTAAAATCTACTTTTTTATTTTCTTTTAGCTTTAGTAAAATATTTTTATAAATTCCGCTTGTTTCAGTAACATTACCAATTAATTTAGCTCTATTAGGATAAGTTAATAACTCAACTAATTCTTCAAACATTACTTCTACATCTAAAATTAAATCAATATTTCCTGTATTAATAGCACTATTAGGCATACCATCATATTTTGCACTATTAGGCTGTTGAGCAATTGTAAATCCACCCTCAGCTTTAATTGCCCTAACACCTCTACATCCATCACTACCTGTACCACTTAAGATAACACCAATAGATTTATTTCCAATATCTTCTGATAAAGATTCAAAAAGCATGTCAATAGATGGTTTCGGACCATAACTTGGCTGTTTAGGTTCAAGTAATATGATTTTTTTGTCTTGTACTAAAATATGCTTATTAGGAGGACAAATATACATAATATTAGGTTTTATAGTTTCTAAATTTTGAGCTTCTTTTATATCAATTTGAGCTTCTTTTGATAATAAGCTAACCATTAAACTTTTGTAAGTTGGTGACAAGTGTTGTGCAACTACAAATGCCAGATTAGAATTAGGTTTAATGTTTTTTACTAAACCTTGTAATGCTTCTAGACCACCTGCACTTGCTCCAACACCTATAATTACTAATTCTTCAGATACTTTCTTTTTCATTTTAAACCAATCATATTTTATTAAATATATAATATTATACTCAACGTTAATTTCTAGTTAAACAGTGAAAAATTCTTTATCTAAAAGTGATGTTAATGAATTTACAGATGACACAGATTTTTCGAATTGATTTTTTTGTTCATTTGTTAATTCTAATTCTATTATTTTTTCAACACCATTTGCCCCAAGCATTACAGGAACACCTGAAACAATATTATTAAATCCATACTCACCCTCTAACATAACTGCACAAGGAAATATTTTTCTTTGATTAAATAGTATTGCTTCTATCATAATTGAAGTTGCGTATGAAGGTGCATAATATGCAGATCCAACTTCAAGTAATTTTACTATTTCTAATCCACCATTTTTTGTTTTATTTACTATATCTTCTATGTCTTCTTTAGACAATAAATCTTCTATACAAACTCCAGCAACATTCGAGTGATTTGGTAGGGGAACCATGTCGTCTCCATGTCCTCCCATTACTGAAGATTCTATCTGCCCTGCTCCATATCCTAATTTTTCAAATATAAAATGACTCATTCTAGCACTATCTAAAATTCCAGCCATTCCTATTATTTGATTTGACTTAAAATTTGAAAACTTTAATGCTGCGTAAACCATTGCATCTAAAGGATTTGAAACTACAATCACAATTGCATTTGGACAATTTTCTTTTATATCTATTATAACTTCTTCCATAATCTTAGCATTTGTAGATAATAAATCATTTCTACTCATACCAGGTTTTCTAGGTATGCCTGCTGTAATAACCACAATATCAGAATTAAACATATCCTTTGCACTACATACGGCTTGAACTACAGTATGAGAATTTGAGGCATTTGCAGCTTGAGAAATATCTAAAGCCATAGCTTTTACATAGTTTTCTCTAATATCTTTTAAAACTATTCTTGAGCAAATAGCTTTAGTAGCCAAAGTAAAAGCAAGTGTAGAACCAACATTTCCTACACCTACTATACTAACTTTCTTTTCAGTCAAAATAAATATCCTTTTATAAATAATATCTTATCTTATCATAACAAATATGAAAGCTAAATGATAAAATACTCTACATTTAATTGACTTATAAATAATATTTTTATAACATATATTAGAGACTTACTGAAGGAAAATAATGATTCATTATGACAAAAATTCAAATTTAATTGAAAAAACAATCTTTTACTTAGAAGATGATGAACTTACAAATGAATCGACTTCATTTTTACTGAAAAGATTTTATAAAAATGTTCACAGTTTTTATAATGCAAATGATGCATTAAATGCAATAAATAACGGTATAGCTCCTGATTTCATTTTAAGTGATATCGAAATGCCAATAATCAATGGTATTGAATTTGCAAAAAAAATTAGAGAATTAAAACTAGATATACCATTTATTTTTATGACTGCTTATAGTGATAGTGAATATTTAAAAGAAGCACTAGAATTAAAAATTAATAAATATATTGTTAAACCAGTGAGTGATACAGAAAAACTAATAAATGAAATTTTTACCTTACTTGAAGAGTATGAAAATTCAAAAGTAAAAGATTTTATAACAGATTCAAGTATTTACACAAAAACAGATGATCAAGGTATTATAATTTATGTAAGTAATAGTTTTTGTGAACTTACAGGATTTTCTAGAGATGAATTAATAGGAAAAAGACATAATATTCTTAGACATCCAAACATGCCTAAACTTACATATGAAAATTTATGGAAAACAATTAAATCAGGTAAGATTTGGAAAGGCGAGCTTAAAAATATTAGAAAAAATGGTGAAGCTTATTGGATTGAGCATACTATTTCTCCAGAATTTGATAATGAAGGAAATATTACAGGATATTATTCATTAAGTAATGATATTACAGAAAAAAAAGATTTTGAAGAAGAACATTTAAGACTACTTCAAGAGGCTAAACATTCATCTATAGAAGAATTATTAGAAAATATATCACACCAATGGAGACAACCTTTAAGTGTAATTTCATTAAATGCAGCTCAATTAGAAATTGATTTAGATTTTGAAAGTTTAACAGAAGAAGAAAAAAGGGTTTCTCTAGGAACTATAATTTCAAACACTCATAAACTTTCAAAAACCATTGAAAAATTTAGTAAATATATCTCAAACGATAAAAAACTTTGTGCCATTTATATTGAGGATGAAATTGATTTAGCTATAGATATGATTGGAAGTTCATTATCATCAAATAAAATTGACTTAATTTTATATATATATTTTGAAAATAAAACAAAAATGACTTTTGTACAAAATGAGATTGCACAAATTATCATTAGTTTAATGACAAACTCAAAAGAAGCTTTAATTCAAGAACTAAATTTAGAAAAGAAATGGATAAAAATTTCTTCTTCATGTATCAATAATATTTATACTATTATTATTGAAGATAATGCAAATGGAATTGATGAATCAATTAAAGATAGAATATTTGAACCTTATTTTACAACTAAATTTAAATCAGATGGTGTAGGATTAGGATTACATTTAACTCAAAGAATTGTAAAAGAAAGTTTTAAAGGTGATATAGATTTTGAAAATAGTGAATTTGGAGCTAAGTTCACAATAAGTTTTCCAATAAAAGAGTAAATAAAAGAGCTAAAAAGCTCTTTTATATTTGTTATCTAAATACGTCTTCCATTTGGTTTTGATACCAACCTACAGCATATTCAGCTTCTTGTAACCTTATACTATTATCAGCATTAGATGGACTTAATCCACCAGATCCTGGAACTTTGTGAACTTTATCTTCTTTCGCTTCATAAACAGCAGCAACAGAAATACCATATCCAGGTCCCACTAAAGAATAACAAGTATTAGCTAGTTTTGGAGGATTGATAACCGATAATTTCTTTAATTTTCTAGAAATTTGTAAAGCAGCTATTTTTGCTTGAGAATTCGCACTAAATCCAGATTTTGGCATAGATGCAGCTATACAAGCATCACCAATAACATATACATCTTTTACAAGTCTAGATTCAAAAGTTTTTGTGTTGATTGGACACCAATCACCTTCTACAAGACCTGATTCAAATGCTAATTTACCTGCTTTTTGATTTGGAATATAGTTAATTACATCTGCTTTAATATCTTCTTCTTCAGTAGTAACAACTAAATTTTTAGGATCAATTTTTTCAACTTTTCCACCAAATTCAGCACTTCTCCACTCAATTAATCCAGGATATAATTTTTCCCAACCCTCTTGGAATAATCCTTGTTTAGAGAATTTATTTTTTTGATCTAAAATAATAATTTTAGAATTAGGTTTATTATTTTTAATATAATTTGCAACTAATGAAATTCTTTCATATGGTCCAGGAGGACATCTAAATGGATTAGCAGGTGCTACCATTACATAAGTTCCACCATCTTTCATACCTTGTAATTGCTTAGTTAAAAGTTCCGTTTGAGGTCCTGCTTTGTATGCATGAGGTGCATACATTTCACTACCTTCAACATAACCTTTTTCATATTTGAAGTCAATTCCTGGAGAAACAACAGCTTTTGTATATGCAATAGTTTCACCATTTTCCAATACAACTGTTTTATTTTTTCCATCTACTTTTTTAACTGTCGCATGGATAACTTTAATACCATATTTTGAAGCTAATGTTTTATAATCATGTTTAATATAATCTATTTTATTAAGTCCACCAATTACAGTATTACTAAATGGACAAGTATAATATTCAGTGTTCTTCTCTATTAATACAACTTCAGCATCAGGAGAAAATCTTTTAAGATATTTAGCAGCTGTAGCACCACCAAATCCACCACCAACAACTACTACCCTATTTTTGCCTTTTGGTAAAGTTGAAACTGAAGTAAGTCCTGTACAAGCTGTCATTGATAATGCAACTGAACCAACTAATAATTTGTTAAAATTTCTTCTATTTATCATTGTTTATCCTTTTGATTATCTTTTGATATTTGAAAAATATTCAGCAACTTGCATTAATTCTTCATCAGAGAAACCTTTTACATGCTTAGGCATCATAGTTCCTGTTCTTGTTCCGTTTTTATATTCTAATAATACTTGATACAGAGTTGTTTTACCCATTCCTGCTATATATGGTGTAATCGCAACTGATTTACCATCTGTTCCATGACATGCAAAACATGATAATGAAAGCATCTCACCTTTTACTGGATCATAATCAGCAGCGAATGACAAACTACCAACACAAGCAAGTGCAACTAAAAGTTTTTTCATAACTAATCTCCTTAATTTTGCTATTTTAATGCTACTTAAACTTAATTCAAGCTTAATAAATAATTTTAATCTTCTTTATCTTAATATTAAATTAATTAATGTGTTATATTTTTAAACATTTTCTATTTTTTTATTTAATAATATAACTTATTAAATTTTATTTTTAGGTAACACATAATATAATTTTAAATATATAATTTAAAAACTTACTAAGATGAGCCATGACACAAAGAGATAACGAAACAATTTTAATAAATATAATTAAATATGGAGCAATAATTCCTATTATTTTATTATCTATTATCGTTACATACTCTTTAATTACAGAAAAAAAACATTTGTTACAAATTGAAATAGAAGAAATAAAGAAGGCTTATTTATATGAAAATGAAAATAAAATTAAAAATATTGTAAATAATGCTTATAATACAATTAATTATGAATTAAATAACTCAGAAAATAAGCTAAAAAAATTTTTAAAAGAAAAAGTTTATGAAGCTCATAATATTGCTACTAAAATCTATGAAGAAGAATCAAATCATAATAAATTAGGTCATTTTCATTCAGATGAACACATATTAAACTCAATAAAACATGCATTATCAGGAATGATATATAATAATGGAAGAGGATATATCTTCATAAATGATATTAAAGGAAATGTACTACTACAGCCATTAAACCCTGATATTGAAGGGAAAAATCTAATAAAATATAAAGATGCCTATGGTGTACCTATTTTAAAAAATATTACTGATTCAATTAAAAATAAGACTGAAGTTTTTGATACATATCATTGGTATAAAAATAAAGATGATAACAAACCATACAAAAAAATTAGTTTTTATAAGTACTTTGAACCATTTAATTTATCAATTGGTACAGGTGAATATTATGATGATTACATAAATGAATTAAAAATTGAAATTCTAAATGGTCTTAAAAATTTAGAAAGTAATAAAGATGACTATCTTTTTATATTTAATGGTAAGGGAGAATATCTTCTTCATTATGATGAGAAAAAATTAGGTAAAAATGGTTTTAAAATCTTAGATGACAATGGAAAATATTTTATAAAAGATATGTATGAATTTGTAAAACAAAATAAGAAAGGTTTTTTTGAATATACATCAACAACTAATCCGAATATAGATGCTAATGATAATAAAAAAATATCATATTTAAGATACATAGAAGAATTAGATTGGATGATTGGAAGTGGTTTTTATTTAGAGAAATTAAACAATATAATTAAGAAAAAAGAAGAAGATTTAATTCAAAAAAACAGAGATACAATTAATAAAATGATAATTTATTCTATAATTGTTACCTTGATTTTACTTTCTGTATCATTATTTACTTCTAAATTTATTCAATCAATATTTAATAGATATAAAAAAATAATTTCTTTAGAAACGAATAATAGAATAAAACAAGAAAAACTATTACATAATCAAACCAAAATGGCTTCAATGGGAGAGATGATTTTGAATATAGCACACCAGTGGAGACAACCACTATCAATAATATCTACCTCAGCAACGGGTGTTAAACTACAAAAAGAATTAAATTGTTTAGAAGATAAAGAGTTTTATAGTGCTATGGATAACATTAATGATTCAGCTCAATATTTATCTCAAACAATTGATGACTTTAGAAATTTCTTAGTTCCTAGTATAGAAGTTAATGAGTTTGATATTTGTGAAAGTATAAACAATACACTAAAATTAATCTCACCTAGCTTTAAATCAAATGATATAACAATAGAAAACAAATGTGACCATATAACTATTAAGTCTTTACAAAATGAATTAATACAAGTATTAATGAATTTATTAAAAAATTCAAAAGATGTTTTAATTGAGAATAATATTCAACTAAAATACATTGAAATAAAAAATTATACAAAAGAAAATTTTATCTTCATAGAAGTAAAAGATAATGCAGGTGGTGTTGATGAAAAAATTATTGACAAAATATTTGAACCATATTTTACTACTAAACATAAAGCTCAAGGCACAGGAATTGGATTATATATGAGTTCAGAAATTACACATAAAAAATTAAAGGGTGAATTGTTTGTTGAAAATATAATTTTCAACATTGATAAAAAGCAATATAAAGGTGCGAAGTTTACAATAAAACTTCCTATTAAACTATAAATATTTTCTTCCTATTTTCTAAATATTATTATCTATATAATAAAATTTATACTATTTAATTTAAAAATGATATACTTTGTTATAACAACAAGGACTTCATGTGAAAAAAATATTATTTTGTATATTTTTTATATTATTAACTCTTAATGCTTATTCAAAAGAACAGAAATCTATTAATTTACAATTAAACTGGTTACATCAATTTCAATTTGCAGGATTTTATATTGCAAAAGAAAAAGGCTTTTATGCTTCTGAAGGTTTAAATGTAAATATAAAAGAATATATTCGTAATATGAACATAATAAATGAAGTTACTGGAAATAAAAGTCAATTTGCAGTAGGAAGATCATCAATATTAATAGATAAAGCTAATGGTAAAGATATTACAGCCTTAGCTGCAATCTATCAAAAATCACCATTAATGCTTTTAAGTGTAAATGATAATATAAAATCTATTGATAATTTTAACAATAAAAAAATCATGATTACAACAGATGCAATTCAATCAGCTTCAATTAAAGCTATGATTAAATCAAATAATATTTCGGAAGAAACTATAGAATATATGCCCCACTCTTTTGATTTAAATGACCTTATAAATGGTAAAACAGATTTAATGTCTTGTTACACTTCAAATGAACCAATTAGGTTAAAAGAATTAGGAATACCATACAAGATATTTCATCCAAGCGATTTTGGTTTTAATTTTTATAGTGATATTATTTTTTCAAGTACAAAATTTATTAAAGAAAATCCAATTACTACTAAAAAATTTTATGATGCTACTATTAAAGGTTGGAATTATGCATTTGAAAACAAAATTGAAACAGCTGAAATAATTTTTAATAAATACAATACTCAAAAAAAATCACTTATACATTTGATAAAAGAAGCAAATATTTTAGAAAAAATTGCAAAAGATAATCAAGACAAAATTATAGGTATGATTGAAGAATCTAGATTAGAAAATATAATGAGTACATTTAAAACTTTAGGTTTAGTTAACAAGGACATAGACTATGATAAATTTATATATGATGAAAACCATTATAATAAATTTACTCTAGAATTTAACAAAAAAGAACAAAAGTATATTGTTGTTTTAAGTACAATCATATTTATTTTTATATTAATTATATTTTATCTAATATTTAAAACAAAAAAACAAAAAAACTTCTTAGATACAGTGATTAACTCCAGTGAAGATTTCATATTTTGTAAAGATACTAATTTTAACTATATCGCATGTAATGACGCTTTTACTAATCTTTTAAATCTAACAAGAGATCAAATAATTGGCAAAAGCGATTTTGATATTTTTGATAAAAAATTTGCTTTTAAAGTAAGAAATGATGATCTTAATGTAATAAGATATAGTAAACCTGTAATTAAAGTAATAGATAAATATGAATATGACAATAAAAAGCTTTACTTACAATCTAAGAAAGTTCCGTTAATCAACAATAAAAAGATTATTGGTATTTTAGGTATGTATAGAGATATTACAGAACTTCAAAATGCAAAAATAAAATTAGAACAAATGGTTTTTATTGATGAACTTACTCAAACTTTAAATAGAAAATCATTTAATATGAAAATTAAAGAACATTTACAAATGTACAATAGATACAAAAATCCATTTTGTATTGCTATGATAGACATAGATAATTTTAAAATAGTTAATGATACTTATGGTCATGATATTGGAGATATTGTATTGAAGAATTTAACTAAACTTATACAAAACAATATCAGAAAGACTGATTTTTTCTTTAGAATTGGTGGAGAAGAGTTTTTAATACTTTTTCCTCAAACTACTATAGAAAATGCTCATAAAGCCTTAGAAGATTTAAGAAAAAAAATAAATGCTACTGTAATGGATGAAAAAAATAATTTATTTATAACTGTGAGTATGGGTTTAACACAAATTAAAGAGAAAGATGATACAACTTTAATATTCAAAAGAGCAGATGACAATTTATACTACTCTAAAAGACATGGTAAAGATAAAATAACCAAAGGATAAGGTCTAAAATTTAAATGTATAGTAACAACAATTTATTAACAAAATTTAATATACTAATTGTTGATGACTCTAAATCTATAAACAATATTATATGTACCTATTTCAATAAAAAAGGTTTTAATGTTTTTTCAGCCTTTAATTTAAGTGAAGCAAGAAAAATATTACAAGAAAATGAAATAAACTATCTTGTTTTAGATATTAATTTACCAGATGGTAAAGGTATAGAACTTTTACCAGAATTCAATGATATTAAAACTTTTATATTAACAACAGAGCATTATAATTCCTTTAGAGAAGAAGCAATAAAGTATGGTGTAATTGATTTTATTGAAAAAGACAAGTACTTTAATCAAAATATAGAACTTATATTTGACAATATTACAAAACTAGAGTTAAATAAACATGAAAATATTCTAGTTGTAGATGATTCTAAAGTTATCCAACATCAATTAGTAGATATATTAAAAACTAGAAATTATTCAATTATAACAGCAGAAGATACAGATCAAATCTTTAAAATATTAGAAAATTTTGAAATAAGTCTTATATTCTTAGATAATGAGTTAAAATCAACAAATGGATTAGAATTTTTAGAACAAAATAAACTTTTTTTAAAAAAACAACTAGACATTCCAATTATTATGCTTTCTTCTTCAAAATCACCTGAATTTACAAAAAAAGCATTAAATGCCAGTGCGGTAGATATCATAAAAAAACCTTACGTAAATGAAGAAATAATTTTAAAAGCAGCAATGTGGATAGATTATAAAAGAAGTCAAAGACAAATTAAAAAATCTACAAAGCTTTTACAGGAATATAAAGATGCAGTTGATGAAGGTTCAATTGTTACAAAAACTGATTTAAAAGGTATTATTACTTATGTTAATGAACCGTTTTGTGAACTAACGGGTTATAAACAAGAAGAATTAATAGGTAAACCTCATAGCATAGTAAGACATCCTGATATGCCTAAAGAAACATTTCAAGAACTATGGAAAACTATAGTTAAAAAGAAAAAATCTTGGTCAGGTAAAATAAAAAATCTAAAAAAAGACGGGTCAACTTTTTGGATTAATGCTTTAATTAAACCTATTCTAGATGAAAAAGGAAACATAACAGAGTTTATAGGTTTAAAAAATGATATTACTCAAGAAGAAAATATAAAAGATTATTTTAAATTAAAGTTCAAAGACTCACAAAAAGACTTAGAAAATTCTATTAAAATGGCAAAACAGTATGAAAATGCTTTAGATGAAAGTAATATTGTAACTAGAACAAATTTACAAGGAATACTTACCTACGTTAATAGAAAATTTGAACAAATATCAGGTTATAATTCTGAAGAAGTTTTAGGTGAAAAACACAGTATTATTAAACATGAAGATACACCAAATGAAGTTTTCAGAGATTTATGGACTACTGTTCTTAATGGAGAGATTTGGAAAGGTATCATTAAAAACAAAGCTAAAAATGGAGAAGCATATTGGGTAAATACAGTAATTGTACCAATATTTAATGGAAATGAAATCGTAGAATTTATGAGTATAAGAAATGATGTTACAGAACTGTTTAAATTACACAAAGAAATTGAAGACACTCAAAAAGAAGTTATCTACAAAATGGGTGAAATTGGTGAAACAAGAAGTAAAGAAACAGGTAATCATGTAAAAAGAGTAGCCGAATATTCTAAGATTTTAGCTCTAGAATATGGTTTAAGTAAAGATGATGCAGATATTTTATTTACAGCATCTCCAATGCATGATATTGGGAAAGTTGGAATACCAGATTCAATTTTGAAAAAACCAGGAAGATTGACTGAAGAAGAGTTTGAAATAATGAAAACTCATGCAGAAATTGGTTACAACATTCTAAAAAATTCTACTAGAAAAGTATTAAAAGCAGCATCAATTGTAGCCTATGAACACCATGAAAAATGGGATGGAACAGGATATCCTAGAGCCTTAAGTGATGAAGATATTCATATTTATGGAAGAATTACAGCTTTAGCTGATGTTTTTGATGCATTAGGTAGTAAAAGATGCTACAAAGAAGCTTGGGATGATGAAAAGATATTTGATTTATTAAAAGAGGAAAGTGGTAAGCAATTTGATCCAAAACTTATTGAAATATTCTTTAATAAACTAGATGACTTTTTAGAAATAAGAGAAAGATTAAGGGATTAAATATATGAATCAATTAAATGAATTTTTAAACAATTTTAAAAGTTTAATAATATCAAGTTTAGATGAAAATGGTCTTCCATTTACAAGTTATGCAGTATTTGTAAAATATGAAAATAAATATTATGTATATTTAAGTGATATAGCAAATCATGCACAAAACTTAAAAAATAATTCAAAAGCATCAATATTTTTTGCAGAAGATGAAAATCAATGTGAAAAAATATTTGCTAGAAAAAGAGTTGTATATCAAGTAGATACAAAAATTATAAATAAAGATAGTAAGACTTATAAAAATGTTATTGATATTTTTATGGAAAAAGAACCTAATACTTTTTCTATGTTAGTAAATATGAGTGATTTTAATCTATACGAATTTACACCATTTTTTGGACAAGCTGTTTTTGGTTTTGGTGCTGCATATGATATAGGTGGTGAAAATTTTGATGAATTAGTTGAAAGAAAATCAACAGGAAAAGGACATGGCTCAAAATAGTTAGGCAAACTATAAGCCGGGTTCTGTTTTAGACAATAATTTATCTACGCGTAAAATTACTTATACGCTCTAGCAAAGACTAATAATGTGAAGCTTTTTACCATAGTCTTTTTGCTGCAGGTTGGGTTTACAAAGCACTTAAGATTACTCAAAAGTCTGGTAAGCTCTTACCTCACCGTTTCACCATCACCTAAATAATATAAAACTATTTGGCTGTCTACTTTCTGTTGCACTATCCCTTAGGTTACCCTAGCCATTCGTTAAATGGAACCATACTTCACTGCAGCCCGGACTTTCCTCTTGAAAACAAGCTATTGTCAAGTTTACCTAGATGTAATCTTATCATTAAAATACTTTATTTTCTAATAATATCGTAATAATCAGGGGCTAAAAATTTAAAAATATTATCGTCAATCATAGAGTTATTAACAACTTCAGTAAAATTAATAATAATAAAATTCTCTAACTTGTCATTATAAGTAATTTTTTCAATTTTTGAATTTTTGATGTAAACTTTATAATCAACTCCCTCAATATTTGCTAAATATTCATTTTCATTAGTTTTTTTTGCTTGTTTTAGAATTTCTATTAAATTAATATCATCTTGTAAAGATGTATAAATAGCTTGTTCTAATTGGGGTTCATCAATAATCACATAGTTTGAATTAACATACACATTTTTTACAATTGGAGTTTTATATTTCCATAAAATATTTCCACTGTTTTTAATAAATACTTCACCTTTATATTCTATATTTTTATTTTCAGTGGATTTAATTGTTTGTATAAAGTTTGCTTTAAATGTTTCTAAACTATCAAAGGTAAAATTACTAGAAGCAAATGAAAAACTTCCTAAAAAAATGGCACTAAACATAGACTTATAAAACATAATTTAACCTTTATTTATATATAATCTAACGATTATAACAAAAAGGGATTTATTTTATGTTAAATGTTTTTTCAAAGATTTTTGGTACTAGTAACGATAGAATAGTTAAACAATATAAAAAAAGAGTAAATAATATTAATGCTTTAGAAAGCTCAATGGAAAACTTAAGTGATGAAGAGCTTAGAGGAAAATTTAATGAACTGAAAAATGAAGTTCAAAATAATTCTAAATCTCTAGTTGATGTTTTAGAAGAAGCATTTGCAATTATTAGAGAATCTAGTAAAAGAACATTAAATATGAGACCCTATGATGTACAACTTATAGGTGCTATGGTTTTAAATGAAGGTAAAATTGCTGAAATGAAAACAGGTGAAGGTAAAACACTTGTTGGTGCTTTAGCTGTTTGTTTAAATGCCCTTTCAGGTAAAGGTGTTCATGTTGTTACAGTAAATGATTACTTAGCTTCAAGGGATGCTACAGAAATGAAAGCACTTTACAATTTCTTGGGATTAAGTGTAGGAATTGTAACGGGTGAAGTAAAAGATGATACTTTTAGAAAAGAACAGTATATGTCTGATATTACTTACGGTACAAACAATGAGTTTGGTTTTGATTATCTAAGAGATAATATGAAGTATGATTTAGAAGAGAAGGTTCAAAGAGACCATAACTTTGTTATTGTAGATGAAGTTGACTCAATTTTAATTGATGAAGCTAGAACTCCTCTAATCATCTCAGGACCTACAAATCATAAAAAATCTGACTATTTAAAATCAAATCAAGTTGCTATGGCCCTAGAAAAAGGTGAATTAATTGAACCTAAAAATGCCAGTGAAAAACCAACTACAACTGGTGACTTTTATGTAGATGAAAAAAACAAAGCCGTAATTATTACAGAACAAGGTTTTGAAAATGCAGAAAAACTATTTGGAGTTGATAATTTATACTCTTTAGAAAATGCAATGCTATCTCACTCTCTTGACCAAGCTTTAAAAGCAAATTATGTATTCAATAAAGATGTTGATTATGTAGTTAAAGATAATGAAGTTATTATAGTTGATGAATTTACAGGTAGATTAAGTGAAGGAAGAAGATTTAGTGAAGGTTTACACCAAGCTATTGAAGCTAAAGAAGGTGTAACTGTTCAAGAAGAGTCTCAAACACTTGCTGATATTACATTCCAGAACTATTTTAGAATGTATGATAAATTAGCAGGTATGACAGGAACTGCTCAAACAGAAGCTACTGAGTTCTCTGAAATTTATAGTTTAGATGTTGTTTCTATTCCTACAAATGTACCAATTGCAAGAAATGACAAAAATGACTTAATTTACAAAACAGAAAGAGAAAAATTCAACGCTGTATGTGACAGAATTAAAGTTTTACATGAAAAAGGTCAACCTGTATTAGTTGGTACTGCTTCAATTGAGAAATCAGAAACTTTACACCAAATTTTATCATCTAAAAAAATTCCTCATACAGTTTTAAATGCAAAACAACACGAAAAAGAGGGAAAAATTATTGCTGATGCTGGTCAAAAAGGTGCTGTTACAATCGCAACTAATATGGCTGGTAGAGGTGTTGATATTAAATTAACTCAAGAAATATTAGACCTTGGTGGTTTAGCAATTATTGGTACTGAAAGACATGAATCAAGAAGAATTGATAACCAATTAAGAGGTAGAGCAGGACGTCAAGGTGATGTTGGGGAATCTCAATTTTACCTATCTTTAGAAGATAATTTATTAAGAATTTTTGGAAGTGATAAAATTTCTGCAATCATGGATAGATTAGGTATTGAAGAAGGTGAGCATATTGAATCAAAAATGGTTACAAGAGCCGTTGAAAATGCTCAGAAAAAAGTTGAGTCTATGCACTTTGAATCAAGAAAACACTTACTTGAATATGATGATGTAGCAAATGAACAAAGAAAAGTTGTATATAAATTTAGAAATGACCTATTAAAACCTGATTATGAAATTTCAAATAAATTAGATGAAAATAGACAAGAATATGTGGCTAATATATTAGCAAATGCTGAAATCATTGATGGAATGCCTGCTGAAGATTTCAACTATGATTATGTTATCACTAAAATCAAAGAAGAATTAAGACTTGACTTAGATAAGGAAGAATTAACTTCTGAATCTTATGATGAGTTATATGATAAAATTTACAATACTGTAAAAACAAAATATGATGATAAAATGAGTATGGCAGCACCTGAACAAAGAAGTGAAATTGAAAGAATTGTTTACTTACAAATTTTAGATAATGCTTGGAGAGATCACTTATATGCTATGGATACTTTAAAAGCAGGTATTGGACTTAGAGGTTATAACCAAAAAGATCCATTAGTTGAATATAAAAAAGAATCTTATAACATGTTCATGGAATTTATTACAAACATTAAATCAGAAATCATCAAAGTATTATTTGCTATTCAACTTCAATCGAGAGAAGATGCAGCTAAAGAGCAAGAAGCATTGGAAAAGATGAAAGAAGAAATGGAAGAATCAGCAACAGCAGGTGCTAGTACTAACATAGCTCAAAATGAAGTAAGAACATCTGATAAAAAAATAGCTAGAAATGACCCTTGTCCATGTGGTAGTGGAAAAAAATATAAACAATGTTGTGGTAAAAGTGGACCTAAAAAAGGTTTAGT
>Ga0102954_1000261_pt1 | contig 16037 bp, 16 predicted proteins | sample SalPonA_C_H2O_MG_FD_78511 | JGI IMG/M metagenome (GOLD analysis project Ga0102954, IMG submission 78511) | Water microbial communities from South San Francisco under conditions of wetland restoration - Salt Pond MetaG R2A_C_H2O_MG | ecosystem: Environmental > Aquatic > Non-marine Saline and... | reverse complement strand
TTGAAAGCATTTAATGAATTTTTTACTAAGTTAATAAGTATTTCGAAAAGATATGTTTTACTATTGAATATATAAATATCATCAGATTCAATAATAAGTTTAATACCTTCTGTTTCTAGTTCATTATAAGTAAGATTTTTAAGGTCAGTAAAAACTTCGTTTATATTAAAAGTAATTGGATTAATATATGTAGGTTGATAATAAGATTTGAAATTGTCAATTACATTTGACAAATAAACAACATTTTCACTAGCTTTAGTTAACTGATCAATAAATTGTTCTCTATCAATTTGATTTTTTTCAAGTGAATATTTTACAGTTGTAATTAAAATACTAATCAAATTTAGTGGTTGTCTCCATTGATGTGCAACATTTGACAGCATTTCACCTATTCCTGTTACTCTTGACTCATTAAATAAAAGTTTTTCCCTTAATCTCTTCTCTTCATCAAGTTTTTTATTACTATCTATTAAATCATATAATTCTTGAACATTAAATAGCATCAAAAGTTTATGTGAATTATCATCTGTATAGGGTTTTGAAATTATTTTAAATTTTTCAAAATCTTTTTTTACTTTTAAATCAAATATAATTTCATTATTATTGTCATTGTTACTATTTATCCAATCAAAATAATCTTTGTATTGATTTGTTTTTACTAAAGAAATAAGGTTAGTACTTCTTATAATAAGTAAATCAAATATCTTTACACACTCTTGATTGTACTTTACAATTTCACCTTTGGTATTTATTACAATATACGGAACAGGGGCATCATAAAATAGTATTTCAAACTCTTTATTTGATTTAGTTAATAATTCTTCTTTAATAGATAATTCATGATTTTGTACTTCTAATTCAGCTTGATATACATCTAGTTCATGGATTATTTCACTTAGTTGTAAATGGGAATATTTTGAATCAGTATTATAACTTTTTTCTTTAAGTAGTTCGAGTGCTTTGTTAACAAGTTGTGAAGATTTATCTGACATGTACATATCCTAAGTATATAATACTATATGATACTCTTAATTATTATATTTAAGCTTACTGTTCTTAGTTATAGTTATTTAAAGTTTATTTATTAGCTCGTTTAAGATATCAATGTCATTAATAGGTTTTGATATGATTTTCTCAACACTAAGTTTCTCTAAAGACTTTTTAAACATCATATTATCTACTAAAACAAGAATTGGTTTATTTAAATTTCTATTTTTTAGTTCTTTTATAAAATCTAATGTATTTAAATCATTTAATTGAAAATCTATTATGAAAATATCTATTGTAAAATTTGTTAAGTTATCAATAAATTCTAATGCTTTTTTTGGACTTTCAAAATCCTCAACTAAATGTTTTTCTAGTTTAAAGTTAAAAACAATAGATTCTCTTAATTGTAAATCATTTTCTATGTATATTATATTTTTTGGCATATATTAATTATCTTTTTACTTAAAATTATTTCTGGTTCTTTTTGATTATTAATATTATTGAATATAAACAAAATACAAACTTAAAAATATCTTAAAATATGTCGTATATATACATCATAAGATATTTATATTTAAAACTATATCATTTCCAAACTCATAAGAAACATATCTTCTCCGTCTGTAACCCTAACATCTACACTTTCACATTTTGGACAAGAAAATTCATGTTTTTCTAAAATAGAGTTTGTATTGCAAGAGTTACAGGAAATCTCAATTTTTTGAATTATCATTTCAAAAATCGCATTATTACAGACTGTTTTTTCTTTAAAAGTATCAAATGCTGTTTTTAATAAATCAGGTTCAACACCACTTAAAACACCTATTTTAACTATTACTTTAGTTACTTCTTTTGCTTCATTTTGTTTCGCATAATCTTCGCAAGATTCTAAAAGTGATTGAACAATACTATATTCATGCATCTAACAAATCCTTGGAAGAAGTTCACCTGTAGGAGTTTCTAAAAATCTTTTTGTTCCCCAAGGTGAATTTAAAACAACTTTTTTATCGTATTGATTTGTTACAGTTCCAATAATATTTGCGCTATTATTTGAATTAAATTCATTTAAAATATCAACAGTTTTTTTTGCATCTTCTTTTTTTACTGCAAGTACAAATGTCCCTTCATTTGCAAGGTTAAAACTTTCAAAACCTAGTAACTCACAAATACCTTTTACTTCATCGCAAGTTGGAACATCTTCTTCATTTACTTCAATACAAATATTAGATTGTTTTGCCCATTCATTTAAAACAGCACTTAAACCACCTCTTGTGGCATCTCTTAGGGCTGTAATATTTATATTTTCATCTATAAGTTTTTTTACTATTGGATATAAAGATTTACAATCACTTTGTAAATTTGATTCTAAATCCATTCCTTCTCTAGCTGCAAAAATTGTAGCTCCATGTGTTCCAATATCTCTACTAACTATAATTACATCATCACTAGAAATATTGTTTGAAGAAATATTTGGTTTTAGTACTTCTCCAATTCCAGTGATATTTATAAATATCTTATCAACACTGCCTTTTGGCACAACTTTTGTATCACCACTTACAACTATTGCATCATTTCTTTCTAATTCACTTTTCATAGAATCAACGATTTTTTCTAAAAGATCAATCTTAAAACCTTCTTCAATAATAACTGAACAAGTAAGATATTTAGGTTTTGCACCCATCATCGCTAAATCATTACAAGTTCCACAAATTGAAAGTTTACCTATATTTCCACCATTAAAAAATATTGGACTAACTGTAAATGAATCAGTACTAAAAGCTAATTTACCATTTTCAATAACAGCAGCATCTTCACTTTTTTCTAAAATATCATTTTTAAAGGCTTTATAAAAAACATCGCTTATAAGTTCATTGTTTTCAGCACCACCATTACCGTGGGCTAGGGTTATTGTTTTCAATATTTTTCCTTTTAAAGTAAGTTTCCATATTTATAATATGCAGCACAAGCACCTTCACTACTAACCATACAAGACCCAACTGGATTAGTTGGTGTACATACATTTCCAAAAATTTTGCAATCAGTTGGTTTTGCAACACCTTTTAGTATTTGTGGGCATTTACAAGCTTTATTGTCTTTTACTTCTTTATTTGGTAAAACATCTTTAAAAACAATTTTTGCATTTATGTTATCAAACTCATCTTTTAATTCATATCCACTATTAGGTACTTCACCAATACCTCTAAATTTAAAAGGAACTTTTTTAAAGTAAGTATTAATCATAACTTGGGCTTTTTTATTACCATCATAAGAAACTAATCTTTTATATTCAACTTCTAAATCACTTCTTTTTTCTTTGAACTGTTTTACAAGCATAGAAATAGATTGCATAACATCAACGGGTTCAAATCCCGATACTACAACAGGTTTATTGTATTTTGTTGGAAATGGTTCATATATTTTACTTCCAGTGATAACACTTACATGAGAAGGTCCTAAAAATCCATCTATAATACACTCATCATCACTTGATAATACTTCCATAACTTCAGGAACAGTAATATGATTTATATGAAATAAAATATTTTTAATTTCATTATTTAAAACGGTTTTAATAAGTGAAGCTGTCATAGGAGTAGTAGTTTCAAAACCAATAGCAAAAAAAACAATTGTTTTGTTTGGGTTTTCATTGGCAATTTTTACACAATCCATAGGTGAATAAACAAATCTTACATCGGCACCTTGACTTCTGGCTTTTTGTAAACTTCCACGACTACCTGGAACTTTTATCATATCTCCTAAAGTAACTAAAATTACATCTTTTTGAAGACTTAATTCAAAAGCACTATCAATTCTTTCTTTTGGCATAACACAAACAGGACAACCAGGTCCATGGACAAAATTGATTTTTTTGCTAAGAAGTTGAGGTATTCCATATTTCATAATAGTATGTGTGTGACCGCCACAAACTTCCATTATATTTATAGTTCCATCAATACTTTTTAAGTCTTCTTCGATGATTTTTTTGTATGCTTTTATTGTTTTTGCATCTCTAAAATCATCATAAAGATTTCTTAGTTCAAGTTCCATATTAAACCTTGTTTGGACAATTATCCGATTCTTCAATCATTGCTAATTCTTGTTCTTTTCTGTCTTGTTCTTCCATTTTATCTATAATTTCTCTATAGACTTTCAAGGACTCTAAGGCATCTTCTTCATCAATTTTATTCATAGCAAAACCAATGTGAATTAATACATAATCTCCAATATCTACTTCTTTATCAATTAAATCTAAACTTGCACTTCTTTCAACACCCATAGTGTCAACTACGCAAGTATTCATCTCTTTGTCTATACTTTTAACTTTTGAAGGGATTGATAAACACATTTTTTTATCTCATCTTTCTTTTAAAATTAATCCACTCAACAACTGCTTTTAATGAATTCTCATCTTTAGTGCTAACCTCTAAAATATCAACATTAGGTTTTAGCTTTCTAGCTACTTCTTTTTCTTTTTCAATATCATATTCAAAATATGGAAGTAAATCAGTTTTTGTAAATAGTATTAAATCAGCTGCTCTAAACATCACAGGGTATTTTGCAATTTTATCTTCACCTTCAGGAATGCTCACTAAAACTATATTTAAATGAGTTCCAACATCATAAGAAGCAGGGCATACAAGATTTCCAACATTTTCCACAAAACATACATCAATATCATCTAAAGGCATATCATGTAATCCTTTATGAACCATAAATGCATCTAAGTGACAGGCACTACCTGTTTGTATTTGAACAGCTTTTATACCTTTATTTATAAGTCTATCAGCATCTTTATTTGTTTCTAAGTCACCTTCAACAACACCATACTTAAAATCAACTAATTCATATAAATGCTCTAATAAAGTAGTTTTACCACTTCCGGGACTACTCATAAGATTAATACCTAAAACACCATTTTTGTTGAAATGTTCTCTATTATGAGCTGCTTCATGGTCATTTTTATCAAGTATTTTTTTGATAATTGAAACAGTTTTCGCATCATTTAACTGTGGGTTATGATGAAGAGTTTCATGGGCTGCTTGATGTGAAGAGCTATCATGAGAGTGTGAGTGGTCATGGTCATGTGAATGACTATGACTATGATCTGTAATTGAACATCCGCAATCTTTACACATATTTTTATCCTTTTATTTTGTTATGCTGTTAAAAAATTTATACCTACAATTATAGATATAATACCTGTTATTGTAAATATTCTTCTAATATTTTCTTTAGAATTTAATAAATTCTCATTCACTAAAGAAATAAAATATCCAAACCCTAAAAATATAACCATTACACCAGATGTAAATGCTAAAACCATTATTCCATCTATTGATGAACCTTGAACTAAACCTAAAGTTACAAGCATACCTCTCACTCCACCAATACCCATTAAAGTACCTATTGTAAATGCTGATTTTACATCGTTGTTTGAATGAGAATGTTCTTTTCCAAAGTAAATATGAACGTGTTCTTCATTTCCATGTTGGTGTTTATTTAAATGTATTTTATTTGAAAATACTAAATACAATAAATATATTCCCATGCTTAAAATAACTGAGGCAGAAATTACATCTCCATATCCTAGAATTTCTTCAGAAATAACATAGTTTTGTAGAATCTTTGCAAAAATATATAAAGATAAACCATGACCAATAGCAAACATAGTAGTAATCATCAGAGTTTTTCTTTTATTTTTACCAATTGAGAAATCAGCAATTGCAGTTAAGTGATCTGCTCCAAATGCATGTAAAACTCCGTACCAAAAAATTAATGCTAATCCTAAACTTTCCATTTTTAACCTTATATTTCATGTGCTGAATAGTTATTCATTTTAGTAGTTTATTTCAATAATCTTAAATATTAGTTTATTTTTAAATTTTCTTATGTATTTCTAGAACAAAATTTATCAAATTATAGATAAAATGAAATATGAAATGTAAAAATTGTGGAAATAAAAGATTTTATCTTTTAAAAGATGACTATTTAAAATGTAAAGATTGCAATAAAAAATATTCAAAAAGAAAATTAGAACTAAACTTGAAAATAATTGATTGTTTTTGTGAAAACTTATCAGCATTAGATGCTTCTAAAAAATTACAGCTTAATTACAGAACAGTAAAAGATAGATATGATTTTTACAGAATAAATATTACAAAATATTTAGAAGATAAATATAACAGTTCATATAGTGCTTTTAAAGAATATGAAGAGTATCGATATTCCTATAATAATAAAGATTTTATTAATATTATGGGTTTTGTAAATAATGATATAATCTATACTATTTTGTTACCAGATTATGTATCCTTTAGCAATAAAAAAAATAAGATTTATTCAGAAAAATTCTATCAAACTAAGTTATATGATTTTTGGAAATATTTAGATGATAAGTTAAAAATTTATAAAGGAATTAGTAAAGATAGATTTATTCTATATGTAAAAGAGTTTGAATTTAAATTTAATTATGATAAATTTACCCAAAAAGAGATTTTATTAGAATTTTAAATGAAATTTATATAAAATAATCAAAACTTATAAGGACTCAACATATCTAAATTAAAAGAAAAAAAGAAAACTTCTATTATTGAAAGTGCTTTAAAGCTTTTTTCTACAAAAGGTTTTTATAATACAACTATACCTGATATTGCAAAAGCAATGAAAATGAGTGTTGGAAATATGTATAACTATTTTCCTTCAAAAGAAGATTTAGCAAAAGCTGCAATAACTTATTCTACTAATATATTAGCAACACAGTTAAGACAAATAAATGAAATGGATATAAGCTCTAAAGAAAAAATTTATCTTTTTACAAATAAATATTTTGAAAATGTTGTAAGATCACCTGAAATTATAGAATATTTTCTAAGAGTATACTTATCAAATAGAGAGGTGTTTTCTAAGGGTGCTGAAGGTTTTATTTATGTAAATGACTTTGTTACTGAAGTTATGCTTTTACTTGATGAAGGTGCAGCAAAAAAAGAATTTAGAAATCAAGAATTTTTCCCAGCATTTGCAATGATTATGGGAAGTTTAGGTGGTTTTGCTTTCCTGAGTGGAGAAGCTGTTTTAGATAAAGACTTAAATTATTATGCCAATGATGTAGCTGAAAATATATATAGAGCTTTAAAATATGAATAAAAAAATTAAACCTAAAATAGTTTGGTTTCAAGCACTTACTTGTAATGGAAATACTCATTCCTTGTTAAGTGCTAACTCTAAAAGATTAGAGTTGTTTTATGATTATTTTGATTTAATTTATCACCCAAGTTTGACTATTGATTTAACTTTAGATGATATATTAAATGAAAATATTCAATTTGATTATTTATTAGTTGAGGGTGCGATTACAAATAATAAAACTTTTTTAAGTATAAGTGATAAAAGTTCTAAATATCTTTTAAATAAATTATCTAAAAATTCAAAATATCTTATTGCTGTTGGTTCTTGTGCTTCATATGGAGGAATTCATAAAAAATTTGAAGAAAATTCAGATATTAATGGGATAGAAGATTTTTTAAGCAATACGATTATAAATAATCTTAAGCATAAAGTAATTAATCTTACAGGTTGCCCTGTTCATCCTGAATGGATATTTCAAACTCTATTTAGTTTAGAACATTTTGGAAAAATAGACCTAGATAAAGAAAATAGACCTATAGAATTGTACAGTAATTTAGCTCACCATGGTTGTACTAGAAATGAATATTTTGAATGGAAAGTTGAAGGGAATTTAGGTCAAAAAGAGGGGTGTTTATTTTATGATCAAGGGTGTAGAGGTCCGATGACTCATAGTTCTTGCAATAAAATATTATGGAATGATGTAAGTTCTAAAACTAGGGCTGGTATGCCATGTATTGGATGTACAGAAAAAGATTTTCCTAGAGATAATATGTTTGAAACACAAAAAAACATAGGAATTCCTGCTGAGGTTCCTTTAGGTGTACCTAAAAGAGCTTATTTATCTATAACTACTGTAGCTAAAACTTTTTCTATTCCCAGACTTAATTCAAAATTAATAAATAAAGAAGATGAAGATGAAAACAGTTGATATTGTTGAAAGAATTGAAGGTGAAGCCAAACTATCTTGTTCTTGGGAAAATGGATATATAAATGATGTTTCAATAGATTTCTTAAACTTCAGAGGTTTTGAATATATTTTAAAAGATAAACCAATACTAGATGCACTAGTATATACACCAAGAATTTGTGGAATATGTGGACAAGCACATTTAAAAGCAACCGTTGAAGCTATTGAAAATATATATGAAAGCACTGGAAATAAACTTAAAATTACAAATAAAGCAAAACTTTTAAGGGAAATAGGCCTAAATATTGAAATCATAGATTCACATTTAAAATGGTTTTATATGTTTATTTTACCTGATGTAATAAAACTTGCAGGTGAAGATTTAAATGAGTATGAACCTATAAAAGGTAAAAGATGGATCGAAGCTTCAAAAACAGCTAGTGAAACTATTAAAGCTTTAGCTATCATTGGTGGTCAATGGCCTCATACTTCTTATATGGTTCCTGGCGGTGTTATGTGTGATCCTACACATTTAGACATTGTTAGTATGATTAATTATCTAGATAGTACTTTAAAGTTTTGTGAAGAAAATATAGTAGGGTGTAGTAGTGAAGAATATCTACAAATTGATTATAAAACTATTGATAATTTAGGGGGTGATTTAAAATATTTTTATGATTTATGTATAAAAACAAATATTGAAAATATTGGAACAAGTCATGATAGATTTATATCTTTAGGAAGTAGCTCAATATTTAGGAAAGCTAAATACGATTCTAGGATATATATTAAATTAGATGAATCAAAAATTGAAGAAGACACAACAAAAACTTTTGATATAAACAATTTAGAAAACAAAGACAAGACTACATGGTCAAAAAGTGTAACTTATAATAAGAAGTTTTATGAAACAGGACCATTAGCAAGAGCCATAATAAATAATAGAAAATTGATAAAATGTTTACATAGAGTATATAAAGATTCAATTTTAACTAGAGTTTTTGCAAGAGTTGATGAAATGATTCAATTACTTTTAAATACAAAAGAACTTTTAAAGCAAGTAGATTTAAATGAACAATCTTATATAAAACCTAATGTGTCATTAAAAGAATTATCATCAAAAAATGAACTCAATGCATTTTCATGTGTTGAAGCTTGTAGAGGTTCCTTATACCATGAAATAAAAATACACAAAGGACTAATCACATCATATGATATTATCACACCTACAGTATGGAATTTAGGTCCGGGTAATAATATGGAGAATTCAATATCTCAAAAAGCTATTTTAGGTTTAGATTCAATAGAAAAAGCAAAAATAGTTTTACGAAGTTTTGATGTATGTTCTGTTTGTACTTCTCACTAGAAAAAAAGTGTTACATATTTAAACAATTAATTAAAATTTTCAAAAAAATATAAATTTTTTATTTCAAAATAAAAAATAACTTACAAAATGAATCAACATTCACTTTATACCACAATCTAGTTGTTCTGCAACTACTACAAATAACAAATGCTTTTTAAATGCTATTTTAAGTAATTTCAACAGCTTTTAATGTAAGTTTATATTAAGTTATTAATTGTTAATTTTCTTTCATATAAATGAATATTCATTTTTTAAGGGAGATTTTATGTTTGACGTTAGCAAAATGGTAAACAAAGTGTTTACTCAAAAGTCAGGAAGAGTTGATACTAATAAAGGTGAGGAGTATTATGATAATCTTTTTATGAAGGCTAGAAAAAGATTAGATAATCTTAGAAAACAAGAACCTTTAAAAGATATCGATATGATAGATGTTATTGAAACTGAAGGAATAGATAGAAGAGATTTTATGAAATGGGCAAGTGCAACAACTGCAGCACTTATGTTACCTCCTATGTTTACACCTTTAGTAGCGGAAGCAACAGAACTTATGAATAGAGTTCCTGTAGTATGGTTAGAACTTCAAGACTGTGCTGGAAATACAGAAGCATTATTAAGAAGTACAGCACCGACTGTAGATGATTTATTATTTGATGTATTAAGTTTAGAGTTTCACCATGCTTTAATGGCTGGAGCTGGACATGATGCAGAACATCAATTAGAAGATGCAATTGAACACTTTAAAGATAAGTTCTTATTATTCGTTGAAGGTTCTATTCCAATGGGAATGAACGGTAACTATGGAACTATAGGTCCATCAGGTGAAACATTCCATGATCATTTACAAAGAATTTCTAAAGATGCAGCTGCTGTAATTGCAGTTGGGACTTGTGCAACTTTTGGTGGTGTTCCTGCTGCTGCTCCAAACCCAACAGGTGCTGTTGGAGTTATGGATATAGTTAAAGGCAAACCTATTGTAAATATTCCAGCTTGTCCTGCAAATCCTGCAAATATGGTTGGTGTTATCTTACATTATATCTTAACAGGACAAGTTCCTGAATTAGATTCGCTTTTAAGACCTAAGTTTGCATTTGGTTACAGAATTCATGATAATTGTGAAAGAAGAGCACACTTTGATGCAGGTGAGTTTGTAGAAGAGTGGGGAGATCATGGAGCTAAAAACAACTGGTGTTTATATAAAGTGGGTTGTAAAGGTCCTATGACTTTTAATAACTGTTCAATAGTTAGATATAACGAAGGTACAAACTGGCCAATTGGAGCTGGACATGGATGTATAGGATGTTCTGAACCTGATTTCTGGGATAAATATGCATATTTAAGACCTATGGCAGATGCTAACATTAAAGCACCAACTGGTGGAGTTGAAAAAACTGTTGATGAATTTGGATTAGGTTTATTAACAGCAACTGCAGTTGGTATTGGTGTACATGCAGTAGCTTCAGCAGTTGCTGGAAAAAAATCAGATGAAGGGGAAGAAAGATAATGGCAAAAAAACATTTAGTTATTGACCCAATTACAAGAATTGAGGGTCACTTAAGAATAGAAGCAATAATTGATGAAAATAATGTTGTTACAGATGCATACTCTTCATCAACTATGTTTAGAGGTATTGAAGAGATTTTAAAAGGTAGAGATCCAAGAGATTGTGGTCTTTTAGCTATGAGAATCTGTGGAGTTTGTACAGGAACACACTATCAAAGAAGTATTGAAGCTGTTGAACATGCATTTGACGTAACAATTCCCAAAAATGCAAGATTAGTTAGAAACTTAATTCAAGGTGCATTATATTTACATGACCATGTTGTTCACTTCTATCATTTACATGCACTTGATTGGGTTGATATTACAGCTGCTTTAAATGCAGATCCAAAAAAAGCTGTTAAAGAGGCTCAAAAATGGGCTGCTGCTTCTGGACAAAGACCTTGGAATGCATCTGAAGATGTGTATGCACAAGTTCAAGAAAGAGTTGCAAAGTATGTTAAACAAGGAAGACTTGGTATTTTTGGAAATGCATATTGGGGTTCAAAAGGATTCAAATTAAATCCAGAACAAAACTTAATTGGTTTATCTCATTATTTAGATGCTTTAGAATTACAAAGAGATATGGGTAAAATGATGGCTATTTTTGGTGGTAAAAATCCCCACCCACAATCATTTGTTGTAGGTGGAGTTACTTGTGTTCAAGATATTAAAAACCCTGCAAGAATTGCTGAATTTAAACAATTATTAAAAAGAAGTAGAAAATTTATTAAAGAAGCATATTTACCGGATGTTTATATGGCAGGTACAATGTATGCTGATGAAGCCTTAGAAGGTATTGGTGGTGGAATTGGAAACTTTATGTCATATGGTGATTTTAGATTAGATGATACACCATTTTATGAATCTGCTAAATTATTCCCTGCGGGTATTGTAAAAAATAAAGACCTATCTAAAGTATTTGAAATTGACCAAACTAAAATTACAGAAGATGTTACTCATGCTTGGTATGAAGGTGAAACTAATCTTCATCCATATGAAGGTGTAACTAAACCGAACTTTACAGGTTTTGGAAAAAAAGAAAATAATATTGCATATTTAGACACTGAAAATAAGTATTCTTGGATTAAATCACCATTATATGATGATGAAAGAATGGAAGTTGGACCATTAGCTAGAATGATTGTTGGAGTGGCTAAAGGTGATGAAAGAATTACAAAATATGTAACTGATTTCTTAAAAAATGCAAACTTACCTACAAAAGCATTATTCTCTACAGTTGGAAGAACAGCGGCAAGAGCAATAGAAACAGAATTAATGGCTGATGTTATGATGGATTGGGTAGATGAATTAGCTTCAAATGTTGCTAATGGTGATTTATCAACTTGGACAAAATTTGATTTTGATAATGTTGCAAAAGACGCAAAAGGTTATGGTATGTCAGAAGCTCCAAGAGGTGGTTTAGGACACTGGGTTAAAATTAAAGATGGAAAGGTTGAAAACTATCAAGCAGTAGTACCGTCAACTTGGAATGCAGCTCCAAGAGATTATAAAGGAAGATTAGGTGCCTATGAATCATCATTAGTTGGAACTAAAGTAGCTAATCCAGATCAGCCTTTAGAGATTTTAAGAACTGTACATAGTTTTGATCCTTGTATCGCATGTGCTGTACATATTATTGATACAAATGGAAAAGAACTTGGAGTTTATAAAGTAGACCCAATTGGAGGAACAAGCCGTGCCTAAGATGAAAAAGGTTGAAAGAATGACTGTAACAATGCGTATTATTCACTGGGTAACAGTGCTTAGTATGATTATTGCAGTTGCAACCGGTTTATACATAGGTCACCCTTATTATTCTACATTAATTACAGATCCTGCAGTTGATAAATATGTAATGGCATGGAATAGATGGTGGCACTTTATTGTTGCAATTATATTTGATGTAACAGCAATTTTAATTGGATATTTATATTTCTTTTCAAGATTTGAAAAGCCATATAAAAAACTTATTCCAAACAAAAAAAATATTATTGAATTTTGGGAAGTATTCTTAAATTTAATTACATTTAACAGAAGAAAGAAGTTTGATTCTTCACATAGTGATAGTTATAATATTGTATTTTTTACAGTATTCCACTTCTTATTAATTTTAATGCTGTTTACAGGACTTCAGCTTTATGTTCATGCATTAGCTTCTGGTGATAGTTCAATTGGAGCATGGTGGCCTGCTATGCTGCATTTAGTTACAGATTGGACTTTATATGTATTTGGTGGTAATATGGGTGTAAGATATGTGCATCATTTAACTATGTATTTTATATTAGCATGGGTTATGTGTCATATTTACTATCAAATATGGAGAACAATTTTTTGGCAAGAGGGAGATATCTCTATAGTTGTTGGTGGTTCAAAATTTGTTAAAGATGAATCATCTAAAAAAGAAGAAAACTAAGCTTTTTGCTTAGTTTTATCTATGAATTTTTTATTAAGCTCAATTCAAATAAGTATTATTACCCCCCCCTTTTTTTATACTTAATTGGGCTTAGTAAAATATTTTATAACTTTAAAGCAAAGGTTTTATTATGAAGAAAAATATAATTGTAGGCGTTGGAAATATGCTTTTTAAAGATGAAGGTATTGGAATTTATGCCGCTGAATACTTAAGACAAAACTATGAATTTGAAGGTGATTTAGAAGTAATTGATGGTGGTACTTTAGGCTTTAAACTTATGTCTTACTTTCAAGAATACGAAAATGTGATTATTTTAGATACTGTTTCAATTGAAGATGATGCAGGTGGAATTTATAGGCTACCTTCTGATGTCTTACTTGGACTTGGAAATTATAGGAAAACTGCCCATGAAGTTGAAATAGTAGAGATGTTAGAGATTTGTTCTATGCTTGAAGATCATGCTAATGTAACTATTATTGGAATAATCCCTGAGGATATTATAAGTGTTCAAATTGGATTAACACAAAAGATGGAAAATAGATTTGAAGAATTTACTTTAAATGCTGTAAAAGAAGTTGAAAGTTTAGGAATAAAAGCTAAAAAAGTTAATGATATTAAAATTGATGATATTGTAAAAAGTATGATTGGTTCATATAATGGAAGTCATTTAACAAGAATACCTAATGAGGAAGATTTTACACATGCAGTTACTTTATAAAATAGATTTTAATTCAACAAGTAGTTATTATAAAGAAATATTAGAAGGGTTAATTGGAAATTTTTCTATTAATGCATTAGTTGATCAATACAAGGGATTTATAGTAATTAGATTTGAGGATGAAGGAACTAAAATTGAAGAGTTTTTCAAATTTATAGAAACAAGATTACCTTTATCGATTTTTCTAGAAAAAGCTCAAGTAATTGAAACAATTGATCATACGATAACTCCTTTAATTCCAAATAATATTTCTTCAAATCTATCTTTACTTACAAATGAAAAGATAAAAAATATACTTGAAGATAATGATGTGGATTTTTTAAATGATATTTTAACTATTACAAAATCAGAAGTATCAAAATTAGAAACTAAAAGTGGTTTAATTGATATTTTTCTTCCAAGTAAAGATTTAAGACAAGATTTTGAACAAAAAGGTTTTGAAGTAAAGTTACTTCTTGCAAACATTGAAAAAGTTAGTGAGCTTTTTGATGTAAATGCAAAAGATATGCAGTTACTATGTTCTATTGAAAGACCTTTAGTTAAATTAAAATTTAAATTAACTCAAAATAGAGATAATGAATATTCATCTTCAAATTTTATTTATGTAAAACTACCCGATGATGAACAAACTCTTCTTTTTGCAAATAGTTTAAAGCAAAAAGATATTGATACTGTTTTATATGTAAGTAAAGATTCATACCAAGATGGAATGAAAATTACATACAATAATGAACAAAATATAATTATAAGTGGTGACAGAGGTTTATTTCCAAAGTATGACTATACAGCAAATAAAAAGTTTGATAGTTCAAAGGAATATTTCCAAGAAAATGGGGGAATATTTAAATCTGTTTTAGCTCAATTTGGAAAAAGAATAGTTCCATCTGTTGGTATATATTTCTCACTTAAATCAAAAGATAGTAAAGTACAGTTAAATTTACCTACTAAAGGTTTAAGAGATGTAATTCACGTTTGTGATACTCCAACAAATCTTGAAGTTTTATGTGATGAAATATCTTGTATAGATGAAGATAGACAAAGATTAGTTGAAAATTATAAAAATAAATTTACTGAAATTTTTGAAAATAAATCTCAAGAAGATGTTTATGGTTTTGAATCATTGATGTTAATGTCAGCAAAAGTTTTAGGAATAGATTCAGCAAAAGAGTTTGAAGATTTAGCTTTGAGTATGAATATTAAAAGTGGACTGCAAATTGACTTTAAAATTATGAAAGTTGATAGATTGAATTATATTGATTATAAAAAAACTGTTCAATCTATAATGTCATATAAAATGGCTGATGTAGATAATGGTACTTTAGCTTATTCATTTTTTGAGAGTTTAAGTGAATTTATTTGTAATTATAGTGATGAAATTTCTAAAGAGATTAAATCTAAAGATATAGTTTTATGTGGAGATATGTTCGCTAATTCAATTTTATTGTCTAAAACTTTAAAAAATTTATCTAAAAACTACAATGTACTTTTACCTAAAGAGTATCCGCTAGATTACTAATACTAAAATATTATGAATATTTAGTATAATATTTTATGAAAAATTATGAAATAAAAATAAAAGGTATAGTTCAAGGAGTTGGATTTAGACCTTTTATTTATAAGCTTGCTACATCTTTAAATCTTTTTGGCTATGTTAAAAATGATAATGAAGGTGTAAGTATAGTTGTTGTTTGTAATGAAAAACTAGTAAATGATTTCATAAATAAAATAAAACAAAATCCACCACCTCTTTCAAAAATAACTTTCATAGGTTTTAAAGTAATTCAAGATACTAATATCTATAAAGACTTTAAAATAATACAAAGCCAAAATAATAATAATAAATCAACATTAGTGTCACCTGATATTAGTGTATGTAATGAGTGTATTAATGATGTATTTAGTAGTGATAATTTTAGATTTAATTATGCACTAACAAACTGCACAAACTGTGGTCCAAGATATTCAATAATAAATACGGTTC